>ERZ791837.2039-NODE-2039-length-11888-cov-2.964253_pt1 | contig 11888 bp, 8 predicted proteins | sample MGYA00510292_ERZ791837 | MGnify/ENA primary metagenome ERZ791837 (study PRJEB30046, sample SAMN00715259) | human gut metagenome | study: EMG produced TPA metagenomics assembly of the A metagenome-wide association study of gut microbiota in type 2...
CGCCGCCGGGCCGAGTTCCTTACGTGGCGGGCTGTGGTGCGCCGCGAACTGGGGGACGACGTCGGGATCGCCTACGATGCGCTGGGCGCCCCGGTGCTGACGAACCGGGCCGTCCATATCTCCGTCGCCCATTGCGCCGGCCGCATCGCGGTCTGCGCCTCCCCGGAGCGTTGCGCCGTGGACATCGAACCCGCAACGCGCGATTTCAGACGCGCCGCGAGCCGCTACCTGACGCCTGAAGAGGAGGCCCTTTCCGACGACCCGCTTCTGCCGGGGATCGTCTGGTGTGCAAAAGAGACGCTCTACAAGTATGCCGGACGCCGGGAGCTGGATTTCCGGAGGGATCTGCACGTCGTGCGGCTCGACCTTGCTGCCGGGACGCTGGCGGGACGGATCGGAAACGGAGAGCCGGTCAGGCTCTCCGTCTCTCTGGACGAAGGTTTTATCCTCGTATATATTCTTTAGAATGCTTCCGAAGCGGTGAACAGGAACGCCGAGGATCGCTTGCGGTCCCACGGCAGATTCTGGTTGCCGAAATTGCCCCAGCCGTAATCGAGGCGGATGTTCATGCGGTTCTTGAATTCGAAGCGGTAGCCGCAGCCGAAACTGCAAAGCGTGTTTCCCCAGCGGAATTTCTCCGTGCCCCAGACCTGCCCGCCGCCGATCCATCCCACGATGCCGTGGCGGCGGTAGATTTTCTGCCGCAGTTCGATCTGCGTTTCCACCAGTTTTTTGTCGCGGTAGCGTCCCTCGTAGTAACCGCGCATGCGTTCCATGCCGCCCATTTTGGCGTACATGTGCCACGAGGGGGTTCCGGTCGTGGCGTCGGCGTAGAGGTCGCAGGCCAGCACGGCCCCTTTCCAGAGTTTCTGGTAGAAGTCGAAGGTCAGCGTGAAGCGTCCGAACGTGCGGCGCGTGTTTCCCAGCCATTCGGGATACCATTTGGCCTCGGCCTTGATGAAGATGCCCTTCGAGGCGTTGAACGTCACGTCGCGCGTGTCGTACTGGGCGAAAAGCCCGACATTGGCGTTGAAGGCGTTGGGCTTGTCGCCCGTCGTGGCGATGTAATTCGAGAACGGGTCCTGTTTCGCAGGGTCGTAGCGTCCCTCCTGCCAGAGGTTGTAAAGCTCGCCCATCTTGCCGCCCGGAACCGGTTTTCCGGACTCTACGTCGGCCTGGATGCCGTTCATGCGGTCGGCCATGCCCGAATTTTTGTACTTGGCTCCGGAGTAGTCGATGCCGCCGCTGACGCCGATGTAGAAGCGGCCCACGAGCGAGGTGCAGTAGGAGATGCGGAAGGCGCCCATCGTCGTGGTGAGGTCCTGGGCGTAACCCTCCTTGCCGGCGTTGTAACCCACGCCGTAGAAGGCGCCGGGGAAGTAGACGAATGCGCCCGAGTAGCTCAGCCGCTGTTTGTTGTGGTTGTAGATGTTGTCGCCCGAAAAGCGCAGCAGCACGAATTTCTCGGTCGTGAAGTTGCCGTAAATCGAAATGTTCGACGGTGCGGTGACCGAGTCGGTGCGGTCGAGCCGGTAGAGTCCCGCCAGCAGGAATCCGATGCCGAAGCCTACGTCCGAGGAGTAGTTGGGTCCCGGGGCGATGCTCCAGTCGATCTTCTTTTCGAAGGTGCGGTCCACGTTCGAACGGCTGTAATAGTCGATGATGCGGCGGATCAGCCCCGGACGTTTCACCGGAGCGGCGAGGGCTGAAGTGTCGGCCATCCGGACGTGCCTGGCGTTCGGGTGCGCCTCGGCCTGTCCGATCTGTGAAAGCGTAGTTTCGGTCGATGGGAAATTCTCCTTCGAGGTGTCCTTGTTCTGGGCCGACGCGCGCAGCGCGGCTGTCGTCAGCAAAACGGTGAGGAGAAGGAAACAGGTCTTTTTCATGAATTTGGAGCTCGGAGTCGACAGCAAAGATAACCAATATTTCCGGTTGCGCAAAATGAACAATCCCAACCTCCGGAAGTAGTAACGAAACGGGTAAAAATTCCTACCTTTGCGGCAATTCAAACAATTGCCGCCCATGGAAATCGCCGCACCGCAACTGCTCCGGGAGTCAGCAGCGTCCGCTGATCCCGTTCGGATGACCCGTGACGAGGAGATCGCCGACGCTTCGTTCCGCGCTGCGGACTTCGCATCGCTCGACCGCGAGCACCTTTCGGTGCAGGGATGCCTCTTCACGGGCTGTCTCTTCGCGGGGAGCGTGCTTGCCCGTTCGCAGTTTTCGGACGTGGTTTTCCGCAACTGCGATTTCTCGAACGCCGACTTGCTGGGGTGCAGTCTCCACCGCGTACGGTTCGCCGACTGCAAACTTTCGGGAACGAATTTCGCCGAAACCGCGCTCAACCACCTGCTGTTCGAACGTTGCAAGGGCGAGTTCGCCAATTTCGCCTTTTCGCGGCTGCGCACGGTGCGTTTTGCGGGCTGTCCGATGCATGGCGCCGCTTTCGGGGACTGCCGTTTCGAACGTGTCGAGTTTGCGCAGTGCGACCTGACACAGGCCGAATTCTTCGGCACCCGCCTGCGCGGACTTTCTTTCGCCGATTCGGACATCCGCGGCATTCGCGTTCGCGAGATCGGGTCGTTTGAATTGAAAGGATTGAAAATTAGTCCATTGCAGGCTGTTGAGCTGGCCCGTCTGCTGGGCGTCGAGATCGAAGAATAGAGATTTATTCAAAAAAATTACAAATTTTATAAAAAATCTTAATAAAATATTTGGAAGTTTGGTTTCCGCGCACTACTTTTGTCCTGTCTTAAATGATAAAATATTTTAAGAATTAATTAAAATTATTTAGTATGAAAGCAAGGATTAACGAGTGGTTCCGTACCGCCCTGATCATGTTGGGAGAGAGCATCAAACTGCGCGAGATGTAAAATCTCCCTTTCAGTAGACTTAAAAACTTAAACTTCGATAAACGAACAGCCCGGCTTTTGCAAGCCGGGCTGTTTTGTCGTTGCGGGGATCGTCGGTCTATTTGACGCCGATTTTCTTGAGAATCGCCTTCGGAACGGCGTTTTTGTTGACCAGCACGGTCATCGTCTTGTAGGCGACGAACGGGCGCGAGAAATACCAGTAGCCGTCGTAGGGACCTGTCGTGTTCCACGAGTTCTTGACCTTGTAGTAGGGCGTTCCGTTCTGGTCGGTGGCCGTGCCCACGATCTGCATGCCGTGGTCGTCGGTGGTCTCGTAGTTGTCGTAGCCCTTTTGGCGAAGCTCCTGCGTGACGGTGCGCTCCCTGCCGGGTTTGTCGAACTTGTAGAGCGCCTCGTCCTTCTCCTTCTGGGTGAGTTTGCCCCACTTCTCGGCTTCGGTTCCCTGCATGCCTTCGAGGTCGGCTTCAGGGACGATGCCCAGACCTTTGGTGCGGCTGAACCCCTTCTCGCTCACGTCGGTTCCCCAGGAGATCGTGTAACCCTTCTCCAGCGAGTTGTCGATGATCTGCATGAACTCGTCCAGGGGCACGTTCCATACCTTGTCCCAGTTCCAGTTGTCGGGAACCTCCATGGCGAACTCCGTGTAGAAGGGGTGGTGGGTGAACGAGGTGAATTCGATGTAGTCGCCGAGGTCGATCGGCAGCGATGCGGCGAACGACGCCGGGGTGTACTCCCTGCCCCGGTAGGTGAACTTCCCGGGCATCGGGCCGAAATAAGCGTCGAGGATGCCGTTCAGCCCGGCCTGCCAGGCCGTCGTGAGGCGACTGTCGCTGCGCTTCCCGCCGGCCTTGATCACCGCGTCGGCGTAGGCCTTGATCACGGCGTCGATCTCATCGAAATTGGGTTTGTCGTAGCCGTAGTTCAGTCCCGGATAGACCTCCTCGGGGACGATGCCGTACGCCTCGATGCCGTGCAGCACGTCGTGGGCCTGTCCGCCGACGGCGAGGTTCAGCGAGCCGTGCAGGCGGACGTATTTCACGGCCTTTTCGAAGTAGATGTTGCGCACGATCCACATCTCCGAAAGGTCCAGTTCGGGACCTCCGGCGCGGAGGATTTCGCTTTCGAGGAACGAGAGGGTCGAGTAACACCAGCAGGTTCCGCTGCGGCTCTGGTCCTTGACCGGGGTGACGGGCAGGATTTTGACGTCGGTGAAACGGTAGCCTTCCGGGGCGGCCGTGTCGGGCGTTTGTGCCGCGGCTCCGAGTGCGTAGCAGAGCGCAAGTGCGGCGAGAATCGGTTTTTTCATCAATCGTTCGGTTTTCGGTGTTTGCTTTCTTGCGGGTCGTTTCGCAGTCCCGGTACGGTTTTCCGTTTCGCGGCCAGACCCTTCCCCTCTTGTCCGGGGCGGTTACTTTTTCGATCCTGCGACGATCTTCAGACAGTCGTCGAGGGTGAGTTCCTCGGGCTTCGCTCCCTTCGGCAGGCGGTAGTTCTTGCCCTTGTAGGCGATGTAGGGTCCGTAGCGGCCGTTCTTGACGAGCATGTCGGCATCTTCGGGGAAACTCTTCAGCGGCGTGTTGGCCGCGGCCGCGGCCGCCTGGTGTGCGCGGACGATCTCAACGGCGCGGTCGTAGCCGATCGTGTAGGGGTCGTCGGTCTTGGCCAGCGACGCGAACGACTTTCCGTAGCGCACGTAGGGACCGTACTTGCCGATGCCGACCATCAGCTCCTCGCCGTCCAGCTGTCCCAGGTCGCGGGGCAGGGCGAAAAGCTCCAGCGCCTCTTCGAGCGTGATCGACTCGATCAACTGGCCCTTCTTGAGCGACGCGAAGCGTCCCTTCTCGCCTTCGTTCCCTTCGATCTCGACCATCGGGCCGTAGCGGCCGATGCGGGCCTTGACGACATGTCCGGTTTTGGGGTCGTTGCCCAGAATGCGGGCCTGACTCTTCTTGTCGGTCTGCGTGCCGATGGCCGTATCGACCATCTGGTGGAAGGGTCCGTAGAAGTCATGGATCATCGTGTCCCAAGTGATGTCGCCGTCGGCCACGCGGTCGAACTCCTTCTCGACGTTGGCCGTGAAATTGTAGTCCATGATGGGCTTGAACTGCGTTTCGAGATAGTCGTTCACGACCATGCCGATGTCCGTGGGCGAAAGGCGGTTCTTCTCCTTGCCGAAGTTCTCCGTGAGGTTCTTCGAGGTGAGTTTGTCGCCCGTGAGCGTGAGCTGGACGTAGCCGCGTTTCTGGCCCTCCTTGTTCTGTTTGACCACATAACCGCGGTTGATGATCGTGGTGATCGTCGGGGCGTAGGTCGAAGGACGGCCGATGCCCAGCTCTTCGAGGCGTTTGACGAGCGAGGCCTCGTTATAGCGCGCCGGAGCCGAGGTGAAGCGCTCTGTGGCGGTGATCTGCGACGGGAGGACCCGGTCGCCGGCCGTGAGTTTCGGCAGCAGCCCCTCGCCGCTCTCGGCAGCCTGGTCGTCGTCCGTGGATTCGGAGTAGAGGCGCAGGAAGCCGTCGAAACGGACCACCTCGCCCTGTGCGACGAACTGGTTCGAACTGCCCGACATGTCGATGGTGATGGTCGTGCGGTCCAATTCGGCGCAGACCATCTGCGAGGCGACCGTGCGCTTCCAGATCAGGTCGTAGAGCTTCTTCTCGGCGGGCGTGCCCTCGATCTCCTGACGCTCGATGTACGACGGGCGGATGGCCTCGTGGGCCTCCTGAGCGCCTTTGGTCTTGGTCTTGTAGTTGTGCCACGACGAGTATTTCTCGCCGTAGAGCTTGGTGATCTCCTCCTTGCATTGGGCGAGCGCCTGTTTGGAAAGGTTCACCGAGTCGGTACGCATGTAGGTGATCAGACCCTGCTCGTAGAGGTGCTGCGCGACGGACATCGTCTGCGATACGGACATGCCCAGCTTGCGGCCCGCCTCCTGCTGGAGCGTCGAGGTGGTGAACGGCGGCGCGGGGTAGCGCTGTGCGGGTTTCTCCTCGGCCTTGGCCACCGTGAATGTGGCGCCGATGCAGCTTTGCAGGAAGGTTTCGGCCTGCGCCTCGGTTTCGAAACGCGACGAAAGTTCGGCCTTGAAGAGCGTCTTCTCCGGGTCTCCGGCGGCGTAGAACTGGGCCACGACACGGAAATAGGCTGCCGAGCGGAAGGCGATGATCTCGCGCTCGCGCTCCACGATCAGGCGCACGGCGACCGACTGCACGCGGCCTGCCGACAGCGCCGGACGTACCTTCTTCCACAGCACCGGCGACAGCTCGAAGCCGACCAGCCGGTCGAGGATGCGGCGTGCCTGCTGGGCGTTGACCAGGTCCATATTGACCGTGCGCGGCTTCTCGATGGCTTCCAGAATCGCCCGCTTGGTGATTTCGTGGAAGACGATGCGCTTGGTCCGGTCGACGGGGAGACCCAACACTTCGGTCAGGTGCCATGCGATGGCTTCTCCTTCGCGGTCCTCATCGGAGGCGAGCCAGACGGTCTTCGACTTGGCCAGCTTCGTGAGTTCGTCGACCACTTTCTTCTTGTCGCCGGGGATTTCGTATACGGGCTTGTAGCCTTCTCCGATATTGATGCCGAGATCCTTCTTCGCAAGGTCGCGGATGTGTCCGAAGCTCGATTTTACGATAAAGTCCTTGCCGAGAAACTTCTCGATGGTCTTGGCCTTGGCGGGGGACTCTACGATTACTAAATTTTCCTGCATTGCTGTTTTGATGGCTTTTTCAGAAAAGCGAAAACCTAAGCATTACACTTAGGTTCCGCAAAAGGGGTTATCTGTTGTTTACTTGATCAGGTTGTACGCCATACTGAAACGGATCGGGGCGTTGTTTGGTTCGGCAGTCCCGGCCTGTGTCGGCATGCCCTGCAACACGCCGAACGAGGTCGTGTAGAGGCCGTACGCTTCGGGTCCGATGTATACCGAGCGGTTCTTGACTTTGTCCCAGTCGATGTTCGCAACCTCGCCGCCCGCATCTGCCTTGGCTTCCATGTAACTGTTCCAGAGCTGCTGCATGTAGCCCGTGATGTCCATTACGTAGCAGCCGCGGCTGCGGTTGATCTTGCCGTTGTAGGCGAGCGTTACCGAAGAACCGTAGTTCTGCTCGTAGATGTAGGCGTAGTCCGAAATCGGCGTCAGCGTCTTGTAATTGGTGTACATGCCCAGCCGCGCCGGGTATGCGTTCATCTGGTCGGTCATGCGCAGGATGTCGCCGGCCGTTCCGTCCGCGATCTTCTCCCACTCGTAGTCGCTGTCGTTGAAGTAGATCGACATGCGTACCTGGCTGAACGCGAGTGTTTTGAAATTCTTGCCGTCGGCATTTCCCTTGGCGATCTCCGCCTCCAGCTCCGCGAAGAACTCCGGGCTGAAGGTCATCTCGGTCACCACGCCGCCCATGCCCTCGACATAGACGAGGGGATTTTCGGGCCGGTTCTCGGCCGTCTCGCGGGCTTCCTCTATGTTTATCCTTCGGGCGATCGTGGCCTCCTCGTAGTCGTGCTTGACGTTGTTTACCGAGACGTTGCCGAATTCCGCGCCGTCTTTGTAGAAGTAGTAGACCATGCCGATCGTGTCCTTGATCAGCGAGGGGTCGTCCTTCACGCGGTTACGTCCGTAGACCGACAGGCCCGAATAGGTCAGTTCCGTGGCGAAGATCGTTCCCTTGCCGTACTCGGTGAGCGGCTTCTCGGGGTTCGGGGCGATGTAAAGTCCCTTGAACGCCTCGACCCAGTATTTCAGGCTGTCGGCGCTGTAAATCGAGTAGTCGCCGGCATACTCGCCCTCCTGAAGCATCAGGCGGCGGATGTATTTTTTACCCGCTTCGGTCGGCTCCAACGTCACGGCCGACGTGGTCGAGGGGTATTTGCCCTCGCCGCCGAGCGTGAAGGTGAAGAGCGGCTCGTCGGGGTTGTAGACGCCTTCCGCCACGGGGTCGAAATTGAGGTAGAAGGTCGAGTCGCGCTGCGATTTGTTGGGCGCTATGGGTTTCTCGGTGAGGTATTTGTTGCTGACGACCTCGTAGACCGCGAAGGATTGCTCGGTCACCGAGTCGCGGCCGAAGCTGGTCACCTTGAGCAAGATCTGCGCCGAGTCGAAGATCGGCATGTAGCCGAAGTAGCCTGAATCGACCTTGTAATAGTTGATCTGCGAAAGGAATCCCGCGGAACGGTGGCCCAGCGTGTCGTTGAGCATCGAACCCATGTAGCCGTAGGTGATGTTCGAACTGACGATCGAATCGGTCTGGAACAGGCGTGTTTCGACGTATTTCTTCGGGTTCAGTTCGTCGGCCCGGGGGAGCTGAACGTATCCCGCCCTCATCTGCTGGTTGTCGGGGATGAGGTTTCCGCCCAGCGTATCGTCCACCTTGGTACAGCCCCCGAGGGTCAGTCCTATCGCGGCAGCCAGCGCTGCAACGGGGAGCAGCATGCGGCGGAAGTTATTGAATCGCTTCATAGAATCGGTTGTAATTATCGAAAAAGTCCTCTGCCTCGGGCGACTGGTATTCGAGCATCGGCTTTCCGCTCGCGCGGGCCATGTCCAATACTTTCGGGTCGACATCCGGGGATGCCGCAACCACTCCGTCGGCATATTCCATAACGAAGCGGCAGAGGTTTTCGTATGACGGAGTGTCGAGAATCGCAAGATTTTTGTCCTTGACGCCTTCGCCGGCGATCTTGGCGCCGAATCCGGGATCGAGTTCCCCGGAGAAGCCGTCGCCGTAGAGCGACACCACGACCTTGACGTCGCGGAAGATCGGGTCGTCGGCGAAGATCCGTTTCAGGTAAACGGGAACCACGGCCGTGAACCAGCCGTGGCAGTGCACCACCGTCGGGGTCCAGCGCAGTTTCTTGACCGTTTCCAGTACGCCGCGGGCGAAAAAGATGGCCCGTTCGTCGTTGTCCTGAAAGTAGTTGTCCGCGCCGTCGGTCAGCACCGCCTTGCGCGAGAAGTAGTCGTCGTTGTCGATGAAATAAATCTGTACGCGCGCCGCGGGTATCGACGCCACCTTGATAATCAGCTGGTGGTCGTTGTCGTCGATGATGAGGTTCATGCCCGACAGCCGGATAACCTCATGCAGCTGGTGCCTGCGCTCGTTGATGCAGCCGTAGCGGGGCATGAAGGTGCGGATCTCGTTCCCGCGTTCCTGCATTGCCTGCGTCAGCGCACGGCAAAGCCGGGAACCCTCCGTTTCTGGAAGATAGGGGGTGATCTCCTGACACACGTACAGAATTTTGCTTGCCATGGTTTTGAGGGTTTATATCTGCAAAGGTAGTGAAAAAAAATTAAAGAATGAGCATCGCGTCTCCGTAAGTGCCGAAACGATACCCCTCTTCCTTGGCTACCTTGTAGGCGTTCATCACGGTTTCGTAACCGCCGAAAGCCGCCACCATCATCAGCTGGGTCGAGTAGGGCAGATGGAGGTTGGTCACCATGGCGTCGGCCACGGTGAATTCGTAGGGGGCGAAAATGAACTTGTTGGTCCAGCCTTCCATGGGTTTGATCATGCCGTTGGTCGATACGGCGGTTTCGATCGTGCGCATCACCGTCGTGCCGATCGCCACGACCTTGTGCTCCTGCCGTTTGGCCGCGTTGACCGCTTCGGCGGCGGCCTCCTCGACGAAGAACTGCTCGGAGTCCATCTTGTGCTTCGAGAGGTCCTCGACGTCCACCGTGCGGAAGTTTCCCAGCCCGACGTGCAGCGTCACGAACGTCTTGTCGATGCCCTTGATCTCCATGCGCTTCATCAGGTGTTTCGAGAAGTGCATGCCGGCCGTCGGGGCAGCCACGGCGCCCTCCTTCTCGGCGAAGATGGTCTGGTAACGCTCGGCGTCCTCGGGTTCGACCTTCTCGCGTACCCACTTCGGCAGAGGCGTTTCGCCCAGCGCGAAGAGCGCATGCTTGAACTCCTCGTAGGAGCCGTCGAACAGGAAGCGCAGCGTGCGGCCGCGCGAGGTGGTGTTGTCGATCACCTCGGCCACCAGCAGGTCGTCGTCGCCGAAGTAGAGTTTGTTGCCGATACGGATTTTGCGCGCGGGGTCCACCAGCACGTCCCACAGCCGCAGTTCGCGGTTGAGTTCCCGCAGCAGGAAGATTTCGATTTCGGCGCCGGTCTTCTCCTTGTTGCCGTAGAGGCGTGCCGGGAAAACCTTCGTGTCGTTGAAGACGAACAGGTCCTTTTCGTCGAAATACTCGATGATGTCCTTGAAGATACGGTGCTCGATAGTGCCTTTGGCGCGGTTGATGACCATCAGACGCGACTCGTCGCGATTGTCGGCCGGGTATTTGGCCAGCATTTCGGGTGAAAAGTCATACCCGTACTGCGATAATTTCATAGATGAACGCTCTTTTTTACGTAATGTGGTTCGACATTTTCTGCGTTCGGCGGGGCCTGAAACGCGGTTTTGCCTCTGCCCCGCCTGCCGGAAAGGTTCCGGAAAACAAAGACAGATTATTTTTTATACGCAAAAAAGTCTATTTTGTTTCAAGTTTTTGCAGATTTTCAAGAAATTCGTCCAGCTCATAGGATTTTTCGAGCGTGAAGCCGCCGCTGCGCGTGCGGCGCAGCGAGGTGAGGTGCGCCCCGCTGCGGAGCGCCTGTCCGATCTCGTGGGCCAGCGAGCGGATGTAGGTTCCCTTGCTGCAACGCACGCGGATACGCACCCGCGGCAGGTCGTATTCCACGATCTCCATTTCGTAAATGTTGATCAGCGCCTGGCGTACGGCGACCTCCTCGCCGGCGCGGGCCAGCTCGTAGGCGCGCGTGCCGTCGATCTTCTTGGCCGAGTAGACGGGAGGCTCCTGAAGCCGCTCGCCCGTGAGCGAAGAGAGGGCCGCGAGGACCTTTTCGCGCGTGATATGTTCGGTGGGGAAGGTGCGGTCGACGGGGTGTTCGAGGTCGTAGCTGGGGGTCGTGGCGCCCAGCATCACGTCGGCGACGTACTCCTTCTCCTCGGCCTGCAGCGCATCGACCATCTTGGTGGCGCGGCCGATGCAGACCAGCAGGATGCCCGTGGCCAGCGGGTCGAGCGTCCCGGCGTGTCCGACCTTGATTTTGCGGTAACCCAGCCTGCGGAGCGCGAATTTGATTTTGCGCACCACGTCGGTCGAGGTCCAGCGCAGGGGCTTGTCCACGACGGCGATGTATCCGTCCTCGAAATTGATGCCGCGGAGGTCCAGTGCTTCTTTCATCAGCAGAAATAGCTTGTGATCGACACCAGTCCCGCAACGGTGCAGTAGACGGCGAACCAGATGAGTTTGCCCCGCTTCACGACCTCGATCATGAATTTGCAGGCCAGACATCCCGTGATGAACGATGCGAGGAATCCGGCGATGAGCGGCCCTGCGGCGATACCGGCGGTCAGATCGCCGCTTGTCGCCTGGAGCAGGGTTTCGCCCAGGATCGGAGCCAGCACCATCAGGAACGAGAACTGCGCCACGGCGGCTTTCTTGTTGCCCAGCAGCAGGCCTGTGGCGATGGTCGAACCCGACCGCGAAAGTCCCGGCATGGCGGCGCATGCCTGCGCCAGTCCGATGATCAGGGCGTCGCGGTAGGAGATCGTCTCCTTCTGCCGCGGCTTGGCGTAGTAGGCGAAGGCCAGCAGCGCGGCCGTCACGAGGAGCATCGCGCCCACGACGGCGAGGATGTAGGGTGCGTTGAGCAGGTCGTTGATCCGGTCCTTGAGCAGGAACCCGACGATGCCGATGGGGATCATCGAGAGGACGAGTTTCAGTACGTAGGCCTGCTCTTCGTTGAACCGGCGCGAGAACAGTCCTTTCAGGAGGCGCCAGACTTCGCTCCACAGCACGACGATCGTGCTCAACACCGTGGCAGCGTGGAGCGCCACGTCGAACGTGAGGTTTTCTTCGAGTTGTACGCCCAGCACCTCCTTGGCGATCTGGAGATGACCGCTGCTTGAAACGGGCAGGAATTCGGTGATGCCCTGCACGATGCCGAGCAGGATAGCTTGCAGTGTGTCCATTTATTTTTTAGAAAGGGTCTTGAGTTGTCGGCTGTT
>ERZ791837.2040-NODE-2040-length-11885-cov-5.339730_pt1 | contig 11885 bp, 10 predicted proteins | sample MGYA00510292_ERZ791837 | MGnify/ENA primary metagenome ERZ791837 (study PRJEB30046, sample SAMN00715259) | human gut metagenome | study: EMG produced TPA metagenomics assembly of the A metagenome-wide association study of gut microbiota in type 2...
TACCAACACCAGGCCTGCAAAAGCACCGACGGACTGGTCGTCGAGCACATATTTAAAGAGTTCATTGCTGGTGCAGTTGGGCACTGCATGGTCTATGGTGGTATTATTGTCCACATGCTGGTTCTTGTCCGCGATAGCCATACCGCAAAGGTTCAGTTCGGCGCCCTCGCCGGCAAGCGTCACTTCGGTCGTATTACGGGTAGTACCGTTATGCAAGGTCATTCCATTCAGCAGGACGTTGCTGTTGGCCTCTTGTCTGACGTATAAACTGCTGATACGTACCGTACTGGTGTGCGTCTCTTCCAGTTCATAGAAATCGAAAGTGGCATTCTCACCGATGAACGCCTCTACCACTTGCGTTGCAAGGAAGTTTACACCGTCCATTGCATGGTCGCAGGCCAAAAGACGGGCTTGCGCACCTTCTTCCAAAATGATAAGCACACGACGGTTCACCATAAAGTTGACATCGCCGCGCAGGATGTTCACTAACTGGATAGGCTTTTCCACTACCACATTCTTAGGAACATACAGCAATACACCGTCTTGCGCAAAGGCGGTATTAAATGCCGTCACTCCATCTTTGGAAGTATCCGCCAGCTTGCCGTAGTATTTCTTCACCAATTCCAGATGCTGTTCCGCCATATCCTTCAAACTGCCGAAAATAACACCTTCGGGTAAATGCGACTTGGGCAAAGCCTTGCCATAGAAAGCGTCGTTCACAACAAAGTAAAGGGAAGTGCTCATATTCGGCACATCGCATTTGAATACTTCATAGGGGTTGACAGGAATGTCCAGACGGTTCAGGTTCAGACCGTAGTCGGGTTCAAAGAACTTGCTGACATCGGTATATTTGTATTTCTCCGTCTTACGGGTAGGAAAACCAAGCCGCTCGAAATCGGCAAACGCGGCCGCACGCGGGGCGTTCAGCACCTCGGCACTGTGGCGGCATATCATCGCTTCCGTTTGGGAGAAAAGGTCTATATATTGTTGCTCTACACTCATGTTGTCTAATTATGAGTTTTGAATTACGAGTGATGAATCGCCGCGCTATTACATTGCAGAGCGATTCATCATTCGTAATTCATAATTTATAATTCACTTGCTTCTTTCTTTATCCAATCGAAGCCGCGTGCTTCAATCTCCTTCGCCAGTTCGGGGCCACCTGTCTTTACGATACGTCCGCCAAGCAATACATGGACGGTATCCGGTTTCAGGTAGTCCAACAGACGTTGATAGTGAGTGATAACCATCGCACTGGTCCGGGGAGTCTTCAGCTTGTTGAAGCCATCGGCCACAATACGCAGAGCGTCTACATCAAGACCGGAATCCGTTTCGTCTAGAATGGCGAAAGTTGGTTCCAGCATAGCCATCTGGAAGATTTCGTTACGCTTCTTCTCACCACCGCTGAAGCCTTCGTTTACGCTACGGTTGGCAAGTTTGTTATCCAACTCGACAATGGCGCGCTTTTCGCGCATCAGCTTCAAGAATTCACTGGCTGACAAGGCGGGTAAATGGCGGTATTTGCGTTGTTCGTTAACGGCAGCACGCATAAAATTCACCATAGAAACACCCGGTATCTCCACCGGCATCTGGAATGAAAGGAAAATACCTTCATGGGCACGGTCTTCGGGACTCATAGCCAAAAGGTCCTTACCATTGAAAGTTACGGTACCGCGTGTAACCTCGTATGCAGGATGTCCCACCAGCACATTACTCAAGGTGCTTTTCCCGGCTCCGTTTTGTCCCATCAGGGCGTGTACCTCACCGTCACGAATCGTAAGGTTGATACCTTTCAATATTTCTTTGCCATTGATGCTGGCATGCAGGTCTTTTATTTCTAACATTATACTTTTAAATTAAGAACGAAGAATTAAGAATGAAGAATAACCATGCGGCATAACAGTGCGTGGTCCATTTCATCATCCTTAATTCTCCATTGTTTATTTTAATTCTTCATTCTTCATTCTTAATTCCTCATTTATCCTACGCTTCCTTCCAATGAAATAGCCAACAATTTCTGAGCTTCTACGGCAAACTCCATAGGCAGCTTGTTGAGTACTTCTTTTGCATAGCCGTTTACAATCAGCCCGACGGCATCTTCCGTAGAAATACCGCGCTGATTGCAATAGAATATCTGATCTTCGCTAATCTTGCTGGTGGTTGCCTCGTGTTCTACAATAGCCGTCTCATTATGGATATCCATGTAGGGGAAAGTATGCGCACCGCATTTATCGCCCAGCAGCAAGGAGTCGCACTGGCTATAGTTGCGGGCATTGTCCGCCTTTTGGGCTACACGCACCAGGCCGCGATAAGAATTCTCGCTCCGTCCGGCGGAAATACCTTTGCTGACAATAGTACTGCGGGTATTCTTTCCAAGATGAATCATCTTTGTACCGGTATCCGCCTGTTGATAGTTGTTGGTGACCGCCACACTGTAAAATTCCGCCGTAGAGTTGTCACCGGAAAGGATGCAAGAGGGATATTTCCAGGTAATGGCCGAACCGGTTTCCACCTGTGTCCAGGACAGTTTGCTGTTTATGCCCTTGCAGTGCCCGCGCTTCGTTACAAAGTTATAGACGCCGCCCTTGCCTTCGGCATCTCCCGGATACCAGTTTTGAACGGTACTGTACTTCACTTCGGCACGGTCGTGTACCACAATCTCCACAATAGCGGCGTGCAATTGGTTTTCGTCACGCATCGGCGCCGTACATCCTTCCAAATAGGAAACATACGAATCATCATCGGCTACAATCAACGTTCTTTCAAACTGCCCGGTATTACGGGCATTGATACGGAAGTAAGTGGACAGCTCCATCGGGCAGCGTACCCCTTTCGGTATATAGACGAAAGAACCGTCGGAGAATACCGCGGAATTCAGCGCCGCAAAGAAGTTATCACGATACCCCACGACCGAGCCCAGATACTTCTGCACCAAATCGGGATGCTCGCGTACAGCCTCGCTGAACGAACAAAAAATAATTCCCTTTTCCATAAGCGTCTCCTTGAAAGTCGTCTTTACAGACACAGAGTCCATTACGGCATCCACCGCCATACCGCTCAGCGCCATTTGTTCTTCCAAAGGAATGCCCAGTTTATTAAAGGTCTTGACCAACTCCGGGTCTACCTCGTCCATGCTTTTAGGGCCGTCCTTCTTCTTGGTAGGATCGGCGTAGTATGAAATAGCCTGATAATCTATCTCGGGAATACGGAGATGCGCCCATGTAGGCATCTCCAGCGTCAGCCAGTGACGGTACGCTTTCAGACGGAACTCCAGCAACCACTCGGGTTCTTCCTTTTTCTCAGAAATCAACCGCACCACATCCTCATTCAAGCCACGCTCAATGATGTCTGTATGTACATCGGTCGTAAAACCGTACTTGTACTTCTCCTGAGTGAGTTCCTTTACATATTTATTGGGTTCTTCTTGTTGCATTATTCATTCAATATATATTGTTCTGTAACATGCTTAGCCGCGGGAAAGAATATCCCGGCAAACGACTTCATAGGATAATATAACACCGATTCCTTCTTTTTTGTTTGGCTGAGCAGCGTATTGTCCGCATCCATGAATTCAATGACGCCGACCAGCAGACTCACCAGTAAAAGGGACTTCAACGCCCCCAGTCCGGAACCCAGCCAACGGTTCAGCCAGCCGAGTGAAACCGCTTCCATTGCCTTTGTCAGCAGCGAGGCTACCAGTGTAAAAACCAGCGGCACGGCTATCCAAATCGCAATGAATGCCAGTACTTGCGCCACCGTCATCGAATCGGTAACCTTAGAAAACACCTTTTCGGCCACGGAAGCGTACAAAGCCTTTGCCGCCAGCAAACCGACAATCAGCCCCAGCAGAGTGGCCAGTTGTTTCACGAATCCCTTCATGAAGCCAATAACCGCTCCCGCACCGATAATTACCAATATTACGATGTCTATAACAGCCATATATGATATTAAAAAGGCACGGATTACACGGATCAACACGGTTTTTCTTTTAACCAATCCGTGAAATTCGTGTAATCCGTGCCTAAAGATTTACTGTTTTCTTACAAAGTCTGTTTTACCTCCACTTCTTCGTAAGATTCTATGATATCTCCCACCTTGATATCGTTGCAGTTTGTCAAACTGATACCACATTCAAAGTTGGTACCCACTTCCTTCACATCGTCCTTGAAGCGCTTCAATGCATTGATGTTGCCTGTGAAGATAACGATACCGTCGCGAATCAGACGAGCCTTGTCGCTGCGTTTCACCTTTCCGGTCTTCACCATAGCACCTGCCACGAGACCCACTTTGGTAATGTTGAACACTTCGCGAACTTCGATAGTCGCCGTAACCTGTTCTTTCAAAGTCGGCGCCAACATACCTTCCATGGCAGCCTTCACCTCTTCAATGGCATCATAGATGACAGAATACTTGCGGATATCCACACCTTCCTGTTCAGCCAGTTTAGCGGCAGCACCCGAAGGACGAACCTGGAACCCTACAATAATCGCATCCGAAGCGGCAGCCAGAGATACATCCGATTCGGAGATAGCACCGACACCCTTATGAATAACGTTCACCTGTACCTGTTCGGTAGACAGCTTAATCAATGAGTCGCTCAACGCTTCAACAGAGCCGTCCACGTCACCCTTCACGATGATGTTCAGTTCGTGGAAGTCGCCCAATGCCAAACGGCGGCCTACTTCATCCAGTGTCAACATCTTCTGTGTACGCAAGCCTTGTTCACGCTGCAACTGCTCACGCTTGTTGGCGATTTCACGCGCTTCTTGTTCGGTCTCGATTACATGGAATGTATCACCTGCGGCCGGCGCTCCGTTCAAGCCCAAAATCAAAGCCGGCTCCGAAGGACCCGCCTCTTTCAGACGCTGGTTACGCTCGTTGAACATGGCTTTCACCTTACCGTAGCTTGTACCTGCGAGCACAATGTCGCCCATCTTCAAAGTACCGTTGGATACCAGCACCGTAGCTACATAGCCACGACCCTTATCCAATGAGGACTCGATGATGGAACCGGTAGCACGGCGGTTCGGGTTTGCCTTCAAATCCAGCATTTCAGCTTCCAGCAATACTTTCTCCATCAAATCGCTTACACCAAGACCTTTCTTGGCGGAAATATCTTGAGACTGGTACTTACCGCCCCATTCCTCAACGAGGAAATTCATGGCGGCCAGTTCTTCTTTAATCTTATCGGGATTAGCGGTCGGCTTATCAATCTTGTTGATGGCGAATACGATAGGCACACCGGCAGCCATAGCATGGTTGATGGCTTCTTTGGTCTGCGGCATCACGTTGTCATCGGCAGCTACGATGATAATGGCAATATCCGTCGCTTTGGCACCGCGGGCACGCATGGCGGTAAACGCCTCATGACCCGGAGTATCGAGGAACGTTATCTTACGTCCGTCTTCCAACGTCACGTGATAAGCACCGATGTGCTGTGTAATACCACCGGCTTCACCGGCAATAACATTCGCCTTACGGATATAGTCGAGCAACGAAGTTTTACCGTGGTCTACGTGACCCATTACCGTTACAATCGGAGCGCGATGCTCTAAATCTTCCTCGGCATCTTCTTCCTCAACGATAGCCTGGGCTACTTCCGCACTTACGTATTCAGTCTTGAAGCCGAATTCTTCTGCCACCAGATTGATTGTTTCGGCATCCAGACGTTGGTTAATGGAAACCATCATACCGATGCTCATACAAGTAGCGATGACCTGTGTTACGGAAACATCCATCATGCTTGCCAACTCATTGGCAGTCACGAATTCAGTCAGCTTCAGTACCTTGCTTTCCGCCATTTCCTGGTCTTCCAGTTCCTGCATACGGTTGGATGCCAAGTCGCGTTTCTCCTTACGGTATTTCGCTCCCTTGTTCTTACCCTTAGAGGTCAGACGCGCCAACGTTTCCTTTACCTGTTTCGCTACATCCTCTTCACTTACCTCCTGCTTGATTACAGGTTTCTTGAAACGGTCTTTGCTCTTGTTCTTACCAGCTTGTTGATTATTACCGCCTTGCTGACTACCACCTTTCAGACGATCGTTTCCGCCACGCTGGAAGTTGGATGCATTGTTGATATCCACCTTTTCCTTGTTAATGCGGACGCGCTTTTTCTTGCCGTTGGCATCGTTGCCATCTTTCGTCTTATTATCGTCACGACGAATCTCCTTGATAATGGCTTCCTTCATCAGCTTCTTCTGATCCTGGCGCTGCTTTTCTTTTTCTTCACGCTCTTTCCGCTTTTCCTCTTTCGATTTCTTCTTCGGACGTGTAGACTGATTCAGCGCAGCGAGGTCTATTTGTCCGATGACGTTAATCTTCGATACAAACTCAGGCTGATGTATTTTGAATATTTCTTCTTTTTCTTCTTTATTTTCCGAAACAGCCTCTTCGGTTGCAGCGGGAGCAGGCTCTTCGTTAGAAACCGATACGGGTTCTGCAGCCACCGGCGCAGTTTTTTCTTCTTCTGCCGCCGGAGCAGGTTCAACCACCGGAGCAGGTGTCGGCTCGGGCTGAGGTTCGGGAACGGGTTCCGGTTTCGGAGCCTCAACAACAGGTGCAGGTTCTTCCACCTTTACTTCTTCAACCACCGGCATCTCCGGTTCCACCGCTTCTTCCTCTTTTTCCACAGTATGTTTGCGATTCAGTTTATCCAAATCAATCTTCCCGACAGGCTTAAACTTCGGACGTACATCTTCGGGAACCACAGCCTTTACCACCTCTTCAGTTTTCGGCTTTTCCTGTGCTTCCTTGTCATAACCGTCAATAGCCACCGATGCCTTGTTGCGTTCCTTACTCTGACGTTCCTGAATGAAACGCTCCGTTTTCAATTTAAGATCCTTATCTGTACTAAACTCTTTCACAAGCAAGTCGTACTGCTCGTCGGTAATCTTCGTATTGGGATTTGCTTCAATGGCATATCCCTTCTTTTGCAAGAACTCAACTACCGTCGTGATTCCTACATTTAAATCTCTTGTTACTTTATTTAACCTTATCGTCATACTTTAATTTAATGAATAATGGAGAAAGAAGTGGTGGTTAGTGATTAGCGATTAGGGGTTAGCGATTAGTGTTTAGTGATTAGTGTTTAGTGATGATTTTATTATACATACCAAAAATCACTTATCACTTATCACTAACCCCTAATCACTAATCACTAATTTTCCCCTTCTTCAAACTCCGATTTCAAAATGCGTAATACTTCGTCCACCGTTTCCTCTTCCAGGTCAGTCTTTTCAATCAACATCTCGCGCGGTGCATTCAACACAGCCTTGGCGGTATCAATACCGATAGCCTTGATGGCATCGATTACCCAACCGTCAATCTCATCGCGGAATTCATCCAAGTAGATATCTTCATCCTCTACCGCTTCATCCAATTCGCGGAACACGTCAATGGTGTACTCAGTCAACATACTGGCCAGCTTGATATTCAAACCGCCTTTACCAATAGCAAGCGATACCTCTTCCGGTTTAAGGAATACCTCAGCCTTTTTCTCTTCCTCATTCAGACGGATAGAAGAAATCTTAGCCGGGCTCAAAGCACGCTGGATAAACAATGAAATGTTCGATGTGTAATTGATTACGTCGATATTTTCATTGCGTAATTCACGAACAATCCCATGAATACGACTCCCTTTTACACCTACGCAGGCGCCTACGGGATCGATTCTGTCATCATAAGATTCCACTGCGATCTTGGCACGTTCGCCAGGGATACGGGCAATCTTTTTAATGGTAATCAAACCATCATTGATTTCAGGTACTTCCATTTCGAACAGACGTTGCAGGAAAACGGGAGAAGTACGTGACAAAATAATCTTCGGATTATTGTTCTTGTTGTCTACGCGGGCAACCACTGCGCGTGCCGTTTCACCTTTACGATAAAAATCGCTCGGGATTTGTTCGGTCTTGGGCAGTAGCAGTTCGTTTCCTTCATCGTCCAGAAGCAACATTTCCTTTTTCCAGATCTGGTATACTTCCGCGTTGATGATTGTACCTACTTTATCAATATATTTATTATAAATACTGTCCTTTTCAAGTTCCAGAATCTTTGAAGCCAGTGTCTGACGGAGATTCAGGATAGCACGACGTCCGAACTTGGCAAAGATCACCTCATCAGTCACTTCTTCGCCTTCTTCGTATGAAGCATCGATTTTCTGTGCTTCCGTCAGCGAAATCTGCATATTGGGGTTTGTCAAATCTTCATCGGCCACAACTTCACGGTTACGCCATATCTCGAAGTCACCCTTGTCCGGGTTCACGATCACGTCGTAATTCTCATCGGTGCCAAACATTTTCGCGATTACGCTACGGAACGACTCTTCGAGTACGCTAACCATCGTCGTTCTATCGATATTCTTCAGTTCCTTAAATTCCGAAAATGTATCAATCAAGCTGATTGTTTCTTCTTTTTTGGCCATAACTATTTAAAGCTAATTAAGTATTTAGTATATTTTATTTGCTCATAAGTAAAGGTTTCGTCTTCTTCCACCAGCTTTGGTCGCTTGGATCCTTCGAGTTTCACCTTCTTTTGTACGGTTACCGTAAACTTCTCTTCATCGGCATCCTTTAGGATACCGGTCAGTTTCTGCCCGCCTTTGGTCATCACTTCCACTTCTTGTCCGATGTGGATGTAATACTGTTGCAGCACTTTAAAGGGCTGTCCTATACCGGCCGACCCTACTTCCAGTTCATAATCTTCCTCTTCACGGTTCAGTTTCGATTCAATGTAGCGGCTAAGCTCCACGCAATCTTCAATCCAAACGCCTTCTGCATGGTCAATTTCGACCACAATTTTGTCATCCGGGCTCACAGTTACCTCTACCAAAAAGTAATCTTTTCCTTCCAGCCACTCTTCAACAATCTGACAAACAGTTTTCTTTTCTATCATTTATTAACTATATAAGAACAAAAAAAGGAGCTTAATCGCCCCTCCACCTTTCATCCATTTCGGTTGCAAAGATATAAATAATCTATTCGACTACAAAACATTAAAGAAAAAAAGTATGAATTAACAGTGCGATATTCGTATCTTTACGCCGCAATTAAAAAAAATAACAACTATGGCGCATCGTCTCAACACCAACAAACAGTTCATGGTCGGCAATGGAATCCTCGCTTTTGCCGTCATTTTTGTCGTAGTGATTTTCATCTATATGAGTATGCGACTGCAACAGAAGCAACAGGAAGAACGACATTTTATCGAAACATATACGATTAGTCTGGTCAAAGGCTTTACCGGCGATTCAATTTCTTTGTTTGTCAACGACAGTCTCATTTCCAATAAGACTATCATAGAAGAACCTTATACAGTGGAAGTCGGTCGTTTTGCCGAGCAGAGTGCATTGTTAATTGTAGATAACAAAACTGAATTAGTATCGACTTTCGACCTAAGCGAAAGAGGGGGTAATTATCAGTTTGAGAAAGAGGAAGACGGAATTAAGCAACTGGCGAAATAAACGGTAAAGCAAGATAAAGACAAAGGAACTCTTTTATATTTCTGTCCGATATTTCTTCAGTTCTCCCCGTAGAGCAAGAGCTTTTCCTTCCGTGAATTGATTCAGTAGAGACCAAAAACGTTCACTATGATTCATCTCACGGGTATGACATAGTTCATGCAAAAGCACATAATCAATCAAATAAGAAGGCAACAAAACGAGGTAATAGGATAAATTAATATCCTTCTTTGTCGAACAACTCCCCCACCGCCCCTGACTGGAATTTATCTTCACGCTTGCATAGGGCAATCCGCATTGTTTGGAAAGACGGTCTAAACGTGGAGGAAGAATACTTTTTGCATTCCGCCTCAACGATTCTTCAATCACCTTTCGTAGCCAACTCTGCAATTTCTCATCAGTAAAGTCCGCATTTGGCGGACAAATAATCTGCATACATCCCAATCGGGAATTTGCCAGAAACTGCTCTTTCTCTCCGGACACCAAAGACAACTTGAAATATTCTGCATCAATCTTATAATTCAAATCAATTAACGGACGATTCAATCGTTGACGAGAAGCCAGCAACTTACTACGTAAATCTTCAATCGCCCGTTTTACCTCTTTCATCGTTGTGCCGGAAGGGACTGAAACGTATACCGCATCACTCTTTGTACGAAAGACAAGACTTTTAGCACGCAAATTAACACGCACTATTAACCGTCCAAGTTCTTCATCTTCTATAATTGCCTCCTTCATCATAAGTCTCCTAATAACAGGTACAAAAGTAATAAAAAAAAGATTCTTCCACTCTTAGAAACATAAAAGGGCTACTGCATCTCGCGGTAGCCCATTTATTTAGTTAGTTTCATTATAAAAATTTGAGAGAATTGAAAACTTCACAGTTTCGCTTTCGATGTTGTTTTAATTAAAGCACACTAACTATATTATATGTTTAAAGCAAATGAAAATGTCTATTCTTTCATAACCTGCACCTTGTTGATCTTCGCAAGGCTGTCAGCCAATGCCTGATCTGCTTTCAGCTCATTTGACAGAGCTACCGACGGTGCGGTCAGCTGTTTACCAATGGTATCCGTTGCCAATACTCTTCCATCATCTCCGGAAAAAGAATGTTGCGCTACATTTCCTAATGAAAGGATGATTGCAATCACAGCAGCGGCCTTGAACAGGGGGATGAATCTTCCTGTCAGTGTCAGACGCTTTGCCTTCACTACCGGAGTTTCCACCTGTGCCAGAATACGTGCGTCAAAGTCTTCGCCCAGTCCTACCTCCTGCTGAACCTGCTGATAAACAAACAAGTTTTTATAGCGGAGCAAATGAGCGGGTACTTCCTCCTTTGTGAAGAAGTCGCGCAACACAGATTCCTCCTCCACGGAAGTTTCGCATTGCCAATATCGCTCCAGGAGCTGTTCTATATCCTTATAATCCATATTCGTCAATTTCTAAATACCTTTGTTTTACCTTTTGCCTGGCTCTGAAGAGATTCACTTTGACTTGTTCCTCTGTCAGATTCAGCAGGGTTGCAATTTTTTTATAGCTTTCACCTTCAATGTCCCTCAGTTGCATGATAAGCCGCTGTTTTTCGGGAAGTTCGTTCACCAGTCTATTGATAATGTTCATTTTCTCATCATGAACCAACTGGTCATACGGACTGTTTGCATCAGGTTCTTCCTCCATTTCGGGGGTGAGTTCCACGTTTTGAGCCTCTTTCTTCTGACTCCGGTCTATCGCAAGGTTCTTTGCCACTATCAGGCAATAGGCTTCAACCGATTCAAATTGCGACCACTCATCACGCTTGTTCCACACCCTTATCATGGTGTCCTGAACGACATCCTCGGCTTCTGCCCTATCCAGGGTTATTCTGAGCGCCAGTCGAAAGAGTTTATCCTTCAACGGCAAAATATCGTTTCGGAAGCTGATTTCTTGCATCTCTATAATAATGACGGGCTAGGATATGAAAAGTTACAGTCGCCCACTACTTTTTTTTGAATTATTTTTTTATCCGCGTTCCTTCGTTGTCTTTAATCGCTGATGCTAAGGTAATTACAACTTCTGTAACTCCTGCATTAATTGCTTCAAAAGAATTCTCCAACTTAGGAATCATGCCACCTTGAATAACGCCGTCAGCAACGTATTGTTCGAATTCGGCACGGGTAATCTCAGGGATCACACTATCGTCATCATTCTCGTCACGCAGCACACCTTTCTTTTCGAAGCAGTACACCAGCGTCACGTCAAACAGCGCCGACAAAGCCTTTGCCGTCTCTCCGGCAATGGTATCCGCATTTGTATTCAGCATATTACCTTGACCATCGTGTGTCAACGGTGCCATCACGGGCACCACTCCTTTATGAATCAGATCAGCCAGCAAAGAAGCATCTACCTTCTCCACATCGCCCACGAAACCATAATCAACCTCTTTCACCGG
>ERZ791837.2042-NODE-2042-length-11875-cov-3.257276_pt1 | contig 11875 bp, 10 predicted proteins | sample MGYA00510292_ERZ791837 | MGnify/ENA primary metagenome ERZ791837 (study PRJEB30046, sample SAMN00715259) | human gut metagenome | study: EMG produced TPA metagenomics assembly of the A metagenome-wide association study of gut microbiota in type 2...
GGAAGAGCGATGGAAAGAGTTTCTTATTCAAGGACACCCAAGAGGGTATACTGATCAGGCCGGAAGCTTTTGAAGATGGATATATCATGCAGTTTTCTTTCAATGAAGAATTCGAAGCGTATCAATCCGTATTGGCTCCGGAAGAATATCAGAAATTGATGTCCCGGCAGGAGGATGATAACCCTTGCCTCATTAAATTATACTTCAAATAAGAAACCGGCTACCCTTTTCATGGAAAGAAAAAGATTATTCTGCACAATGTTTCAGTTTTCTGAAATGGGTAAGCAGTTGTTCGGTGTCTTCCCATGCATGATAACGATTCCAAATATCGCCCAATAAAGCAGCACCACCGAAACCTAAAGATTTGATTTCTGCAAGGTTTGCTTCACTAATCCCACCCAGAGCAATCACTTTTTCATTGATAATGCCTTTTTCTTGCGCTTGTCTCAGTGCCTCTGTTGAATAGCCCGAACGATATCCTTGTTTGGAAATACTGTCGTAAACGGGGCTCATGAGTACATAATCAAACCGAGGTGTTGTGGTTTCCACCTCTTCCAAGCTATGACAGGCACGACTTAATAGTCCATGGTAATTTTCAGGTGCTTCCGGATGACGGGAATTCAGGTGAATCCCTCCTAAAGAATACTTCTCTTTCAGAAGGAAGAAGTCATGAATAACAATCCGGCTTCTATATTCCATCGGGATTTCCTGTAGAAGACTTTCCACTTCATAGATTTCAGCCTCCGGCTTACGTAAATGCAATAAATCCAGTCCTGCCTTAAAAAGTTCAGTGAGGATACGCGCCTCACCCGGAAGAAAGTCCGGAGATGTAATGATAATGAGTTTCATGTCTTTATTTGTTATTTACAGGACTTATCAAAGACGGGAAATGCCATAAAGGACCATTCCCCTGCCCTATATGCAAATCTTTTCCGGCTTCGATAGCACAAGAAATGTATTCCTTGGCTTGCTCCACAGCTTCATACAAAGACGCTCCTTGTGCCAGGAATGTAGCAATTGCAGATGAAAGTGTACACCCTGTACCATGCAGATTGCCGGAACGGATGCGATTGCTGCCAAAGATATTCAGTTGATTTCCATCATAAAGCACATCACACATTTCATTACCCTTCAAATGACCTCCTTTAATAAGAAAGGCACAGTGATACTTTTCAAACAAGCGGCATGCAGCACCCTCCATTTCATCAACCGTATGAACAGGTTGCTGTAGCAGAACTTCTGTTTCGTGTAAATTAGGAGTAACAAGAGACACTTCCGGAAGCAATAGCGTGCAAATAGCTTCCACTGCCTCATCCGTCATCAGATTGTGCCCACTGGTAGAAACCATTACCGGATCGAGAACCACCTGTCGGGGTGAATATTGATGTAACAACCGTGCAATTTCACTGATAATCTCCACATTTCCGGTCATACCTATCTTGATGGCATCCGGTCGTAAATCTTCCATCACTGCCTGCATCTGCTCACCTACCAGTTCTGCCGGCACAGGATGGACGGCCTGCACGCCTAATGTATTCTGCACAGTAATTGCAGTGATTGCCGTAGCAGCATATCCTCCCAATGCGGAGATAGTCTTTATATCTGCCTGTATGCCTGCACCACCGGAACTGTCGGAACCGGCAACGGAAAGAACAATCGCTTTCTCTTTCATAGCTCCCATTTCTTCATACACTTCATTTTTATAGGTTATGACTTATAAAAATGCTATAAATTTCTTTTATATCAAGTATAACTTATAAAAGAATATCATATTAATCTGATAACACTTCCCGTCCTACTACTCTCCCAAGCCGCTTCAATCAGCCGGATAACACCAAGAACTCCGCAGGCATCACTTTGCAAGACCTCTCCTTTACGGACATGCTGATAAATATTCTCATAGAAAGCAGCATAGTTACCTGGAAGAGTTGGATAGGATTCACGCACCACATCCCCATTCTTTTCCGTATGAAGTATTCCCCACTGGGATTTATCTTCCTCTCCCCAATGCAGAGTATCCGGCAGTATGCCTTTAGTTAGATCTGCTTCCTGAGGATCAAGACCGTACTTCACATACGAACCTTCCGTACCATGAAGTACAAATCGAGGTTCATTCTCACACATTAGATAACTGGCTTTCAGTGTAATCTTCACTTCCGGCGCATGGGCAGGTTTCAGTAAATGGATAATGAAGTAATCATCCACTTTGCCACCGGTACGCAAAGTTGCAATATCGGCAAATACAGCTTCGGGCATACCGAACAACTGCACAGCCTGATCTATGACGTGGGCACCCAGATTATAAGTCAGGCCTCCGCCACTCTCCCCGGTTTCTTTCCAGGTATTAGGTTTGATGAAATTCCGGTAACGGGGAAAGGTGGATTCAAATTCTACCAGACGGCCTAACAGTCCTTTGTCCAATATTTCTTTCACGGTCAGGAAGTCGCAATCCCAACGGCGATTCTGGTAAACACTCAGGGTTAGTCCTTTTTCCGCAGCAAGAGCTACAAGTTCTTCCCCTTCCTCTACGGTAGTAGTGAAAGGCTTTTCCACAATAACATGTTTTCCGGCTTCGAGAGCACGACGGGCATATTCATAATGGGAACTATCCGGAGTATTTACAACAACCAGTTCCAACTCCTCCATCCCTATTAATTCTTCAAAACTACGCACAATACGGGATTGTGGATATTTCATCTTCGACAATTCCTTGCTGCGTTCCGTAATCGCAGTCAACTCAAAATGGGGATTGGTGGAAATAAAAGGAGCATGAAACACCTGCCCCGACATTCCGAAAGCGGCCAATCCAGTTTTTATCTTATCCATACAACTTTCTTTTTCTTGCAGCAAAACTAATGAAATTATCATTTATTTGCCACATAAAACAATGACTATATAACAATCCCTGCAAGATTTATTATCTGCATTTGTACACTGTTATAGTTTTTTTAGCACAATGAGAGCTTGATTCATTTCAATTGCCTTATTCCATATTTCCTGTAACTGGCTATAATACTCGGAAGGCATAACAGAGGAATTCAAGCTGAATGAATAGTTCACAATGACATTGTTTCCGTTTCTTTGAATCATATATTTGCATTGCAGTTTACCATCTTCAGTCTTCACTACTTGCGAGTGAGGTATTTCTTCCACTTCATATCCTTCGGGAAGCGTCAGTGCACAAGAGAGATTCAACCTATACAGATAAGGAAACTCAACCGGAAGTATTCGCTCCGACTGTATAAAGGGGTTCTTGGTCAACTGCGGGAAAAGCATCGGATTGATATAGATGTGGTCCTCCGACTTCTCTGCTTCAAGTATAAAATCAAAATCTTCCTGTATGGTTGCAAAGTCATCTTCCATCTCTGTTCGTTTCAGATTGCTGATAGCCAGCTTTTCTTTAACCAATTCCTGCTTATTTACAAGAGAGTCTTTTGTCTGGTACTCTTTCCTATATCCCAATGCATCATGTCCCTTCAGAATAGTAGTCCGGCGCCCCGTTATCTGACTTCCCTGAGCATTCGCACTAATCTTCATAAAAATCTGGTTGGTAGGTATCTCCTGCAAATTCACCCACTTCTTATTTTCAGGTATATCCGCAGAAAGTATACGTGCTTTAGTTACAGACAATTCAACGGGTAGCACATTAAGAGCCGGTATATCCATCGAGCCATCCAGATAAACATATTTACCTTTAGCCTCATCATAAATAGCAACCACAAAAGTGTTCAACTTCTGAAGGGAAGGGAAACTAACCGGCAACATTCCTGCAGAACGTCGACTCATGACAACAGGATAAGCTTTGATACCAAAGCTTTTGAGCATGCCGATAAATATAAAATTTAAATCAGCATTACTGCCGGTTCCGGTCTTAAGTACTTTATCCAGATTTTCGCTATACAATTTATATTCTCCATTCCATGAAAACTTCTGCTTTAGCAATTGGAATGTTCCTATTACTTTTTTGTTAAAATCCAAATTGCCTGAACGGCTAAGTTCCCGAATCTCTTCAATATATGGATTCCGCCACAACAAGTTCGCACCGAAACTCTTACTCTCTTCCCTGGTCAGTTGCTTGTCCACATCTTCCCAGTTCTGGCTATAAGGCTTATAGTCTTCACCCGGATAATTAGTGCCTTGCAGATCGAAACTGACCTGTATTTTATAGTCCTCCGGGCACCAACAGAAAGATTCATCCTGACGGATAGCAGGCAAATTCCGGGAGGTGAATGTTAGTTTCCGTGCCGAAATAGAAAAGTCATGGGCAACTCTTGCTACACCACTTGTCGTATGTTGCTTAGCCTGCATCGAACTTTTCTCTTCCAAGACATCTATATATTGACGGCCTCTGAACTCAACATTGTATACAAATACATGAGGAATGGTTATTTCATATTGGTTGTATACTACAGGAAGTTCTTCCTGCATCATCCAGTTTTCTATGTGCACAGAATAATCAGAAACCACTTTATAATGATACTCTATAACCGTTCCAACCTTGACAGCAGGCAACGAAAACTTTAAGACTTTGTAATAGGTATTCACCCGTTCATTAGAAACCAGTTCCCGCTTCAGGCGAGTCTTAGTCATTTTCCCATTTTCCAGATTATAAGAGCATCCGTCCAAGTTCAAAATACCATCTTTCTCTTTATCTCTGTCAGAAGGTGCATAGTAAGGAATAGTCACATCCGCATGCGATACTCCCTGCGGTTTCAATATCTTAATACGCACCCAATGTTCCGTAAACAACCGAAAACCATCATCGTAAGTAAAGCCACTCTTACCCTTATGAAATAAATAAACTGCAGTTGCAGTGGTATCAGGGACATACGCAGTCAATGCCAACTCTTCCTTGGAGGGTCTACCATACTTTAAATCAGGCTCAATTACAGTAGTAGCTTGTTGTGCGAAAGCCATCGGAAAGCACAAGAAAATAAACACATAAAATATAAACAACTTGTTTTTCATGATTTGACTTTTTGAGGTTACCAATTATACAAAAGTAATAATTAATACAATACAGCGGTAACTATCTTATAAAAAAAGAAAGACTCATTACCTTATAACTTCGCAAATTACCCTGCGGAATATAGAAGGCGAAGAAAGCACCGAAAGCCATACAGATGGACAATGTAGTGAACTTAACACTCGAAAAACGTAGAGGTGAACGGCAAGCAGGTTACTTCGGTTAAGCAAGACAACCAAGGGTAAAGACCTAGAACATCTTTTGCATGACACGTAAGGGAGTTCTTATCAGAAGGGTTATTCCATAACCAACGGACGTTTACGCCAGTCATCTTTCACGTAACTGTCAGGATAAACGGTCTTATCTATCAACTCGCCGCCTTTCAGGTGTATCCAGGAAGTAAAGGTGCGTTCGCCCTCCTTCAATACAATCACACGGGCACCGTTTGAAAGGTGATTATACTCCGTATTACCGCCAGTGAAGCGTCCATAGGCCAGTACGATGCCTTTCCACATGACCGAATAATCATTATCATGGTCATGACCGACAAAAGTACCCATTACGTCGCCCGCCTCTTTCATGGCAGCAAACATACCGGTATTAATAGCAGGTGCACAAGCTTTTTCCATACGCGTACCATAGAGAATAGCATTCTCATCGGAAGCCGCTTCATTATATTCGGGCAAGGGGATGTGGAAAAATGCCAGAGCAGGCAAAGGTTTCCCATCATTCTTAGCGGTAAAAGCTGCACTTTGTTGACGATACCAGTTTACCTGATCGAACGTGAGCCAATCGTACCCTTTCACATCGGGCAGCTTGGAATACGAATGAGAGTCGAGGCAATAGAGCACAGAGGCATCTTTCTTACCATCCGAAGACTTTACTACAAGAACGTAATCGGGAGATTCGACTGTTCCGCGATCGGGCTGAATGTTGTAAGGCATGGACCGGATGATATCATAGAGCTCGGCATGGGTTTTACCTTGTTCATTATCATGGTTACCGAAAGTAACAGCAAAAGGCAGCTTGCGGGAAGAAGCACAGGCAAGCACGGTTCGCATAGCCGTATCCGCAGGTGCGGCATAAACTACATCTCCTGTGAAAACAACCAAGTCGGGACGTTCGGCATCAAGCACTTCGTTGATACGCTCTGCTGATACCTGAGCCGCAGGAAGCATCATGAATATCATAACGAGCATCATAAACGACATTACAACGTATGTGGCATATGTGCTGAAAACAACAACGTTGCTGAAAAGCGTTATCCTGTCCTGAACAGCCGTCAGGGCTATCTGCTGGATAAGCACTGCACCAAGCCAATAGATAGCAAGGGTCAGACCATTCATTCCGATATTCATAACTGGCATCATAAGTGCGAACATTCTCTGGTTTTTAAGCTGTGTGTTCATCATCTCCTTGCTTGGAATATCGAACTTGTCGTTCTGATATTTCTCAGCATTGAAAGCATGGACAACGTTTATGCCTGTTAGATTTTCTCTTGCCACACGGTTTATTTTATCAGTTAGCTTCTGAACGATACGGAATCTCGGTATGCAGGTTTGCTCTCTCAGCCATGAGAACAGTTCTCACAAGGTCAGCGAGCTTTCTGCGCTCGATAGCGTCAGAACAATGGTCACGGTTACCAAAAAGCTGTTCTCTCTCCTTATCGTTCAGAACAGGTGACTCGTCCTGCATGACAGGAAATCTTCCTGTTGTCAGACCAAGAACATATATGTTTTTCATGAAAAGCGCAGAATACCGCCCCATAAGACAGCAGGTAACAGCGCCTTTTGATGCAGGCAAAGAATACCTTGCGTTCTCTGCAATGTTGGTGATCTCAGTCATAGCTTCCTGCAAGCTAAGACTCTTGTCATAGTCTGCATAAAATCTATATCTGCCTATCAAAGCGTCCTTAACGCTTGATATGGAACTTCTCTGCTCAGCGTTTGTACCTCTCACATAATCATTCACCAATTTCAGCACGCCACCGTAAAACTCTTTTGCGCTGACATTCTCTTTTTTAAAGACCTCATTAAAATCCTTGAACATCTTACTATCCCTTGTGCTATACCATTCAATGCCCCAGCCGTTTCCTGAGTTCTGTGCTTCAAGGAATATCCTGCCCTTGCTTTTGGTCTTGCCGTCCTCTATTTCTTTCTCATAATGAAAAACAGGCGAAAGCATTACATCTTTGAAAAGGTCAAATCTATAGTCATTTTTGCACCATTTGAGCATTGCCCTGAAAAATGCAACAACGTCACTGTGTCTGCATGAAATGCCCTCAGGAAATTCCACGGGGACTTTGTATTGATCGCACATATTCATGAGCAAGTCCATATACTCATCATCTGGACACAGCACAGCGGTATCGCAAAGCTCATAACCACTGTTCACGATATGTAGAACAGTTCTCTCCACCTCGTTTGTTACGCCATAATTTCTCCAAAGCTCCGCCTTTTGTGCTAATTTTCTCAGACCATTCTGATACTGCTCATCGCTCATATCAGCCATGTTATCTATCACCGCAGGATCAGGCAAAAGCCCTATATACTCCGCTGTCAGCTTGTCAGCTTCTATTTCTTTATCATATGCAAAATGAACGTTGTTCACGTCTGTCTTACCAGCCTTTATAAGACCGCTGGCAATGCTTATAAGCTTTGCACTGTCATATAGTTTGCTGTCTGAAAGCTTATTTTCATACGCTTGAAAGATTGCACTCAGCGTGTTGATACGTCTGCTGTCCAAGGACAATGAATCAGGGCGTATACAGTTCATTCTAAGCTCTGATATTGTCTTGAATATCTCCATGCAGGCATTATGGTCGTCGCTTTTGAAATAGTTTATACCGCTTTCATCAATAATACGTCTTACTATCTCACAGCCCTCAGCATTTGACAACGTTATTATCCTGCTGTCCATATACTCCGCACTGGTTTCGATAATATGCTTTGCATGATCTTCGACTGTATATCTTTCAAGCCTTATAACAATATTTTCACCGCTTGCGTTCTCCAACATTCTCTCGGCGTTAAGATAATCATTACATATGTAAACCTTTTCAGTCAAAGGGTCTGCTTCATTACAGTATTTGAGCCACTCTATAAAAGTCATTACGCTTTCTCCCCTAACATAAATTATCATAATAACATTTTACCATAGCAGAAAAATCTTGTCAATCTACAATTAGCGTGTTTGTATACTTTTTTGAAACATAATATTAAAGAAAATTCATTGACAAAATCATACCGCTATGTTAAAATATACTTTGTAAAACTTGCGTGGATTTTTCCTGACAGTATGTCACTTTTCGCCACACAGCAAACAGGCTGTGCGGCTTTTTTTCTGCCCACAGACAAAGGAGTGTAAAAAAATAAATGAACAGTGATTTCATGAAAACAAGACCGATCTTCCCTCTTCTGCTTTCAATGTCCCTGCCAATGGTGATATCAATGCTTGTAAACTCTCTTTACAACATCATTGACAGCTTTTTCGTGGCAAAGATAAGCGCGGACGCAATGACATCGCTTTCACTGGTGTTCCCTGTGCAGAATTTTATAAGTGCCACTGCTATCGGCTTTGGTATCGGCATCAACGCCATGATCGCCCTGTACCTGGGTGCGGGCGACCGCAAAAAGGCCGAGATTGCCGCCACCCACGGCATGGTGCTCAGCCTGCTGCACGGCGTGGTCATCACGGTGGTGAGCATTGCCGTCATGCCGGGCTTTTTGCGCCGGTTCACCACCGACGAGAGCCTTGTGGCCTCCGGCATCACCTACTCCACCATCGTGTTCCTGTTTGCCACCATCAATATGGCCGCGCTGGCCTTTGAAAAGATGTTCCAGGCTGTGGGCCGCATGAAGGTGACCATGGTGACGCTGGTGTTCGGCTGCGTGTGCAACATCCTGCTGGACCCCGTCCTGATCTTCGGCCTGGGCCCGGTGCCCGCCATGGGCATTGCCGGTGCAGCGCTGGCCACCGGCATCGGCCAGCTGCTGAGCCTGTGCGTGTACCTGTTCGTCTACCTGCACACCGAACTGCCGGTGCGGCTGAGCCGCAGCGGCCTGCACCCGGACGTTGCACTGGACGGCAAGCTGTACGCCATCGGCGTGCCGGCCATCCTGAACCTGGCTCTGCCCTCCCTGCTGGTCACCTTCCTCAACAGCCTGCTTGCCGGGTTCTCCCAGAGCTATGTGGTCATTCTGGGCATTTACTACAAGCTGCAGACCTTTTTGTACCTGCCCGCCAACGGCATCGTGCAGGGCATGCGCCCGCTCATCGGCTACAACTACGGTGCCAGGGAGCACGCCCGCGTGAAGAAGCTGTACGAGCTCACCCTGTTCATGAGCATCGCCATCATGGCGCTGGGCACGGTCATCTGCCTGCTGGCCTCCGGGCAGCTCATCGGGCTGTTCACCTCCAACCCCGATACCATCGCCGCCGGTGCCAAGGCCCTGCGCATCATCTGCATCGGCTTTGTGGTGTCGGCAGTGTCCACCACCTCGTCCGGCGCACTGGAGGGCCTTGGCAAGGGCGTGCCGTCGCTGGTGATCTCGCTGTGCCGCTATGTGGTGTTCATCCTGCCGCTGGCCGCAGTGCTGTGCGGTCGCCTTGGCCCGGACGGTGTGTGGCACGCCTTCTGGATCACCGAGGTGCTCACCGCACTGGTGGCCTACCCGGTGTACCACCGCGCGGCGGCCCGGCACTGAACCTTTCCGGCCCCTTTTGCAGCAGGCTGCCCGACCCCGGCGGCCTGCTTTTTTGTTGCATTCCCGTCGCCCTGCGGGGCGCATAAATGCAGGGATTTCATTTGACAGCTGCACAGAAATACGGTAAAATAGTTTTTATATTGCGCTGACAAAATGTGTCAGAACGCAAGACTTTACAGAGGATGTGGGACGAATTATGATCGAGACGATCACGGCCGTCAATACGGCGGTCAACAACTTTATCTGGGGCGTGCCCGCCATGGTGTGCATCATTGGTGTGGGTTTGCTGCTGAGCGTACGCACCGGCTTTTTGCAGATCCGCAAATTCCCGTACACCATCAAAACCACCATCGGACGCATGTTCCGCAAAAAGGACGCTTCGGACGGTGCCATGACCCCCTTCCAGGCGGTGTGCACCGCACTGGCCGGCACCGTGGGCACCGGCAACATCGCCGGTGTGGCAGGCGCCATTGCCATCGGCGGCCCGGGTGCCGTGTTCTGGATGTGGTGCTCCGCGCTGCTGGGCATGTGCACCAAGTTTGCCGAGGTGACCCTGGCCGTGCATTTCCGTGAGCGCAGTGAGACCGGCGAGTGGGTGGGCGGCCCCATGTATTACATCAAGAACGGTCTGGGCAAACGCTGGCAGTTCCTGGCATTTCTGTACTCGCTGTTCGGCGTGCTGACCGTGTTCGGCACCGGCAATGCCACCCAGGTCAACACCATCGTGGCCGCTGTGGACACCGCCCTGCTGGAATACGGTGTGGTGGGCAGCGGTTTCCTGAGCACGCTGAACCTCATCGCGGGCATCATCGTGGCCATGCTGGTGGCCATGGTGCTGCTGGGCGGCATCAAGCGCATCGGCAGCGTGAGCGAAAAGCTGGTGCCCTTCATGGCGCTGTTCTACATCGTGCTGGCTGTGGGCGTAGTAGGGCTCAACCTGCCCCGCCTGCCCTATGTGCTGGAGTCCATCGTGGCCGGTGCCTTCAACCCAGCTGCCTTCACCGGCGGCACCATCGGCAGCCTGTTCATCAGCATGCAGAAGGGCGTCTCCCGCGGCATCTTTTCCAATGAGGCCGGCCTTGGCACCGGCTCCATCGCCCATGCCTGCGCCGACACCAAAAAGCCGGTGAAGCAGGGCATGTTCGGCATCTTTGAGGTGTTTGCTGACACCATCATCATCTGCACCCTGACCGCCATGGTCATCCTGTGCAGCGGCACCCCCGTGAACTACGGCACCGCAGCCGGTGCAGAGCTGACCATCTCCGGCTTTACCACCACCTACGGCGGCTGGGCTTCCATCTTTACCGCCGTGGCGCTTTGCTGCTTTGCCTTTTCCACCATCATCGGCTGGGGTCTGTACGGCTCCCGCTTCCTGGTGTTCCTCTGCCACAGCGACAAGGTGGCAAAGCCCTTCTTTGTGGTGTACTCCTTCGTGTCCATTCTGGGCGCGACCGTGGACCTGGGCCTGCTGTGGAGCATCGCCGACACCTTCAACGGCCTGATGAGCATCCCCAACCTCATCGCATTGCTGCTGCTCTCCGGCACCGTGGTCAAGCTGACCAAGGAGTTCTTTGCCTCCGAGGGCTGAGCACCTGTTTTTCCCGATACGCAAAAGGACTGCTGCACAATTTTCAGTGCAGCAGTCTTTTTTCGTGCGCGGCTCCGGAAAATTTTACTTTCCGGGTGTTTTTCTGCAATTTTTATTGCCGCCTGTCCGTATTTAAGGCAAACAGACCGAATTTCGTTGGCAGAATGGAGGGCCCTCTATGGCGATTTTTGAAAAGACCATCCGCAATCAGAAATTCAACACGCTTCTCCGCAAATTGGAACAGGAGATTCCGGACAGCAGCTGGTCTGCCGATCTGGAAGCGGGCAGCGATTTCAAGGAGGGCGAAGCACGGTGCAGTGTCCGCGTATTTGAGCGGTACAGCATGATGGGCGGCAACCGCCTGAGTCTGACGCTGACCATGTTCCAGAACGGTGACAGCCCCATCCGGCTGTCCGCCATCACCGCAGGCGGCAGTCAGGCGGTGTTTTTTAAGATGAACACGCTCGGCGAGGAATCCTTTCTGGAGGACGTCAAAGAGCTTTTGAATGAGATCCTGGAGGAGTAAGATGTTTTACGCTGGATTTGATATGCTGTTCAGTATTCTGTTTCCCATCCTGTTCCTTGTGGTTTTGGGCATGATCCTATACACCATCA
>ERZ791837.2043-NODE-2043-length-11873-cov-3.455153_pt1 | contig 11873 bp, 8 predicted proteins | sample MGYA00510292_ERZ791837 | MGnify/ENA primary metagenome ERZ791837 (study PRJEB30046, sample SAMN00715259) | human gut metagenome | study: EMG produced TPA metagenomics assembly of the A metagenome-wide association study of gut microbiota in type 2...
CCGCTAGCTCAGTTGGTAGAGCACCTGACTCTTAATCAGGGTGTCCAGGGTTCGAGCCCCTGGCGGTGCACTTACAAGTACCGTTTTTGAGGACATATGAGCCTTGGGGATGGTGCTTTTTTTTGTGTCCTTTGACAGAAAGGGCATGCTATGGTACACTTAAAAAATGAAAATCGGGTTATTTTGTCCATAAATCTGAGAGCATGAGGTGAGTACCTTGGATAAGTATGAATATAAAGTACGTGCAGAAGAGATTAAATCGCTGATCGCTGACGGCGAATATGCGGAAGCTGCTAAGATTGCAGATACCATTGACTGGCGCAGGGTCAGAAGTGTGATGATGCTCTGTACGATCAGTGATCTATATAAAATCAACAGAAGATATGAGGACAGCAGGGATATTCTCCTGCTTGCCTATGAGAAGGGCGGCGGAAGGCGCCCTATTGTTTATTCACTTTGTGAGCTTTCCATTAAGCTGGAAGAATATGTGCAGGCAATCGAATACTATAAGGAATTTGTGCAGCTTGCGCCGAAGGACTCTGGCAGATACATTCTTCAGTATAAGCTTTATGAGGCACAGGAAGTCAGCCTGGAAGAGAGAATTGCAGTACTGGAGGAGCTGAAGAAAAAGGATTACCGTGAGAAGTGGGCTTATGAACTGGCATATCTCTATCACAGGGTAGGACTTGAGTCCAAATGTGTAGAGGAATGTGATGAGATGTTCCTTTGGTTTTCTGACGGCAGATATGTTCTGAAGGCGCTGGAGCTGAAAAAGCTGCACCAGCCCCTGACAGAGGAGCAGGAAGCGAAATATGAGCAGATGAAGCATACCGGCGGCATTATTGAAGCCGATATTGTGACAGAAGGAAAAGCCATTCAGGAGGAAGCCGGACAGGCGGCAGCAGAAGAGGAAGAGGATGATGAGTTCAGCAGGGAGCAGAATGTACTTACAGATCCTACCCAGGAGCTGCCGGGCAAGAGTCTGGATGAGATCGAAGTCAAGACAGTTGATGTAAGTCAGTATAATACCATCAATCTGCAGAAAGAGCTTGCGGAAAGCATGAAGGAATTTCTGGGGGTATCATCTCATGCAGAGGAACGTGAGAATGCCGTACAGAAGGAAACACAGGATGTGGAAGAAGAAGCAGAAGCTGCTGGAGCAGCAGACATGGCTGAAGCAGCAGATATCCATGAGGTAACGGCATCAGATATGCCTGCGGAGGAACTTCCTGCTGCTTCCGGACCGGAAACACCGGCTGCTGTTAAGCAGGATACCGATGAAATGCAGCTGATCAGTGAGGATATGCTGACTGACAGTGATTCAGAAGCAGCAGATCCTGTATCTGAGGAAGTATTCTTTGGCAATACCTCTGAAGTTAAGGTAGAAGATGTGATCTCTGAGCTGGTGGAGAAGGATGCACAGACCTCACGGAATATTGCAGCCATGCAGGAGTCTGTTTCCAAAGTGGCCGACAGGGCAGAATCTCTGCAGAAGGACAGAGAAAGACTTCCGGAGGCATCACCAAATCCGGTGATCAGTAATACAGGTGTGATCAGGACATTTCATAAGCCATCGGGTTTTGATGATATCCTTTCCCAGGAATATGACGGACAGATCAGTCTGGCCATTCCGGAGGAAGAGCAGATAGAGAAGCAGATCACCGGTCAGCTGAGCATTGATGATGTTATGGCTGAATGGGAAAAGATGAAGAAAGAAAATGAGCAGAAGATGATGCAGGAGATCAAGGAGCGCGTACACAAGCAGACAGATTCCCTGTTTTCGGATTTTGACGAGGCGACTAAGACAGGACTTCTTGAAGAACTGGAAAAGGCCATGGTGGATGCTGCTGTGAGGGAAAGTAAGAAAAGAGCAGAAGCAGAGCGCCCCAAGGTAGTAAAGGTTTCTGATATTGATGCAAAGGAAGAGGCGAAGGCTGAAAAACAGCCGGAAGAGCAGCCGGAAAAGCAGCCGGAAGAGCAGCCGGAAGAGCAGACGGAAGTCATAGAAGATGCTGAGATCATAGAGGAAGAGACCGTGGAAGCGGATACGTCTTTAGACGAAGAAATCCCGGCTGAGGAAGCAGTGGAGAAAGAGATTGCTGAGGAAGAAGCAGCAGAGGAAAAAATAGAAGAGGAAAAAACGGAAGAAGAAAAAACGGAAGAAGAAAAAACGAAAGAAGAGGGAACAGTAGAGGCAGGGAATTCCTATACTGCACGCGTAATGAGCAGGAGTGAGAGAGAGCAGTTCGCTCCGTTCATCCATCACAAGAAAACAAGAAAGCAGATCGTAGAGGTAATTGATAATATCAGTCTGGCATCTTACACAGGAAATGTTGTGATCACAGGAGAAGAGGGCACAGGTACCACTGCACTTGCCAAGCTTCTTGTGAAGGAGGTTCAGCTTTCTGATAATAATTTTTCAGGCAAGGTGGCCAAAATTTCCGGGGGCAATATGAACAAGAAGGAAGTTGGAGCAACCCTGGACCGCCTCCTTGGAGGGGCGCTGATCATTGAGAGTGCAGCTTCCATGAAGAAGAATACAGTGGAATCCCTGATCAGAGAGCTGAATCAGGAAGGAAAGGGACTGATCATTATCCTTGAAGATAAAAAGGAAGCGATAGAAAAGTTCCTGACGAAATATCCGGCACTGGCAACAATCTTTAATCTCAGGGTAGATGTGGAAGCACTGGATGATCAGACACTTGTTAAATACGCAAGAAAGTACGCCCTGGAGCAGGAATATGCGATTGATGAGCTGGGTGTTCTGGCACTGCATACGAGAATTGCAGATATGCAGACCAGTGACCATGAGGTAACACTCTCAGAAATTGAAGAGATCGTGGATGAAGCGATCTATTATGCAGATAAGAAGACACCGAAGCATTTCTTTGATGTGCTGTTTGGCAAGAGATATGATGATGAGGATATGGTTGTTTTAAGAGAAAAGGACTTTATGCATTACTAAAAATCAAGGGGGTTTTCTGCATGGAAAAGAAAAAACAGACCGAGGGAACCGTATTTATTTCAGAAGCAGACCAGTATTTATTTGCTCAGGGTACACATTATGATATTTATAAAAAGCTGGGTGCGCATCCTTCAGTGGAGAATGGCAGAAAGGGAACTTTCTTTGGTGTATGGGCACCGAATGCTGCCAGCGTACATGTGATTGGTACCTTTAACGGCTGGAACGAAGAGGCAGCACCTATGACAAAGCTTGGTGCGGGTGGAATCTGGACGGTTTTTCTTCCGGGTGTAGGAACAGGGGAGCTGTATAAGTTTCTTATTACGGCACCTTCCGGCGAGAAGCTATATAAGGCAGATCCTTTTGCCAACAGCGCAGAAATGCGCCCCGGGACTGCATCAAAAACGGTTGATATTTCCGGCTATAAATGGACAGACGATCTGTGGCTCAGGGAACGTGAGGAAAGGGACTATTATAAAGAGCCGCTGGCAATTTATGAATGTCACATCGGTTCCTGGATGAGACATCCAAGACCGGAAGAGCAGGGCTTTTATAATTACCGTGAATTTGCAGACAGAATCGTAGAATATTTAAAGGAAATGAAATATACCCATGTGGAGCTGATGGGTATTGCGGAGTATCCCTTCGATGGCTCCTGGGGTTATCAGGTGACCGGATACTATGCACCTACAGCAAGATATGGAGATCCACAGGACTTCATGTATCTGGTAAACAAGCTTCACAGGAATAAGATCGGTGTGATCCTGGACTGGGTACCGGCACATTTTGCAACAGATGCACATGGACTTGGCAGATTTGACGGGCAGTGTATTTTTGAAGATCCGGATCCGAGGAAGGGCGAGCATCCAGACTGGGGTACCAAGATCTTTAATTATGGAAAGAATGAAGTTAAGAATTTCCTGATCGCCAATGCATTATTCTGGATCAAGGAATTCCATATTGATGGTATCCGTGTGGATGCAGTGGCATCCATGCTGTATCTGGATTATGGCAAGAAGGATGGCCAGTGGGTGCCGAATAAATATGGCGGGAATAAGAATCTGGAGGCAATTGAATTCTTTAAGCATCTGAATTCAGTAGTGAGGGGTACATATCCCGGATTTATGACGATTGCTGAAGAGTCAACCGCATGGCCTGGTGTTACACATTCTATTGAAGAGGACGGTCTCGGGTTCAGCTTTAAATGGAATATGGGCTGGATGCATGACTTTTGTGAATACATGAAGCTGGATCCTTATTTCCGTAAGGATAACCATTATGCAATGACCTTTGCCATGAGCTACAATGAGAGTGAGCATTATATCCTGCCGCTTTCCCATGATGAGGTAGTCCACCTGAAATGCTCCATGGTAGAAAAGATGCCAGGCTACAAAGTAGATAAATATGCCAATTTAAGACTGGGTTACACTTATATGCTTGGACATTCCGGCAAGAAGCTGCTTTTCATGGGACAGGAATTTGGACAGGAAAGAGAATGGAGTGAAGCAAGGGAGCTTGACTGGTTCCTTCTGGAGAATGATCTGAATAAGGGTATGCATGATTATGTGAAAGAGCTTTTGCAGATCTACCGCAAATATCCCTGCCTGTATGAAAACGATAACAGCTGGGCAGGCTTTGAGTGGCTGAACTGTGATGACAAGGACAGGAGTGTATACAGCTTCTTCCGTAAATCAGAGAATGGAAAGAATGAACTGTTATTTATTCTGAATATGACTCCCATGAAGTGGGAGAATTACGTGGTTGGAGTACCGAAGAAAAAGAAATATAAGCTGCTTCTGAACAGTGACGATACAAGATTTGCGGGAAATGGAAATGTGATCCCGAAAGAGCTTGCAGCAGAAGCAAAGCCGTGTAATAACAAGAAGTACAGTATTACATTTGATCTGCCCCCGTATACAGCAGCAATCTTTCTTTTTTAGAGGTTAAGAAAACAGAATATGTTACCGAAATAAAGGGTGAATGATATTGTCATTCACCCTTGTTTTTTGCAAATAATAGGATAAAGGAAATGAGCATGAATATTATCTTTAACGGGACAGGACAGGATCCCAAGGCCTATTTGAATAAAGACAGGGAGACAACAGGATATCAGAAGGCTGACAGTACCAGAGAGGTATGTTCGGCCGGGTTTGCATTAGACATTTCTGGCACAGTTACGGATAACAGCGCTTACGCAGGTCACGGAAGGACCGCAGAAGAGGTTATGCAGAAAGCGGGTATGGAGGATATTACTGCCCGCAGGAACTATATGGCAGTGATGTCTAATTCTGGATCTGACGAAGATTTTGCGAAGCTTCAGGAAGAAGGCTTTCATCCGGGCAGTACAGAGATCGATACGGTTGTCACCATTGTTGACAAGATAAAAGCAGCTCTGTTAAAGGGAGGTACACAGGTTGTTGGTTATACTGATACCATAGACGGTGAAAGCCTTGCTAGAATCACAGGAAGTGAGAGCTTTGCCAGAGAGCTGCAGAAGCAGTTCGCAGAGCAGGACATTCCTCTGACAGAGGGGAATATAGAGGAGGCTGTAACGACCTATGAGCAGCTGTCCTCCGTTTCCACTCTGAATGAGGACACCATACGATATCTGGTAGAAAATCAGCTTGACATTACTCCGGAGAACATTTACTTTGCCATTCATGCAGGATCAGCAGGAAGCGGCAGGACTGGACAGGGATACTACAGAGCCGGTGAAATGGATGGCTATTATGTAAAGAAACCGGAAACCGTGGAGTATGAAAGTCTCATGCCTCAGATTGAACAGGTGATACAGGAAGCAGGGCTTTCTGTTGATGAAGAATCTGTTTCCGATGCCAAATGGCTGATTGAAAGGGGGATACCCTTTAACACAGATAATCTGACAAAGCTGCATGAGCTGGAGAAAATGACGTTTCCCGTTTCGGAAGAGGATTTTCTGAAAGCGGCGGCAATCGCCATTTCTGATGGAAGGGCAGTGCGCAATGCTGATCTGACTGCGGAGGAGAGCCTTCTGCAGCAGGCAGTAAGAATAGAGGAAAGTACGAAGGAGCTGACAGACCGGGACGCAGACAGGATCCTGATATCAGAACTTCCTTTTCAGCTGAAGAATCTGTTTGCAATCCATGCAGAGAGCACAGGCTTGGAAGAGACTGCAGATCAGAGCAGCAGTGATTCTCTGCAGGGAGCAGGCATGAGTGCAGACAGGCTGCAGGCCAGAAGGTATCTTGAAGAGGTACGGCTTTCCATGACAGTCAGTGCCAATTTAAAGCTTTTAAGGAGCGGCTTCCAGATTGAGACAGCTCCGATGGAAGAATTGATCCGCAGGCTGTCAGAAGCAGGGATACAGGTGGATAGAGAGCTTACAGGAGAAACTGATCCGGTAAGAGCACAGGAAAAGGCAGGCTGGTACAAAGATTCCCTGCAGGCAGCAGAAAGCCTGAGGAGAGCTCCGGCAGCAGTGGCCGCGCAGATCGAGTCAGCTGATACACTGGAGGGAGCTGCACAGAAGAGCAAAGCTGTCCGTATCTCCATGGAAAAAGCCGGTGAGAAGTACGAAGAGCTGATGACAACTCCAAGAAAGGATCTTGGAGATTCCATAAAAAAAGCATTCCAGAATGTAGATGATATCCTGGCGGATATGGGTAAGGAGCTGACGGAAGAAAACAGGAAAACGATCAGGATCCTTGGCTATAACAGCATGGATATGACAGAAAAGAACTTTGAAAGGATCCGGGCATCAGAAAAACTGCTGCAGAATATTACAGACAATCTAAGACCGGGAGAGGTTCTTTCCATGATCAGGAAGGGGATCAATCCTCTTACCATGACGCTGGAGGATCTTTATACCTATCTGACGGGGCAGGAGCAGATGCCTGAAGAGGAGCTTGCCTCCTACAGTGAATTTCTTTATCACCTGGATCAGAAAAAGGAAATCAGTCAGGAAGAGAGAGATGCTTATATCGGTATTTACAGGCTTTTCCGTCAGATTGAAAAAGGGGATGATGCAGCACTGGGCGCTGTGGCAGATACTGGCAGGTCAGAAACCCTTGAAAATCTTTTGTCAGCTGTGAGAACGGCGAAGAAGAAGCATATGGATTATAAAATTGGTGATGGGAAAGAGGTTATCGAAGCAGGTGACCTTACAGATTCCATCATTGCGCAGATCGAGCGGGGGTTTATCCATACAAGAAAAGAAATGCAGCAGGCATTCACAGAGAATGATGATCCGGCGGCAGATGAGCTGGCAGAAGGGACACCGGCTGAAGGGGCAGAGAATTTCCGTGCAGCGGCCGCCAGCGAAGAAGAGATTTTCCGATATCTTTCAGACAATGGACAGCCTATCACGGCAGATAATCTGCTGGTGGCAGGAGAATTGCTGCGGACACCTGCAGAACTGTTCAGGGGTATCAGGGGCTTTGAAAGAGGAGCTCAGACAGCTGGCAAAGCGAAGAAGGATCATGCAGACAGGACAGCCAGGGAGCCATCAGATGAAGCAGGTACAGACAGGATCAGTATAGAAGACCTTGGAGAAGAGCTATTATCCGGATTTACGACACAGGAGAGTGCAGGTAAGGCTTATGACCGCCTGGCAGATGTTCTGTCAGAGCAGATTGAAAGACAGGCCTTTGAGAACACAACAGATATCCTGGACGTAAGATATCTGCACAGTCTTTGCAGACAGGTAGGCTTTCTGAGATCTATGGCCAAAGAAGAAAATTATACCCTGCCGCTTCAGATAAATGGAGAGCTGACAGCGGTAAATCTGACTATGATTCATAAGGAGGGGGCGGAAAGTAAGGTTACTATCTCTCTGGAAACGGAAGCGCTTGGAAAGAATGCAGCGGAGTTTTCCTTTGGAAAGATGGGACTTACAGGCTGCAGCATCAGTCAGGAAAGACGTGCTGCAGAGAAGCTTTCCGGAGAGGCTGAGCTTTTCCGGCAAATGCTCTCTGAGGAAGAGATCCGGGCAGGAGACATTCACTTCATTACAGAAGAAACCCTGGATCCTGCCGGTTATGCGTTAAAGGCCGGATCTGGTAAGGAAAAAGGACAGACGGATGCAGCCCTGTACCGGGTTGCCAGAACATATATCAGTTTTATCAGACAGATAAGCAGAAAGGAATCAGAATAAGATGAAAATTAATTTTAATGCGTCCGCAGCAATTGCCAATAATGCACTGACAAGAAACGACAATAAGCTGGCGGCATCCCTGGGAAAGCTCTCCTCCGGCTATAAGATCACGCACGCCAAGGACAATCCGTCAGGACTTGCCATGGCCAAGAGAATGAATGCACAGATTGCGGGTGTTTCTGTTGCAACAGATAATGCAGGCGATGGTATTTCTGTGATCGAGATCGCAGATGGAACCATGTCAGAGATCCATGATATGCTGCAGCGTCTGAATGAGCTTTCTGTAAAAGCAAGTACAGGAACCCTGACGGAACAGGATCGTGAGATCATCAATAATGAAGCCCAGCAGCTGAAAGAGGAAATTGACAGAATCTCAGGAGAGGCTGAGTTTAATGGACAGAAGATCCTGGATGGATCCTTTGACCTGAAAGGGTATACCGATAACGTTGATGTGAAGGTTGCTTATTATGGAGATGAGGTTAAGGCGGGACAATATCAGGTGGCAGACCTGAAGATCGGTACGGATAAGGATGGCGAACTGGATTCGGCAAAGTCCTCTGTAACAATTACGGGACCCGACGGGCAGACTGTTGCCGGAGTAAAGGTAAGTGGTATAGACGGTAATATCACCACGATCACCGGAGACAATGGATTTGAACTGAAGCTGGAGATCCGGAGCGGCATACAGAAGGATACTGTTACTACAGTTAACAATTTTAAGATGGAGCTTGCAGGCTTTGGCGCTATGGACACCCAGATCGGTGCTAATGAAGGACAGCAGCTTGGCATCCGTATTCCCAGGATTTCCTGCCTTAATATGGGAATCGAATCCCTGGATCTGACGACCGCAGAGGGGGCGACAAAAGCGATCGATCAGGTTGATGCAGCTATTAAATATGTATCGGAGGCAAGAAGCCGGATCGGTGCTTACCAGAACCGTCTGGAGCACACAGTCAGCAGCCTGGATATTACTTCGGAGAATATGACGGCAGCTTATTCCAGGATCATGGATACAGATATGGCGGAAGAAATGACAGAATATACAACTCTGCAGGTACTTTCCCAGGCAAGTACCTCCATGCTGGCTCAGGCCAATGAAAGACCTTCCCAGGTACTTCAGCTTCTGCAGTAAGTACAGATTTCTGACACATAGAGGGAAATGAAATGACGGATGAAAAGAAACAGCAGTATACGCTGAAAATATCTCAGGCAAGCCGGACACAGCTTGTAGTGATCTTATATGAAATGACACTGGATTATCTGAAGGAAGCAGAAGATGCGGCTGGCAACAGGGATGAGGCAGCCTTTCATACCGGTATCAAACGGGCAAGGGCATGTATCCACGAACTGAGCCACTCTCTGAATCATGAATACCCTGTTTCCGGAAACCTGCTGCAGCTCTATCTCTTTGCGGACAGGACGCTGATCCAGGCAGATGCCAGACAGGATGCCGCACTGCTAAAGGAGCCGGAGGATATGGTAAGAAAACTTAAGGATGCTTATGAGACTATCAGTGAGCAGGATGATTCCGGTGCCGTTATGGAAAACACGCAGGCCGTTTATGCAGGACTTACCTATGGCAGAGGAGCTCTGAACGAGAGCTTAGCTGATCAGGGTAGCAGCCGGGGCTTCCGTGTTTAAAACAGAAGCAGTAGTTTTTTCTTCAGGCAGCATACACAGGTGTGCTGCCTGTTCCATTAAAAATTTATAGCGCTTCAGCACAGAATTGACCTCGTAGATATAGCAGTCGATGAGATCCGGTTCTGTGACATTGTCAAAGCCCGCATATGCGATCTCCAGGGCTTTTTTTGTTTGCTCCAGATCAGAAAGAAGAGCATTTCTCTGTAGTTCTTCCTCCGAAAGGGTTCTGTTGGTATGGGAAGAAAATCCAAAATATGATTTCATGTACAGCCTCCCAGATATTTCCTTTTGAAAAAAGTATAGTCCGGGTTTCTGGCTTTTATTCATAAATTACATGAAGAAACATATATAATTACAGGAGATGTCTGGCTGGCCTGGACATACAGACAGCTGGACTGGAGAGAGGACGGAGAAAGATTTAAAAAAATGAAATTGATGGAAAAAATTTTGAATTTCATATTGCGGGGCATGGCAGGCTGTCTGCTTTTTTATCTGGGGAATCAGGTGCTTGGCAGCATCATGGAGGGGATCCACGTTGGCTATAATCTGATCACATTTTCTATAGCAGGTTTTCTTGGGATCCCCGGGGTGCTGGCACTGTATGGTGTGCAGTTTTATATGCTGCTGTGAACGGATGCTACATTTCCAGGTGGTAACCGCAGCAATCCAGGATCAGCTCACAGAATACAGAATTGGCCCATGAAAACCATGGACGGGTATATTGTGCAGGGTCATCTACCAGAAAAGCCTCATGCATGAGGTCAGTGCCTGCATCTGTATGAGTCAGGGTGTCAAGGAGCTGCTCACGCTCTTTGACAGATGTAGTAGTCAGTGCCTGCATGGCGAGTCCGATATGCCATATATAACGGGCTGGTGTATGTGGGCTTCCAATGCCTTTTGCACAGGCTCCGGCATAATAATAAGGGTTTCTGTCACTGAGGATGATCTCTCTTGTGTTCAGATACCGCCCATCTTTCCTGTCGCAGTATCCGATATAGGGAAGTGACAGAAGGCTGGGAAGATTGGCGTCATCCATGATGTTATATTCGCCAAATCCGTCTATTTCATAAGCATAAAATTCTTTGCTTTGACCAGGAACAATAGAAAGGGATTCTATTGCTTTCCGCAAATCTGAGGAAAACTGGTGTGCCTCTGCTGCTAACACAGAGTCATGATATATCTGCTCAGCTATTTCTGAAATATTTTCAAGAATAACGCTGGCGAGCATGTTGGAAGGAATTAAATATCCATAAGTACAGGAATCATCACTTGGGCGGAAGCCGGACCATATCAGCCCAATATTGCTTTTTACCAGTGCGCCCTTTCCATTTCTGGATAATGTGTCAATGGGAACGCAGTTCATGCGTTCAAAGGTATAGGGAGATTTATGCTCGTGATCCTGTTCTGTACGGAATACGAATATAATCGTTTTTGCGGATTTTAACCAGTCCATGGTAAAGTGTGCTGTATAACCGGTATTTTTCCAAAAGAGATAAGAGAGCTGGACAGGAAAACAAAGAGAATCAATTTCAAATTTTCTTTCCCATAATTCCGGCTTCATATCTGTTTTGTCGTGCTCCCAGCAATTACCATTTGCACATTCATTAAAGGCGTTGGCATAAGGATCTATCTGGATACATTGCATCTGCTTCTGGATCAGGCCGCTTATGATGTCGGCAATCTCCGGATCCTCTTTGGCAAAAAAGAGAAAAGGACGGAGCTGGCAGGCTGAATCACGAAGCCACATGGCTGGAATATCTCCGGTAATAACAAATATGGAACCGTCGTCCAGTACTTTTATGGTGGTCTGTAATGTATTGGAAATACAGTTTTCAAACATAACAGCAATTTTGCTGTCAGAACCAAACCGGTCTTTTACCTGCTGGATTGTCTGGTCAATGACAGGATAATGATCTTTTATAGTTATCATAATAAAGCACCTTTCCTTAATAATATTGTTTTTGATTTTTTCATAGGCATCCCATATTCATGCTAACAACGTATCCTTTCTAAAATTATCATTTATATACTCCTCGAATATAACATAAACGAAAAATAATTTAAACTATTTTATAAAAATCTTTTATAAAATAATTATGTAAATATAATTTACAAAACAGAGGGGTAATGTTATGATGA
>ERZ791837.2052-NODE-2052-length-11839-cov-2.633995_pt1 | contig 11839 bp, 7 predicted proteins | sample MGYA00510292_ERZ791837 | MGnify/ENA primary metagenome ERZ791837 (study PRJEB30046, sample SAMN00715259) | human gut metagenome | study: EMG produced TPA metagenomics assembly of the A metagenome-wide association study of gut microbiota in type 2...
CCGGCAGTCTGGCGATGTCGCCGCCCATGGAGAACACGCCGTCGGTGACGATCAGCGCACCCGCCGACTCCGGCACGCGCTGCAGGCACTTCTCCAGCTCCGCCATATCGCTGTGGCGGTAGCGCAGCATCTTGCCGTAGGACATCTGGCACCCGGCGTAGATGCTGGCGTGGTTCTCCCGGTCGCAGATCACATAGTCGTGGCGGCCCACCAGCGCGGAGATGATACCCACGTTGGACTGGAACCCGGTGCCGAAGGTAACCACGCCGGGCTTGCGCAGGAACTTCGCCAGCGCGTCCTCCAGCTCCAGATGCATCTCCAGCGTGCCGTTGAGGAACCGCGAGCCGGAGCAGCCGGTGCCGTACTTCTCCAGCGCCCTGATGCCGGCCTCCACCACCACCGGATCGGTGGTCAGGCCCAGATAGTTATTGGAGCCCAGCATGATGCGGCGCTTGCCCTCCATCATGACCTCCACGTCCTGCCGGGACTGGAGGGCGTGGAAATAGGGGTACACCCCCTTTTCCTTCAGTTCGCCCGCCAGCGACGGCTCATAGCATTTCGCAAAAATATCCATAGGCTTTCTCCTTTTCCGTCCTGATAGCGCATATTATATACGGCGTTTCCGTTCACAGGAAGATGTTGTAATTTTCTGTGAAAAATATTATATAGAACGGGAAAGTAGTTGTCAACGGGGATTCACCGGCCAATGTACTCAATGGCCTTCAGGATACCCTTGGACAGCGCGGCGGCGCCGCACATGGTGCAGAGCACGGAAATAACGGTCATATGGTTCCCTCCTTTGCTTTGTTATTTCCACTTTACCGGAGAACGTGTCCCGAAATCTGGACATTTCTTTTTTCAAAAAAATTCCTCCGGCGTGGAACCTTTTCCGCAGCGCCGCTCCGCTCCGCCATTTTTCAAGGAAAACCTGTTTTCGTCCCGTTTCTCCCGCTGTTCCCTCTTGACACACGCCCCGTTCTGTGGTAGTATCCGATTAGAGTTATTTAACTTCTATTGCGTGGCGCTGTCCTGAGACAGCTTTTTTATCCCGTTGTAGTTAGATTGCTCTAACCAAAACAATGACAAGAAAGGAATTCTGACTATGAAAACTGCTGTCATCTACTGGAGCGGTACCGGCAACACGGAGACCATGGCCAACGCCGTGGCGGAGGGCATGAAGGAGGCCGGCGCCGAGGTCACCATGCTGACGCCGGAGCAGGTGCAGCCCGCTGCCCTCAGCGGCTTCGGCGCTATCGCCCTCGGCTGCCCCGCCATGGGCTCCGAGGTGCTGGAGGAAATGGACTTCCAGCCCATGTTCGACGGCTGCAAGAATGCCATCGGCAGCAAGCGCGTGGCGCTGTTCGGCTCCTACGGCTGGGGCGACGGCCAGTGGATGCGCGACTGGGAAAAGGACTGCGGCAACGCCGGAATCTCTCTGGCCTGCGACAGCGTCACCTGCTGCGAAGCGCCGGACGACGCGGCGCTGGCCGCCTGCCGCGAGTTGGGCAAGGTGCTGGCCGGCTGATCCACCCCTTTTTACGATCCTCCCTCTCTCCCATATAAGAAAAGGCAGGCGTGCCGCTGGCCGCCTGTCTTTTCGCGTAAAAAGGATATCCCTCCAAGGGAGGGATATCCTTTTTTATGACTCTTTCTGCCGCAGGAGCCGCTGCGTCAGCGCCGCTTCCGGCGGCCCGTCAGCACTACGGAGCCGGTCAGGCTCAGCAACGCGGCGGCGGCGTACAGCACCACGCCGGGATCGCCGGTGGGCGAGGATGTTCCGCCGGTCACACCGCCGGAGCCGCCGGACCCGCCGTCATCGGGGTCGCTGTTCCGGCTCTCCGGTCGGGCGGAGATCAGCACCGGCGCGATGCCGGTATTGCCCGCCTCGTCCTGCGCAGTGACATCCGTCACCAGCGCCCGGAAGCCGTTCTTCACGGTCACGGGATCGCCGTTGGCATCGAAGCCCTCCTCCATGCTGACCGGCAGTGTGCCCTTGAAGGTGAACCGCCCCTGCAAGTCTGCCGTGGTGGCGAGGACTGCGCCGTTCCCATTTTCCATGGTCACGGTGAGGCCCGGCTCCGTCTGACCCGTCACAGTGTAGGCGCCGGTGGTCATGTTGGCCCGGATGTTGGCCGCATCCAGCGCGATGACCGGGGGCACGTCGTCCAGTAGCAGCCGCAGGTAGTACTCCGTGGTGTCCTGCCCGGATGTCACGGTCAGCAGAACGCGCCCGCCGCTTTCGATGAGCGCCGCCGCGTCTGCGTCACCGGCACTGACCTCCCAGTGCCCGTTGCCGCCGCTGACATCAAATCGGCCGCTGCCCTGCTCCGGTGTGACGGTGATACCGTCCACGCTGCCTTCCGCAGAGAACAGCACACCGCCGGGCAGCTCGTTCCACAGCAGGCTGTCATAGCCGCTGGCGGCGTTCAGGGTGACAGCTTGGCCGCTGCCGGTGGTCACGGTGATCTCCGGTGCATCGTAGCGGGGCAGGTACACCGCGCCGCCCGCAGGCTCCGCCGCCGCACTGTAATACAGGGCACTGGCCAGCTCCGTATCCCGCCGGAAGGCCTCTACCGTCACCTTATAGCTGGCGTTGGCCGGGGCAACGCTGCCGGCATCGCCCACGGTGGGGGCCATGCGCAGCGTCCGCCGCCCGCCGGTCTTGGACGCGGCGGCGATGTCGCTGCCGTCGTCAAAGTCCGCGTTGTCCAGCACATAGGGCGCACCGGCCTGCCGCCAGCTGTTGTTCTCCCGGTAGTACAGGGTCACGCGGTAGCCGTCCGCACCGTCCACAGCCTGCCAGCCGGCGGTCAGCGTCTCGTTGCCGGTGGCCGTCAGAGCCACATCCGCAGGCGCGTCCGGCTGCATCGTGTTGACGTAGGCCACCGTGCCGCCGGAGGTCTGGGTATCCACCGTGACCCAGGAATACTCGTCCTCAGAGATCGTGCCGTCGCCGTTGAAGTCGCCGGTCACCTTCTCCACCAGTACGGCGGTGACGTGATAGCTGCCGCTGGGCGCCAGCGATCCGCCGGCAGGCACCGGGAAGGTGTCAGCGGTCTGATTGACCGCCAGCTCCCGCATCTCCAGGAAATAGTGGTCGCCCGTGCGCTCCGGCACGGTGTCGAAGTAGTACCGAACGGCGTATTGCCTGCCGCTCTGCGGACGCAGTACGGTGCTCTCCGCGCCGTTGGCGCTGAGCTGGAAGTCCAGTGCCGTCAGAGGCGCGGAGGCAATGATGCTGCCCTCGAAATCGCAGTCCGCCGTGATCGTCCAGCGGTACGTCTCATTCCCGGCAAGGCCGGTGAAGACCATCAGGCCGGGCACACCGTTCTCCTCGACCTCCACGCAGTTGCCGTCCTCGTTGATGGTCTGCGCGCCCTTGTCCATATCCTCCAGCGTCAGCGTATGTACGGTGGCATCGCTGCCCACGGTGTAGGTGATCGCCGCGCTGCGGCGCAGCTCCTCCACGCTGCCGCCGTTCTTCACGGTCAGCAGCAGGCCCAGCTCGCTGTCAGGCTCCGCAGAGGAAGCGGCGGGATCGTAGGTAAGATTCGTCGTAACCCCGCCGTTCTGCGGGTTGGCCAGCGTCACGGGCATGCTGTCCTCGTCCACCCAATAGGTGCTGACCTCCAGCACGGCGATACCCACCTGCTCGCCCGTCTCCGGGTCGTAGCACTTGCCCACCTGCGTGGCCCAGCCCGGCCCGCCGCTGATGGTCTGCGCGCCGCTGACGAACCATGCGTTCTTGTCGATCTCCTGCTCCAGCGTCCAGTTCTTGTTGATGTTCCACAGGGCCACCTTGCCGCCCACATGGTCAGGGATCACATAGTACAGCCGGTAGTAGAAGATGCCCAGCTTGCCGGTGGTGGACAGGCCGCCGTAGACGCTGAGGTTGTTCCACGCGGACTGGGCCGCAGTGGCCAGGATCTCGTCCACGGACTTGCCGGCGTAGCTGCGGGGATCCACCGTCACGGCGGTCTGCGCCCCCAGAATGAAGTCCACCGAGGCCTCCGCCAGCGTCTTGCCGCCCAGATGCGGGAACGTCAGCGGCCCCAGCTTCTTGGGGAACATGACCTTGCCCGTGACGCCGCCCCGGCTGTCCAGCTGGATATGGGCCGAGGTGGGCCGCGAGTAGTTGTCCAGTCCGCCGAATACGCTGGCCTCCGCCTTGCCCTCCACCTCGAAGACGGTGCCGGTGAAGAAGTCCTCCTGCGGCGCCTTTATGGTGACGCTCATACCGCCGCCGGCCCGCAGACCGGTATATTCCTTATTCAGATAGCTGCGCTTCTCGCCCTGCAGCCGCAGGTACATGCTGAAGCTGTCCAGCACGTCCGCCCCGGCGATCTCGATGTCCCTGCCGCCGTAGGCCAGATAGCTGGGTCCCAGCGTGACATCCAGCTTGCCCTTGATGATCTTCAGATAGTCGCCGATGGCCGTCAGTCGCAGCAGGATGGGCGGGATGGCGATATAGTCGCCGTTGATGGTGTCGGCCAGCCCGTCAAAGCCGCCGCCTCCGCCCCGGAGGAATGCGGTAGGCACCGGCGGCACCAGCGGGATACCGGGCTGCGCCGCCAGCGCGAAGTACAGCTTGTTGGGGGCCAGACGCCCGTTGTTCAGACGCTTGAGCTGCAGCTCCGCCTGCGTCTCAAACAGGTCGAAGGCGTTGAGCTCCAGCGAGAAGTCGTAGTCCTCCTCGCCGTCGAAGGTGTTGATGGACGCCTCCAGCTCCGCCAGATCAAGCCCCATCAGGGCGGCGGTGTCGATCTTGCCGTTGGCCTTGAAGCCCTCCTGCACGAAGGAGATGGTGTCGCCCTGCTCCTTCTTGGGCGCATAGCCCAGGGCCTCCAGCTCTATCAGCTGGTCCTGCGTGCAGTTGAGGATGAGATCCAGTCCCATCTCGCCGGTCAGCACCAGATTGCCGTTGGGCTTGATCTGCGCCCTGTCGATGAGGCTCTTGACCTGCGGGATGTCAATGAACACCAGCACGGCGTTCTTGTAAGGATCCATGCGCAGCGTCAGGCAGCCATCCTCGAACACCAGCTTCGCCGGCTCCGCAGCGTCGTTGGCCGGACTGTACAGCTGGAAGCGCGGGGTGGTGTACCGCACCTTGGTCGTGGTGTCGAAGGCCGTGACAAGGCCGTTTCCGTCCACCCGGACGCGGAAGTGGTCTTCGCTGCCCCACACCGCCGTGATGGTGGCGGTCAGCGCCGCCCTGCACTCGGTGTATTCGTAGTATTTGCCGTCCTTATCGTACAGCGTTTCAAAATTGCCCCGCAGGATATACAGCGGGTCGCCGTACCGCTTCTGCAGCGCCGCTTCCCGCGCGGCGTCCGTGATAGGCGCCGCCGTCAGGCCCCGCTCCGTCTTGTACAGGCCCAGCCTATTGGCGTCCTGCGGGATCGTGACCTGATCCGGCTTGGTGAATTCCACCTTGGAGGTGTCCGCCGCCTCCTTCTTCGTATACACGTCCCGGAAGCCCCAGATGTGCATGGCGTTCATGGCGCCTCTGCCGCTGCGCCCGCCCACGGTTCCCGTGTAGCCCTCGGCGGTCAGCGTGTCCGCCGCCGCGTCGTAGGTCATGTACACCGGCGTCCAGATATCGTTGGCGTGGCGCAGACGGTCAACATCCGCCAGCACGAAGGGGTTGTCCACGCCGTAGCTGTCGGAATAGATCTCCGCGATGTCGCCCTTGCCGAAGGGCTTGAACACATAGGCGCGCCCCATACCGGCGGTGATGTCCGTGGACTTGGCGGTGATCTCGCCGTCCAGCGCCCCATAGGTGCGGCTCAGCTTCACATGAGCCGCCGCGTCCGCCTTGGCGTGTCCCATGCGGGAAAAGCCGTGGTAGTCCTGATACCACCGGAACTGGAATTCCGGGGGCATGGTGGTCTCCGTAACCAGGCCCAGTCCCCAGGACGCCTGCGCCGCCAGCGCGTAGGTCTTGCCGTCCGCGTCCTGCACGATGTCGGTGATGGTGCCGTCGGTCACACCGGCCGACAGCTCCACAAAGTAGTAGCTGATGTAGCACAGAAACGCCGGGGACAGTCCCTCGCCGTCAAAGGTATACTTGACGGTCAGCGCATTCTCCATAGGCGCCATGTCCATGCTGACACCGGACAGCTGCGGCTCCCGGGTGGGGTCGATCACCTCCATGGAGCGGATGGTCAGCGGCTTCTGCTCCCGCCTGGTCTGGAGGGTGAAACGCGCCTGCTCATACACGCCCAGACGGAAGGAGTCCCCCCGTGGCAGTATAGCCCCGGTCGGAGTTGGTCACGGACTTGCCCATGTGGGGGCCGCTGGTGGCGATGAACATCACCAGCTTGCCGTTGTTCATCTTCAGGGAGTAGATCTGCGAGCCGTCGTCCACTCCCTCCTTCTTGACGGTGGCCGGCGCGGCATTCATGTACATGCGCTGTACCTCGCCGCCTGTGATGGCCAGCGCCTCCGCCGGCAGCAGCAGGACTGCCATCAGCACCGCCAGCAGCAGGGAAAGAAGCCGTTTTTTCATGGTGTATCTCCTTTCTTCGTTTCCCGGAACCTCTGTAAAGATTTAACAGCTCCATTGTAGCAGAAAGGCATGCGTGCCACATCACCCTTTCGGGTAGTATTTTGGTTCAGCGCAGCATCTCGATCAGGCGGCTGCGCCGGTCAATGTTCATTTTCTGGAAGGCGTTTTTCAGGTGGTGCTTTACCGTGTTCTCCGAGATGTGCAGCGTCTCCGCGATCTCGCTGTTGCGCATACCCCCGGCGGCTAGCTGCGCCACCTCCCGCTCCCGGTCGGTCAGCGCCTCCTTCAGCTCCGGCACATCGTCCAGCATGGCGAAGATGCGGCTCTCGTCCGCCCGGGTATAGTGGATGGCCAGCGCCTTGATCTCCCGGATGGCCTCTCCATGCCGCGCCGCGATGGACGGCATCAGGAACAGCGCCTGAAAATACTTGCGGAAGCAGGCGATAAACGAGTAGTTCTTGTCCTGCTCCGCGATGGTCAGCGACCGGTTCAGCCACTCTGCGGCCTTGCCCAGCCGCCCCGTGGCCAGATAGCACAGCGCCAGTCCGCAATACATGAAGTTCCGCGCCGCTGCGGAGATAAGCCGCGTATCCAGCGCCAGCGACGCCTCCACCGACGCGATGGCCCGCTGGTACTCCTTTTTCAGCAGCAGGTCGGTGATGCGGCAGGTCTTGATCATGAAATTGGTGAACGTCAGGTCGGCCAGCGTGTCCGCCCCTCCCTGCGTCCACAGGGCGGAGCGGCCCGTCTCCATCATCAGGCCCAGCAGGTAGCCACGCACCGTCTCCACCATATAGCGTCCGATGGCCGTCCCCCGCAGGAAGGCATAGCTGCGGGCCTTGTTTTCCAGATAGTCCACCTTGCTCTTGGCGATGTTCAGGTACCGCTCGTCGCCGGTGTGCTCATACAGCGTGATGAGGCAATGTCCCATCGAGCAGGTGTTGACGGTCCACTCGGGCAGGCCCAGCTCGATGTATTCGTCCACACGGTCCTGCACGAGTTTGAGGTACTCCTGCTTGCCGGTGACCTCGTAGGCCTCGCAGATGCCGTAATAGGCCACACCGCAGGGCCAGTCCCAGGTCATGTCCATCCGCATCGTGCGCGCCACCACGGCGTCGATGGTCTGTTCGATCTGTGCTTTGTCAAAAATCAATCCTGCCATCTGATCATCTCTCCTTTTGCAATCCGGCCCCGCGGGCTCCTTCGACAGTTGCTTTTATTATGCACGCCGTCCCGGGCATCGTCTTGGCCTTTTCAGACGATTTCTGTGCAATTTCGATCATTTATAAATTGGGGCGTGGGGCGTTTTCTCCATGATTCAGGACGATTCTTCCATGTATTCCGGGCAGACTTGTCCGTTTCGCACAAATTATGCACTTTTGGTTTGTATGAACTGCACATAAATCGCCGTTTTTGGCAAAGAAGGGTGGTTTTTTCGGCGGACAGGGCGTATAATGGGGCCATTCTATCCGGAAGGAGAATCCGCCATGTCCCGGCCGCCGCGCACCGTCATTGAGTACCGCAACTATGAACTGCCCGCCGATTTTCCGATCCAGATGCTCAGCGGTGAGAACTGGCGCATCTCGGACGTGCCGTCCGGCGTGCTGCATTTCCACAACTGCCTGGAGATCGGCCTGTGTGAGAGTGACGGCGGATTCCTGGGGTTCCGCGGGGAGCAGCGGGCCTTCCGGGCGGGGGATGTGACGATCATTTCCGGCGATGTACCGCACACGACCTGGTCGGACCCCGGCACCGCGAGCAAGTGGAGTTATCTGCATCTGGACCCGTTCGAGCTGGTGCGGCCGCTCTTTCCGGCCGAGGCGCTGCCCAACGGCGAGCTGCTGCAGCAGGCCGTGCAGGGGCATTATTACATCCTTTCGCCGCAGGAATATCCGGCGGTGCAGTCGCTGGTCCGGTCCATGCTGGCCGAGATGCAGCAGCGCCAGATGGACTATGCGATCAGCGTGCGGGGGCTGTTCGTGGCGCTGGGCGTTGAGCTGATGCGGATCACCGCCCGGCGCGAGAGTGCCCGGCTGGCCGCGACGATCCCGGTGGCCCCGGCGCTGGAATACATCAACCGGCACTATATGGAGGATTTCCCCATCGAGACACTGGCCCGGCTGTGCGGCATGAGCCAGTCGCATTTCCGGCGGGTGTTCCGGGAACTGCTGTCGGTGGGGCCGCTGGAACACCTCAACCGCACCCGCATCCTCAAGGCCTGTTCGCTGATGCGGATGAGTGAGGATTCCATCCTGTCCATCTCGGGGCAGGTGGGGTTCCAGTCGCTGTCCAGCTTCAACCGGCATTTCCTGGCCGAGATGGGCACCACGCCCAGCCAGTGGCGCAGTGCGGCCGGCAACAATCCCAAGACTTCCATTCTCAAATACCGCGGCTGGATGACGCCGCCCAAGGACTGAGTCCGGGAGGGACCATGATGCAGGAGTATTGGATCACCGAATACGGCGCCGTCGCGGACGGCGTGACCAACTGTGCCGCCGCCATCCAGGCCGCGGTGGATGCCGCCGCACAGGCGGGCGGAGGCCGGGTCATGGTGCCGGCGGGGCGGTTTCTCAGCGGCAGCGTGATGCTGCGCTCCCATGTGGAGCTGCATCTGTGCAGCGGCGCGGTGCTGCAGTCCAGCCTGCGGCCCGAGGACATCCGCCCGTTCCGCCATGCCGACGCCGACGACGCGATGGACGGCTGGAACGGCGGCTTTTTTCTGGGGGCCTGCGGCGGGCAGGACATCACGATCTCGGGCAGCGGCGTCATTGACGGGCAGGGGCGCCGGGTATTTTTTGACCGCAACGAGGACAACGGGTTCGAGGAATGTCCCAAGGCCGCGGCGGCGTTCCGCCCGCGGATGATCCTGCTGGAGGACATCACCGACCTGACGATCCGGGACGTGACGCTGCGGGATGCGGCTTTCTGGACGCTGCACATGGCGGGATGCCGCCGCGTGCGCATCCGGGACATCCGCATTCTCAACGACGACCGGGGCGCCAACAACGACGGCATTGACCCGGACTGCTGCCAGGATGTGATCATCAGCGGCTGTCTGATCCACACCGGCGACGATGCGATCGTCGTCAAGGCGACCGGGCCGATGACCCGCCGGTACGGGCCCTGCTGCAACGTGACCATCACGAACTGCGTGCTGCACTCCCGGGATTCCGCGCTGAAGATCGGTACCGAGACCTGCGGCGACATCCGCAACATCACCTTCGGGGACTGTCTGGTGAAGGACTGTTCCCGGGCCGTCGGCATCTGGGTGCGGGACGGCGGCACCGTCGAGAACATCCAGGTCCACCATCTGGTCGGGGCCGTGCGGCGGTATGCCGACCGCTATTCGGTGCCGGGGGCCCCGGGCTGGTGGGGCAAGGGCGAAGCGCTCTTTGTCAACGCGACCCGGCGGGCCGGGCAGGACAACTTTCCCGGTGTGATCCGCAATGTCAGCTTTGACCACATCACGATGAAGGCGGAGAGCTGCCTGTTCTTTGCGGGGGAATCCTACGCCCCGCTGTACAACATCCGGGCCGAGGCGGTGGACCTGACGCTCTGCCGCCAGGGCACCCAGCCCGGCGGGCTGTTTGACGAACAGCCGTCGGCGCGGCATCTGTACCCCCATGAGATTCCGGCACTGTATGCGCGCTGTGTGCAAGGGCTGCGGGTGCGGGACTGCCGGGTGCGGTCGGGCGGACCGGGCGACTGGAGCGGCCGTCCGGCGCTGCTGGAGGACTGTCCCGGCGCCGTCGTCGAACTGGATGCCGAGTGAAAGGAGTCTGCCATGGAGGAAGCCACCCAGCCCAAGGTCTGCCGCTGTCTGCTGCGGGACATGACCGGGGAGAATGACTATCTGCGGAGTGTGGAGCGGTACCGCGCCACGATGCCGCGCCGTCTGCGCACCCCCGACGCGCTGTACGAGACGCGGCTTGCCTGCTGCCGGGACTGCGAGGCGCTGCAAAACGGCACCTGCATGCAGTGCGGCTGCTATGTGGAGATGCGCGCCGCCCGCAGCGACATGCACTGTCCGCTGACGGAGCCGCGCTGGTAAACAAAACGGCACGCCGGAAAAGCCTTCTGCGCTTTCCGGCGTGCCGTATTTTTGATGGAAGGGCGCACCTTCCCAGACCCTCGCCGGTCATGCCGAACAGCGGGGGTCCGGGGCAGGCGGATCAGTCCCTGCCGCAGGCGTGCAGGAACTCTTCGACGGTCAGGAAGACGCCCTCGTACCCCAGACGGGTACAGAGCTGCGTGACGTGGGGCGGGTCCAGACGGGCGGCCTGCAATGCCTCAGCGTCCGAAAAGACGCGGCGCGGCGTGCCTTCGGCCACCACGCGGCCCTGGGCCATGACGATGACCCGCTCAAAACATTCGGCCACAAAATCCATATCGTGCAAAATGGCCAGCACCAGCTTGCCGCGCTGCGACAGGGTGCGGACAATCTCGGCGATGCGGCGGCGGCCGCGCACATCCTGGGCGATGGTCGGCTCATCCAGGATCAGCACATCGGGGTCCATGGCCAGCACCGAGGCGATGGCCACCATCTTGCGCTCATAGAGTTCGAGGTCGTAGGGGTTGCGGTCCTCCAGGCCGGCCAGGCCGGTCATGGCGAGTGCTTCGCGGGACTTTTCCCGGGCGGTCTTTTCGTCCATGCCGATGTTCAGCGGGCCGAACATGACCTCGTCGAGGACGTTGTAGCGGAAGATCTGGTCGTCGGGGTTCTGGAACACATAACCGACCTGGGCGGCCAGCGATGCGACGGTGCGCCCGGCGATGTCCTCGCCGCGGAACCGAATGACGCCGCCTTCGGGCCGGAGCAGGCCCTTGAGCAGCTTGACAAGCGTCGTTTTGCCGGCGCCGTTCTGGCCGATGATGGCGGTGGGACGGGCGTCCAGCGTCAGGCTGATTTCATGGAGCACCGGCGTGCCGGGCCGGTAGGAGAAGCGCAGCTTTTCGATCTCAAAGAGAACGGGGCGGGTCTCCACGGGGACGGCGGGCGGCGGCTGGATGGACTCGACGCGGTGCAGGCGGCCGGCGGCCTCCTCGGCCGTGACGGGATAGCTTCCGTCCGGCAGGGCGGCGCCCAGCGCACGGCAGATCCGCGTGAATGCCGGGGGCTGCACCCCCAGCTCCTCGAGGTCGGTGCGGGAGAAGATCTTCTGCGGGGTATCAAAGGCGATCTGCCGGCCCTTGTGCAGCAGCAGGATGCGGTCGCAGTAGGCGGCAATCTTCTCGATCTTCTGCTCAATCATCAGGATGGTGATGCCGCTGCGGGCCAGCTTGTCCACGGTGCGGAACACTTCCTCGCTGCCCTGCGGGTCCAGCTGGGAG
>ERZ791837.2055-NODE-2055-length-11822-cov-3.170392_pt1 | contig 11822 bp, 13 predicted proteins | sample MGYA00510292_ERZ791837 | MGnify/ENA primary metagenome ERZ791837 (study PRJEB30046, sample SAMN00715259) | human gut metagenome | study: EMG produced TPA metagenomics assembly of the A metagenome-wide association study of gut microbiota in type 2...
CGTAAAATGCGTATAGTAAAAGACACAGGTGCATAAAATAGAACATCGGAAGTTCCTTCCCCGTATATCGAAAGGAAAGATGCTCTTTGAAAAGAATTGTTTGTATCGTAGTGATGCTTTGTATGTTGTATGTTATTTTATTGTATCCGAATGCGGCTCATGCAGAAGAGGAAACTCCAAAGGCGGCAGCATATGTCCTTATGGAATGCAGTACCGGTAAGATTTTGGATGAGGAAAACAGCAGCCTGAGATTGCCGGCAGGCACAATGGTTAAGCTTATGACAGCGTTTCTGGTAGGTGAGAAGCTTGAATCCGGTCAATGGAATGCAGATACAGAATTCACAGTTTCAGACTGTGTGAATGGTACTAAAGGTGCAGTAATATGGCTGATGTCCGGTGAGGTCATGACAGTAGGTGATCTGCTTAAAGGTCTTATAATAGGCAACGCAAATGATGCAGCAGCTGTTTTTGCTGAGAAGATAAGCGGCAGTAGAGATGATTTTGTTATGGATATGAATGCACGTGCCTTTGATCTTGGTATGAATGATACACGTTTTACAAGCCCTGATGGTTTTAATGATGATGATTCATATAGCACTGCAAGAGATCTGGGAATTTTATGCTGTGCTCTGTCTGATATGGAATGCCTTTCAGAATATTTTACAACGTGGCGTGACTTCCTTCGTGACGGCGGTACAGAACTTGTAAATGAAAACACATTCGCACGAACCTATGAGGGTATTATAGGATGGAAAGCGTCGCATTCAGATAGTACAGGCTGGTGTATTGCGGCAGGTGCTGAAAAGAATGATATGAAGTGTGCTGCGATAGTTTTGGGTGCCGGAGATGAGGACAGTCGTTTTGCCTTGTCAAGACAGCTTTTAAAAGACGGATTTTCAAAATATGTACTTACGCTTCCCGGATTTTCTTCTGAATTTATGAAACCTGTAACAGTCCGTGGCGGCGTTTCAGAAAATGTTGATGTGGAAGCGGAAGGTCTTTCCGGTCTTGTTGTGCCTAAAGCAGACACATCTCTGAAAACAGTCCTTGTTCTGCCGAAATATATCTGTGCTCCTGTTGAAAAAGGCAGAAGAGTAGGGAGTATAGCGTTCTATAATGGGGATACTCTGCTTCTTGAAACAGATCTTGTCGCAGCGGAAAACGTGGAAGCTATGACTATAAGAACTGCTGTGGAAAAAATGTTAGTCAAGTTATGCAAATTGTAGCTTTGAAATTGTGCAAAGTGAATAAGAATTTTTATAGCTCTTGCAATTGACGCCAAAATATAGTATGATATAAATGGTAAATTAGTGGGAAAGGGCTTTTTGTATATTAATGCAAAAGAACGTATTCCACAAAAATGGAGGAATGAATAATGTCTTTAAAGTTAAATACCAAGTATCTGGCTGACTTTATGAACAAAGATGAGCTTGCCGGAATTCGTCATCAGGTAGAAGCATCTGCTGAAATGCTGCATAATAAGTCCGGACAGGGTTCAGATTTTCTGGGCTGGCTGACCTTGCCTACAGATTATGACAAGGAAGAATTTGCAAGAATCAAGGCTGCTGCTAAGAAGATCCAGGGAAATTCTGAGATCCTTATCGTTATCGGTATAGGCGGTTCTTATCTTGGTGCACGTGCTGCTATCGAATTTTTAAAGTCCACACTTTACAATAACCTGAAGAAGGACACACCGGATATTTATTATGTTGGTAATAGCATTAACCCCACATATCTCAGTGAAATAATTTCTCTTTGCGAGGGTAAGGATTTCTCTGTAAATGTTATTTCCAAGTCCGGTACTACAACAGAGCCGGCACTGGCTTTCCGTGTATTCAAGGATCTTGTTGAGAAGAAGTATGGCAAGGATGGTGCTAAGGATCATATCTTTGCTACTACAGATAAGGCAAAGGGTACTCTCAAGGAACTGTCTGATACAGAGGGGTATGAAACATTCGTAGTACCTGATGATGTAGGCGGACGTTTTTCTGTTCTGACAGCTGTAGGTCTGCTGCCTATCGCTGTTGCAGGATGCGACATTGATGCTCTTATGGCAGGTGCTGCACAGGCTCAGCAGGATTACATGGCTGACTTTGAGAACAATGACTGCTATAAATACGCTGCTATACGTAATATTCTCAGCCGTAAGGGTAAGGCTGTTGAAATGCTGGTTTCTTATGACCCGAACTTCGTTATGATGGCTGAATGGTACAAGCAGCTCTTTGGCGAAAGCGAAGGCAAGGACAACAAGGGTATTTTCCCGTCAGCTGCTGTATTCTCTACAGATCTTCATTCTATGGGTCAGTATATTCAGGAAGGTTCACGCATTCTGTTTGAGACTGTTGTTGACATAAAGAAGCCCAAGACAGATCTTTATCTGGAGGCTAACGAGGAAAACCTTGACGGTCTGAACTTCCTGTGCAACCAGAATATGTCTGTTGTAAACCGCAAGGCTCTTGAGGGTGTTATTCTTGCTCATACAGAGGGCGGCGTACCGAATATCATTCTGGAACTTGAGGATACAACAGAGAAGAGCCTCGGCTATCTTATCTACTTCTTTGAGAAGGCATGTGCAATTTCAGGCTATCTGCTGGGAGTAAATCCATTTAATCAGCCGGGTGTTGAGAGCTATAAGAAGAATATGTTCGCTTTGCTCGGCAAGCCGGGTTATGAGGATCAGAAGGCAGCTTTGGAAGCTAAGCTTGCTGACTAAATAAACTGTTTTGCGGCAAAAGCCGCTGGCATAAACGCAATAAGAAATGAAACAGTGCCGCTAAGGCACGGAAGGAGTTAATTATGATTCAACTTATTACCGGTAAAAAAGGCTCAGGCAAAACTAAGATCCTCATTGAGAAGATCAACAGTGCAGTAAGTGCAACAAACGGCTGTCTTGTCTGCATTGAAAAGGGTGCAACTATCCGCAGTTCTATCAGCTATAAGGTTAGATGGTGCGATACGGAGCAGTTTGCTATTGACAGCTTTGATTCATTCTATGGCTATGTTGCAGGTATGCTTGCAGGCAATTATGATATTAAGGAGATTTTCGTTGATGGTATCTTCAAGATCGCAGGTTCTGATTTCGATGCTCTGGGCGTAATGCTGGACAAGCTTGCTAAGCTGACAGGTGACGATGTAGAAGTTGTATTTACACTGTCTGCTGACAACAGTGAACTGCCGTCTTCTGTTACAAAGTACATCAGCTAAGCGGAGATTACGGACTTTTTTAAAAAAAAAGCTTGACAAGCTGTCCCATTTTAGTATATAATAAATGTTGCAATGCGTGAAAGGAAAGAAGTATGAACTTACAACTGCGTGAAGTTTTTCAGGTAGAAGGACTAAAAAAGCCGATTCAGTATGAGATCGCTCTGGAAGAACTGGCAGGTATTCATGGCTATAAATTTGCTGAGCCTTTAAAAGTCAGCGGTGAGATTGCCAACCGTGCCGGAATAGTTACACTTAAATATAGTGTGAGCTGTATACTTGATACCCAATGCGACAGATGCCTGAAACCTTTTAAGCAGGAACATACTTATGATTTTACTCATACAGTCGTTCCGACGCTACACAGCGACAACAGTGCGTATGATTCGTATATTGTAGCTGAAAATGACAGCATTGATATGAATGAGACAGCAATAACAGACTTACTTCTTATGCTTCCGACAAAGATTCTTTGCTCGGAGAATTGCAAGGGGTTATGTTATATCTGTGGGTGCGATTTAAATGAATCCACCTGTGACTGTCTGAAATAAGAAGGAGGTGCCAACATGGCAGTACCAAAGAATAAGGTCTCCAAAGCAAGACGTGATAAAAGACGTTCTGCTGTATGGAAGCTGGATGCACCGGCAATGAGCGTATGCACAAATTGCGGTGAGTACAAGGCGCCGCACAAAGTTTGCAAAGCTTGCGGTTACTATAAGGGCGTTGCTGTACTGAAGATGGATGCTGAATAAGTCATCTGAGATTTGAGGAGGAGAGGCGGAGCAGTTCGTCTCTCCTCTTTGTCATTTTTATAGAAGATATAAAATTTAAAGCTAATAAAGGAGATGAGAAGAAATGGCATTACCGGTCGTAGCGGTTGTCGGACGTCCTAATGTTGGAAAGTCCACACTATTTAATAAAATGATAGGAAAGAGATTGTCTATTGTTGAAGATACTCCCGGTGTTACACGTGACCGTATTTACTCAAAGTGCGAATGGCTTGGCCGTCAGTTTATGGTAGTAGATACAGGCGGTATTGAGCCGAATACAGCAGATGTTATTTTGGCGCAAATGCGCAGACAGGCAGAACTTGCTATAGAAAATGCTGATGTTATAATACTTGTAACAGACGTTCGCTGCGGAGTTACTGCTGATGACAGCGATGTTGCGGCTATGCTTCAGAAAAGCGGCAAGCCTATCGTTCTTGCAGTGAACAAATGCGACTCTATCGGAGAGCCGCCAATGGAGATCTATGAATTCTATAATCTTGGTCTTGGGGATCCGTTCCCGATCTCGGCAGCTCACGGTCACGGTACAGGTGATATGCTGGACGCGGTTATGGAAATGCTGCCGTCTGAGGACGAGCTTGCAGAAGATGATGATGCTATTAAGGTTGCAATTATAGGCAAACCTAATGCAGGAAAATCATCGCTTGTAAATAAAATTGCAGGAGAAGAGCGTGTTATTGTATCTGATATTGCAGGAACTACTCGTGACGCTACAGATACTACTGTTGAAAATGAACACGGCAAGTTTGTTTTTATTGATACAGCAGGAATTCGCAAAAAATCAAAGGTGACTGAGAAGATAGAGCATTTCAGCGTTCTGAGAGCCTATATGGCAGTAGATCGTGCTGATGTGTGTCTTATACTAATTGATGCAGTGGAAGGCTTTACAGAGCAGGATTCTAAGGTTGCAGGCTATGCTCATGAGCAGGGAAAGGCATCTGTCGTTGTTGTGAATAAATGGGATCTCATTGAAAAGGACAACAATACAATGAATGAGTATATGACTAAGCTTCAGAATGACTTTAGTTTTATGTCATATGTACCTTTTATATTTATTTCAGCAAAAACAGGGCAGAGAGTGCATAAACTGTATGAGTTGATAGATATGGTTTACCAACAGAATCATATGCGTGTATCTACAGGCAGACTCAATGATGTTCTGGCATATGCCACAACACGTGTTCAGCCGCCGTCCGATAAGGGACGCCGCCTTAAGATATACTATATAACTCAGCCTTCTACCAAGCCTCCGACCTTTGTAATTTTTGTGAACCGTGCGGATTTATTCCACTTCTCATATCAGAGGTATATAGAAAATCAGATACGTACGGCATTCGGGCTTACCGGAACACCTGTTAGATTCATCGTCCGTGAACGTGATAAAAATGACAACAAGTAAGGACGGTGTATTTATTTATGAACGTAATGCTCGTATTGGCAATTATTTTATCTGCTGCTGTTTCTTATCTGTTGGGCAGCTGTAATTCTGCGATCATAGTTGGAAAGCTTATAAAGCATAAGGATATAAGAAATTATGGCAGTAAAAATGCAGGACTTACAAATACTCTGCGATGTTTTGGTAAGGGTTGTGCGCTTCTTACGCTTATCGGCGACCTTGGCAAGGGAATAGTAGCGGTTTTACTGTCAAAGGGCATTTGTCACCTGCTGAATGTGTCTGTTGCAGGTGATGAAAAGGTTCAGTTTATTGGGTATGTTGCAGGAATTGCAGCGATATTAGGTCATGTCTTTCCGCTGTATTATGATTTCAAGGGAGGAAAGGGTGTGCTTGTAGGTGTGTCTGTGTTTCTTATTATCGACTGGAAAGCATTCTGCTTGATGATGCTTATTTTTGCGGTCGTGCTGGCAATTTCAAAATATGTTTCCCTCGGTTCTATGATAAGTGCGGCCTGCTGTCCTTTAATAACGCTTATTTTGCAGCTGACACTTTATACGGAAAGACCACTGTGGTATACGATTCTCAATACTGTCATGGCTGCTGTTATGGGAATATGGGTGATTTTCATGCACAGAAGCAATATAAGCCGGCTGCGAAGCGGTACAGAGAATTGTTTTTCATTTAAAAAGAGCGGATCAGTCACTAAGGACTGATCGGTAAACGGCTTGAAAGGAGGCTGTAACATGGCAAATATTACAATTTTAGGCTCAGGAGGGTTCGGGCTCTGCATTGCACTGACCGCATACAGAAATGGTCACAATGTAACTGTATGGTCGAAGTTTTCCGATGAGTTGGAAGCGATTCGCAAAGACGGTGAGAATAGACAGAAACTTCCCGGTGTACCTATTCCTTCTGAGATAGAGCTTACAGATAGTATAGATTGCATAAAAGACTGCGATATGGTAGTATTCGGCATACCGTCAAGATTTGTCCGTGATACTGTTCGTATGGCTGCTCCATACATAAAATCTCCTATGGTCGTAGTAAATACAGGCAAAGGTCTTGAGGAAAGTTCCCTTAAAACTCTGAGTCAGGTTTTCCACGAAGAACTCTCTGCTGATATTTCTGTAGTAACGCTGACAGGACCATCTCATGCAGAAGAGGTGGGAAGAGATGTTCCAACTACTATTGTTGCAGCCTGTGAGGATGAAAGTGCAGCTGCAATGGTGCAGGAGATGCTTAGCAGTCAGACACTCAGAATATATCTTAGTCCAGACGTGATAGGCTGTGAGATCGGCGGCGCTCTGAAAAATATCATAGCCCTCTGCGCAGGTGTATGTGACGGTCTGGGATATGGCGATAATACAAAGGCTGCCCTCATGACACGAGGACTGCATGAGATAGCCAACTTAGGTCTTGCAATGGGCGGCAAAAGGGAAACATTCAGCGGTCTTTCCGGTGTAGGAGATCTTATAGTTACCTGTTGCAGTATGCACAGCCGCAACAGACGTGCAGGAATACTTATCGGTGAAGGAATGGAACCCGAGGAAGCCGTAAAGATGGTAGGCACTGTAGAAGGCTATTATTGCTGTCATGCGGCAAGAGAACTTGCTTGTAAGCTTGGCGTTACAATGCCTATAACAGAACAGCTTTATAAAATCCTATTTGAAGGCGGCGATGTTAAGGAAGCATTGTCAGCGCTAATGTCACGCCCCAGAAAACCGGAGTGGGAACCTTTAGAGAAAATATGACTATAAGGAAAAACGGTTCGACAGCCATGAAACTGTCGAACCATTTTTTACTTTATTTTTTATACTGAATGCGGAAATCAATAATATCGGAAATCAGAAATTTCCCACAAAAGGGCATGATAAGGCGTAATTACGCTTTCACCGCATATTACGCTTTTGGGTTCAGCCAGCCTTACTTTATTGGTTATATTAGCAGATGGCATACGTATGGATATAAGATTGCGGCTGCTTTCCGTTGAATCAATAATAAATCCGTTATAGCGTTCGATAAACTTCCTGATTATCATATTTTCTATTTCGTATACAGGCGTATTCTTATATAATGGTGTGAATGTACTTAGCAAGGTTCTGCCCGGTTCTTCGTCTCCGGTGGGGATGAGCTTCATGTTGATGACTGCTTCGTCATTCATCTGACGGGCAGATATTTTCAGCTGATAAACACCTGAGTATTTTTTTCTCAGGACTATCATAACACAAAGCAGGAAATATTCCATTCTTTTCCATGATGTGGATACATAGATTTTATCCGGAACATCGCAGATGATTTTTGTATTTCCTCTTGGACCGATCACTCGGCTTGAGTGCCGGATGAATGTTTCGATAATAGCAGAACAGTTTATAACTTCTTCAGCTGTTTCATCAGGGTCATAATATTTCAGAAGTTCCTCTAAAAGATAATGCCTTTTCAGTATTCGTGAACAGTTCTGCATTATTATATTTGTCTGATCGTTAAGACTTTCCGAAGGAATGTGCTCATCTTCAAATTCCTCAAAATAATCGTTGAGCTGAGCGGCTGCGGATGAAACGCTAAGAGCTTCTATTCTTGATTCGGCAATTATATTTTCAAGATATTCTCTTGTATGCTTCCTTTCGAAATTTCTGTAAATTGCCGGAATATCGCTGCATGAGATAATATAGTACTCATCAGAAGCATTTGTCAGATGATAGTCGTACATAGTATCATGAGCAGAATAAGAATAATCTCCGCTTGGTACAGAGCCGCTTTCGGGAATGAGAAGAGTTGCAGAAATGTTATCGTTCAATTGGAACGGGGCGTGCTTGCCGTTGTGCCAGATAAGCTGACGGTTTTTGTCCAGTATCAAAATACAAGACGAATCGTTCTGATATGCTGCCTTAAAAAAATCAAGCATGGTATTATTCATGACTGAAAACTTCCCTTCTTTACGATATTGTATGTTTTTATTATACTATGTATTTTTAAACAATGAAAGCAAAAAAAGAAATTTTTTCATATAGGTCAAAATTTTGTAAAAATCGCATATAATTAAGACTATATAGTTTATAACTTTCAATAAAAACATAGAACTTGTATGTGCACTATGCTGTTTTTTTATTAAAGTGCTTGAATTTTTACGTGAATTGGTGTACAATAAGAATATAAAAATTTAGGAGGTAAATTCCAATGTCAGTTAAAGTTGCTATTAATGGTTTCGGCCGTATCGGTCGTCTTGCATTCCGTCAGATGTTCGGTGCAGAAGGTTATGAGGTTGTTGCTATCAACGATCTTACAAAGCCGTCTATGCTCGCACACCTGCTGAAGTATGATACAGCACAGGGTGGTTATTGTGGCAAAATTGGCGAAGGCCTGCATACTGTAGAGGCTGATGACGAAGCTGGTACAATTACAGTTGACGGCAAGACTCTGAAGATCTATGCTAAGGCTAACGCTGCTGAGCTCCCTTGGGGCGAGATCGGTGTAGACGTAGTTCTGGAGTGCACAGGTTTCTATGTATCCAAGGCTAAGTCTCAGGCTCATATCGATGCAGGTGCTAAGAAGGTTGTTATTTCTGCACCAGCTGGTAATGATCTGCCGACAATCGTTTACAATGTAAACCACAACACTCTGACAGCAGATGACACAATCATCTCTGCTGCATCCTGCACAACAAACTGCCTGGCTCCTATGGCTAAGGCACTGAACGACTATGCTCCGATCCAGAGCGGTATCATGAGCACTATTCACGCTTACACAGGCGATCAGATGATCCTTGATGGTCCTCACAGAAAGGGTGACCTGAGAAGAGCAAGAGCAGGTGCTGCTAATATCGTTCCTAACTCCACTGGTGCTGCTAAGGCAATCGGTCTGGTTATTCCAGAACTGAACGGCAAGCTCATCGGTTCTGCACAGCGTGTACCGGTTCCGACTGGTTCTACAACTATCCTGACTGCTGTAGTTAAGGGTACAGATGTAACAGTTGACGGTATCAATGCTGCTATGAAGGCTGCTGCTACTGAGTCTTATGGCTACAATGACGAGCCTATCGTTTCTTCTGACGTTATCGGTATGAAGTATGGTTCTCTGTTTGATGCAACACAGACCATGGTTTCCAAGATCGCTGATGATCTGTATGAAGTACAGGTTGTTTCTTGGTATGATAACGAGAACAGCTATACAAGCCAGATGGTTCGTACAATCAAGTACTTCGCTGAGCTTGCATAAGTTTGTTTTTGCTTAACTTAGTTTAATTGAAAGACTGCCATGCCTTCGGGTGCGGCGGTCTTTTGTTTTTATGGATTGACAAAAGATGCATAAAATAGTATAATAAATGAAACAAGAAAGGAAGTGGTGTAATGCTGCAAATGGAAAATGTAAGTGTCCATTTTGGTTCACAGACTGCACTTAATGGATTGTGTTATAGCTTTGAACCGGGACATATATATGGTCTTGTGGGACCTAATGGATGTGGAAAGAGTACACTTATGAAAGCTGCTGCCGGGCTTTTAAAAAGTTATACAGGCAAGGTAACATACTGCGGTAACAAGATCGGAACAGAAGGAAGAAGCAAGATAGCTTATCTTCCTACACATCCTGTTTATTACCGATATATGAATGTAGAGGACATGGGAGTGTTTTATGAGGATTTTTTTTCTGATTTCAGCCGTGATGAATACAGGAACATGATAGCGTTCTTAGGGCTTGATCTAAATCAGAAGCTTTCAGGAATGTCTACCGGCATGGTTGCCAAGGTGCGTGTTGCGGCGACTCTTTCACGTGATGCAGGAGTAATTCTTCTTGATGAACCGCTCAATGGTATAGATATGCTGGGACAGGAGCAGATAGGACAGATAATAAAGTCGATAAATACAGAAGGCAGGATTATTATAATTTCAAGTCATATGCTGGATCAGCTTGAAACTGTCTGTGATTTTGTTGTTATGATGAATGCAGGAAAGATTATCTTTCATGGAGACATGGCACAGCTTCGTGCCCAGTACAATATGTCTGTATCTGAGCTTTATCGGCAGACCTATGCTCAGTATTTTCAAGCAATAGCTATGGGAGGTATGGGTCAATGGTAAAGCTTTTAAAAAATGAGTGGAAAAGATACCGGATGTTTTCTCTTATAATGCTGATAGTTACGGCTGGTATTGGAATTTTGCTTTCTCTTTCTGTATGGTTCTTTTATGCCATGATGGATATGGATAATGAATTTCTGGATGATGTAGCAAGCCTGGGATCTATGGTTATCGTAGCGTTGTGGCTTGTTTTAATGCCATTTACGGCAGGTATATATTGTCTGCTGTCCTATGTTTCGGATATAGGAAGAAAGGGTATGATATTCCTGACGCCTGTGGCAACATGGAAGGTAATTTTGTCAAAGCTGATTTTTACCACAGGAATGTTTATAGCGCTTTATGCTGTAAGTACAGGCGGATTAATGATAGCAAGACTTATTGCTGATGTGAACAAGGTAGATGATGCCTCCGAAGTGATGGAATATTTTGCAACCTTTAAATTCATCGCTTTAGGCAGTGGCGATAATGAGGCGTTAAGCATTTTCAATAGATTTATAATATCGCTTGTATCAGCCCTGAGCTTCTCTGTAACCATTATGGGCTGTATATCCCTTGCACGCTTTGCTGCTAATTCTACAGGTGTACAGGTACTTCTGAGCATATTATTTTACTGGATAGTATGTATGATAGAGAGTACAATAAATACTCTTGTAAATATTATTTTTATAGATGACAATTATTTTGTGCATATGCTGAACTCTTCTATGAATGTCATTTCATGGGAATTCTTTGCAAGTATTGTTTATGCTGTTGTGATGTACATAATTTGCGTTTGCCTTACTGATAGAAAGGTGAATCTGGTGTCTTAAGGAAACTCTGCCATAAGTTATCTATATATAAATTGATTTTTATGCTGATTAAAAAGTAACTCTTGACAATTGCATTAAAAAGATGTATAATTTAAATAGTAATTATTTAGAATAGGAGAGATTCATTATGGCAGGTATTTTTGACAAGCTGTCCAGTGCAAGCAAGGGTGTTTCTGATATGTCCAAATCTGCATCTGAGACAAATAATTTGAAGAAGAAAATCGCTTACGAACAGGAGCGTATTCAGGAAGTTATGCAGGAGATCGGTAAGCATTACTATGCTAATCCGAATGGTGATTATTCTGCTCTCTGTGCTGATATTGATGACAGAAAGAGAAGAATCAACAGTATGAGAAATGAGCTTCAGTCTATCAAGGGCGTTCGTATATGTTCAAAGTGCGGAACAAAATTCGATGAAAAGTATACATTTGAATTTTGTGGTAAGTGCGGTTCCAAGCTGATTTCCGAATAATTTTTTCTTAAAAATGTCAAAAGGCTGCTGCAATCAATTTGCAGCAGCCTTTTTATTTTCACTGATACTGGTAAACACCAATATGTT
>ERZ791837.2057-NODE-2057-length-11812-cov-2.931530_pt1 | contig 11812 bp, 8 predicted proteins | sample MGYA00510292_ERZ791837 | MGnify/ENA primary metagenome ERZ791837 (study PRJEB30046, sample SAMN00715259) | human gut metagenome | study: EMG produced TPA metagenomics assembly of the A metagenome-wide association study of gut microbiota in type 2...
GGTTACGATACTGCAATGAACACTGCTATGGAAATGATAGACAAGCTTCAGGATACCAGCCAGTCTCATGACCGCTGCTCTGTAGTAGAAGTTATGGGTCGTGGTGCAGGATTTATCGCTGTAAATACAGCTGTAGCTTGCGGTGCTATTGAGATCATTACTAAGGAAGTGCCTTATGATCTTGACGTTCTGGCTAAGGATATGTTGGAATGCAAGAAGAATGGCAAACAGAACTTTATCGTAGTTGTATCTGAGAATGTTGGTCACTCTCAGGAAATTGCTACTGCAATTCAGGAAAAGACAGGAGTTGAAACACGTGCCACTGTTCTTGGTCATGTACAGAGAGGTGGTTCACCTTCAGTTCGTGACCGTATTGTAGCAAGTGAAATGGCTTACTATGCAGTAGAACTTCTTGCTCAGGGTATTGGTAACCGTGTTGTTGCTATGCAGAAGAATGAAATCGTTGATTTCGACATTCAGGAAGCACTGTCAATGTCAAAGCCTTATGATATGAAGCTTCATAAGATTGCTAAGGATATCGCATTCTTTTAATTGATAATGTTGCGTTTAAAAGCTGCTGCGTGTTTACGTGGCAGCTTTTTTTGTTTATTTATACTTGACAAGATATGATTATATGTGTATAATAATATGAGAATCATTTTCAATTTGCGTGGAGGTGCATATGCGTAAACTATTTTTTTTACCGATATTTCTTTGTATTCCTATTCTTGCAGGCTGTGCGTCAGCGGAGAAAGGTGCAGGTTCTGATGAGATAAAAATTGTGTGTACTGTTTTTCCGGAGTATGAGTGGACAAGAGAAATTATAGGAGAAACCGAAAATAAATCATCTATTACACTTCTTGCTGATAATGGCACAGATTTTCACAGCTATCAGCCAAGTACTGAGGATATGGTAACGATTTCTACCTGTGATGTTCTGATATATGTTGGCGGCGAGTCTGACAAATGGATTGAGGATGCTCTTAAAAATTCTGTAAATCCTGATATGCAGGTAGTAAGACTCGCAGATATTTTGGCTGATGAACTTTTGGATGAACCTGAAACTTTGGAGGAAGAACACGATCATGAACATGATGAAGAGCAGAGTGTTTTTGATGAACACGTCTGGCTCTCTCTTAAAAATGCTGAAAAGTTCTGTAACGGCATATCAGATGCACTGTCTGAGATTGATAGTGAAAATGCTGATGTATACAGAATGAACGCAGAAGAGTATAATGCAAAGCTCAGTACACTGGACAGCGAATTTAAGGAGAAGCTTCGTTTTGCAAAGAGAAATACGGTTATATTCGGCGATAGATTTCCCTTTGTTTATATGATGGAGGACTATGACATTGACTATTATGCTGCATTTCCCGGTTGTTCTTCGGAAACAGATGCAAGTTTTGATACTGTTTTAAACCTTGCCAAAAAGACCGATGAAGAAAGCATATCTGCCATTCTGACAATAGAAGGCTCTGACTGTAATATTGCTGATGCTATTATTTCTAATACAAAGACAGAATCAGAGAAACATATTCTTACTCTGGATTCAATGCAGACAGTGAATCGTGATGAGATAGAAGGCGGTAAAACATATTTATCCGTAATGGAAAAAAATCTTGATGTACTTATGGAGGCACTTAACTGATATGAACGTACAGCTTGCCTGTGAAAATGTAAGCCTTGGTTATGAGGGCAATGTTATTACAAGAAATATAAACTTTGCTGTGAGTAGTGGGGATTATCTATGTATTGTAGGGGAAAATGGCAGTGGTAAGAGTACACTTATAAAGACACTTTTGCAGCTGAAAAGTCCAATTTCCGGAAAGATTACATTGGGTGACGGACTTTCACAAAAGGAGATCGGTTATCTTCCGCAGCAAACTGTTGTGCAGAGAGACTTTCCTGCTTCTGCGGTAGAAATAGTACTGTCCGGTTGTCTGAACAGATGTGGTATGCGTCCATTTTATAGCAGATCGGAAAAGATACTTGCTCATGCAAATATGAAAAAGCTTGGTATCTGTGATCTTAAAAGAAAATGTTACAGAAATCTTTCAGGCGGTCAGCAGCAGAGAGTACTTCTGGCAAGAGCACTCTGTGCTACGCAGAAAATGCTGCTTCTTGATGAACCTATAACCGGTCTTGATCCAAGAGCTGCTGCTGAGATGTATGAATTGCTTGCAAAAATAAATCGTGAAGATGGAATAACAATAATAATGGTTTCCCACGATATAGGCGCAGCTGTTAAATATGGAAGTCATATTATTCACCTAGGACAAGAACAGATGTTCTTTGGCAAAAATGAAGATTATCTGAAAAGTGATATATACAAGGCGTTTATGTCACCATTGGGAGGTGAGGGACATGAGTGAAATTTTTGAAACTCTGGCGTTTTATTTTTCATATCCATTTGTAAGGTATGCTCTTTTGGTTGGCGTGGCAATTGCACTGTGTTCCTCTCTGCTTGGAGTAACACTTGTTCTAAAACGCTTTTCCTTTATAGGTGACGGACTTTCTCATGTAGCGTTTGGTGGAGTTGCCATTGCAGGTGTACTGAGTATATCCAATGAAATGATAGTAGTGCTGCCTGTTACTGTGATAAGTGCGGTATTGCTGCTTATGACAGGTCAGAATACAAAGATAAAAGGAGATGCTGCTATAGCACTTATTTCTGTCGGTGCTCTTGCAGTAGGTTATCTTCTTTTGAGTATGTTTTCGTCTTCATCTAATATATCAGGTGATGTATGCAGTACGCTTTTTGGAGGAACGTCTATTCTTACTCTTTCTTCTACGGACGTATTGCTATGTATTATAATGTCGGTACTGGTAATAGGAGTATTTCTTTTGTTTTATAATAAGATTTTTTCTGTTACCTTTGATGAAACATTCGCTTGTGCAACAGGTGTTAAGGCGAATATTTATAATCTTATAATTGCTGTTATAACGGCAGTTATCATCGTACTTGCAATGAATCTTGTAGGCTCATTGCTTATATCAGCCCTTATAATTTGTCCGGCATTATCAGCTATGAGGCTTTTTGGCAGTTTTCGTGCTGTAATAGTATCGTCTGCGATAATATCTGTTGTATGTGCTTTGGCAGGAATACTCACGGCTATACTTATAAGCGCACCTGTAGGTCCTACAATTGTAGCGGCAAATATTGTAGTATTTGTGATTTTATGTATGGTAGGTAAGATTTTTATAAAAACAGATAAATAACAGCAAAAAGGCTGCTTGCAGATCGTGCAGGCGGCCAATGCTTTTTTATGTTGTCTTATATCTTAGAAATAGTCTTTTCCAAAACGTCAAAATATTCAGCGAATGTCTTTTTACAGCACTGTGGATTTTCTATTTTTATACCATCAGTTTTAAGGCCCGTCAGGGCAAAAGACATTGCAACTCTGTGGTCGTCAAATGTTTCTATCAATCCACCATTTGGAGCTTGCGGATATATAGTAATACTGTTTTCACATTCATCTGTTTTTATTCCGAGTGTACTAAGATTCTTTGAGATTGCGTGTATTCTGTCGCATTCCTGAAGTCTTATATGACCTATGCCTGTTATGGTTATAGGTGCATCGGCAAATGGGGCTATTGCAGCAAGAGTAAGCGCCTGATCGGAAAAAGATGACATATCTACTTTAAATCCGCCTTTTAATCTACCGTCCTCTGTGCCTGTCAATACTATATCACCATTTTCTGTGTATGTTTTTGTGCAGCCCATTTTTTCAAGGAGAGCGATGAATTCAATATCTCCTTGAAGCATATTATCTTTAACTCCGCAAACGCTTACGCTTACGCCAAGTATTGCTGCAAGAGCAAAGAAATATGCGGCGGCAGACATATCAGGTTCAATATTATAATTTGTTCCATTGTAGGAATCTTCGCCTGAAAAAATATACGCTATGCTGCCGTCAATTTCTGTTTTTTGAACAGTAACACCGAAATCTTTCATCATTTTAGCTGTAAGGTCTACATAGCTGAGGCCGTGAGACCCTTTAACATTTATAGTTATGTTTTTATGAAGAGTTCCTGCTGCGATAAGCAAAGCACTAAGGAATTGAGAGCTTTTATCAATATTTACGGTGAAGCTGTCTGGGATCTGTCCTTTTGCCTTTGCACCGACTATTTTAAGAGGAAAATGACCTTCTTCTTCTAAACACAAGACTTCTGCACCTGCATCTCTTAATGAATCAATAAGTGGCTGCATAGGACGTTTTTTCATCTGTTCTGATGAGTTTACCGTATATTCACCGTCTGAAAATGCAAGCATCGCTACTAAAAATCTTGCAGCAGTTCCTGCACTTCCAACATATATTTTCGCCTTTTTATTTGGTATGTCTCCGCCGGTTCCTGTTATTTCTATATTACTGCCAAGTGATCCATCAGATGCTTCTTTAATAACAAATCCAAGAGTCTTCAGGCATTCTAAAAAATGATATGCATCATCGCTTGTAAGGCAGCCATTAAGGCTGCTTATTCCATTTGCAGCAGCCCCTATAAGCAGCGCCCTGTTTGTAATGGATTTTGAGCCCGGAACGTGAACAGTTATTTTTTTTGATTTTCCTGTTTTTTTTACAGTGGGTACATTATATACATTATCTGTCATGGAACTTTCTCCTTTGTATATGTTTTATTTATTTAATGTGATAAGATGTTTCATTTGACATATATCGAAAACATTGATAGAACCGTCTTTGAAGACGTCGCCTGCATCATGGTTTACAAGAGTTCCTATACCAATGAGATGCTTCTGCATGAGTATAATATCGGACATATTAAAGCTGCCGTCAGCATTTACATCACCTGTCAGATATTCAGGTATAGGAGTATTGCTGCTGTAAACCTCTTCATACATAGTTTTAGCCCAAAGCTGACGCATTGCATCATAACCTTCACTTGCAGGATGAACGCCGTCGCTGCTGAGATATTCAGGATTTTCTTTGAAAAAGGTGTCAAAGTCCGGACCGTGTACAAGTTTATCACCGTATTCCTCATAGAGCTGATCAACTTTTGCGTTATACAGTGGAACATTGGGGCTTACGTCTGCATTTGTTGATGATGGTATCTTTGGAAGTACAGGTATCTTTCCGGCGGCAAGTATTGCATCTATCATGTATTTTGTGTTTTCGTAATATGACTCAGCTGCTCCTGAATTACCCCATGCATCATTTGTACCATAAGCTATGCTTACGTATTTTGCCTGAGATACAGAAAGCCAGCGGTCTATATTTTCTTTTCCTTCTATACTTCTTATACCACCGATTCCACCATTTTCCTGAATGGGAAAGAAATTTTCATCAATGCGATTTATATATGTTGCAAAACCTGTACCGTAGCAATTATTCATGCCGCCTGCTGTAATGGAATCGCCTAAAAACAGCCAGCTGTCCGAAATTCCACTTGATACATTGTGAATATCAAAATTTATGCTTGCCTGTCTGCTGGATTCACCATCTGCCTTGGAGATGTTAATGCGTATCCAGTTGTACCCTTCCATATTGACGAGGTGCTGACGTGAGGCAAGTGTATTTTCTGTAATAGTTTCTGCTGTTTCCCAACCTTCTGACGGATAGTCACCGCCTGCTGCTGCATTGACTTCTATTTTGTAGTCAGTGGGTAATCCGTTCTGATTTGCATAGGAGCCTATTTTTTCAAATGTACTTGTATTATACCATACGGCAATTACCTGTTTTTTCTCGCTGTCCGGAACAGAGGAGAGATCGTAAGCTAAATAATCTGGAGATGAAGATTGCCAGAATGAGAAGTAATGTTCATCATTTCCTGCGGATGCTTGACCGCTTATCGAGTATGCAGGGCAGTTTCTGCTTATAACAGGATTGGGAGTAACTTCTGCAAAGACAGTGAAGTTGCTGATTGCGGATATACTGAAAGCAAAAGCTGCAATAGAAGCCGCTGCACGTTTAATAATTTTTTTCATATATAAAAGCTCCTTTCAGCTTTATATTTCCACTTTTACTTTAGTATAGCATAGTTTTTTTAAGAATGCAAGAGATTTGTTGGTTACATATAATTTTTTTGAAGGAACTATTGAAATTTCGTTATAATTAGGATATAATGATATTATAGTAAAAATGCTATAATGAGAGAAAATGAAGTGAAAAGGAGCAAATTTATGAAAAAGAAGCTTACAAAAATGTCAGCAGCTGTTTGCGCAGTTGTTATGACAGCAGCGGCAATGCCTGTGAATTTTACATTTGCTGAGAAAAGCTATCAGGTTCGTGACCCGTTTTATAACTACAGCAGCGGTTATAACTATTATGAATCTGAACACTTCCAGTTTATCTGGGGTAATAGCGGTGATACATCAAAGGTCACGTCAGAATTTCTTGAAGGAAATGCACGTAACCTTGAAGCTTGCTGGGATGTTTATATGATAGATCTGGATATGGCAGCACCGTCACAGTCTACAAATATTAGTCTGAGAGATGGCAAGGAATACAAAACAAATATCTATATATCCGGTACAGGCCTTAGCGGCATAGAGGACGACTGGGCTTATATGTCCTATGACTCCGATGGATATGCGTATATGTTCTGCTGCGTGGATTCTATGCAGTATAATCCGCCTTCATGGGTACTTCCTCATGAGTTTGGTCATGTTGTAACAGCGCATCAGCTTGGCTGGAACAATAATAAGTATTCATATGCATGGTGGGAGGCAATGGGCAACTGGTATAGAGAACAGTATCTTTACAGTGACTATTCAACAGATGAAACAGGTCATGCTACAGATTTCTTTGAAACTTATATGAAGAATTTAAGCTTTACATTTCCATGTGGACGTGATTATTATGCTGCATGGCCATTTCTCCAGTATCTGACTGAAAATCCTGATAATATGGAAGGTTATGGTTCTTCCTTTGTAAAAACAATGCTTCAGGAGGGACAGGTGGACGAATATCCCTTTGATATTGTAGAACGTCTTGCACACGCTGATTTAAAGGACACTCTTGGAAATTTTGCAAAGCATATTGCAGGACTTGATTTCAAAAAAGGTGACGCTTATCGTGCACGTCTGAATGAACTTCTGACATCAGGAAGTTGGAACTGGCAGCAGATCTATACAATGCTTGAGCCTGTTGCAGGAGTTAAGAATACATATAGAGTTCCTACAGAAAGAGCACCGCAGTATGCAGGTCTTAACATAATACCGCTTGATGTTTCAGGTGATAATATAAGTGCTACACTTAATGGAATGTACGGGGCAACAGATGACAACTGGAGAGCTTGTATAGTACAGCAAAGATCAGACGGTTCATGTATATACTCTGAACTTTTCAAAAATACGGAAACTATGACAGTTAGCGCTGTTTCAGATGCTTCAGCTGTATATCTGACAGTAATTGCTACCCCTGATCTTGATTCCATTACAAAGGTAGGACTGCCATACGGTCCTGATTCAGAGTTTTCAGAAAATAATGTGCCGTTTTCAAGTAAGCAGCAGTATCCGTACACTGTAACGATTGATGGTGCAGAAATAAAAAAGAGAGATGTTGCAGCAGGGAATAACTGGTGGGAGTCCTATCACAATCACTCAAACGGCGGAGGTCTGGTTTCGGACAGCGCAAGTGTTGACGCTTCTGTTTATGTATCACCCGATGCAAAAATTCTTGGCAGTGCAAAGGTTACCGGAAATGTACGTATTGAAGATCATGCAGTAGTTCAGGATAATGCAGTTGTTTCTGATAATGCAGTGATAAGTGGTTATGCGATAGTTGCGGAAAATGCGTCTATTTCAGGCAATGCAATAGTCAGTGACTGTGCATCTGTTATGGGGCAGGCTAATATAAGCGGAAATGCACGAGTTATGGAGAGCGCATGGATTTTTGGTACATATACTATGAAAGATTATTCTTGTGCTAAAGGTCAGGCATTCTGTATGTCAAACGGAAGCCTTTCAGGTCAGGCAGTTGTTGACGGTGATTATTACGACGACGGTGGAAAAACATCTTCAAAGGGTACAGCATTTGGTTGGGTAAGTTCACAAAGTTATGTAGATGCATTGCCATTTACTGATAAGCTAATGTATTCTTACGATTTTAGTAAGGATACCAGTGGTAATTTTGCAGATAAGTACAATAGTACATATATGGATACAAATGCAGAGTGGTCAGATAAAATGACAGGTGCAAACGATGTACTAAGTTTCAAAGGAAATCAGTATGCAGATATTGATCGCAGCATTCTGTATACAGATGATATTGACATTCAGATCGCAGCTTTGCCGAAATCTTACGGAACTCTTCTTTATCTCGGAAATGACGAAAACTTTATAGAGCTTGTTCTGAACGATGAAAGCGGCTGTTTTGAGACAACTTTCAAGAATGGCGAAAAAACAGAGAAGCTTACAGCATCGTCACAGGTAGTACTTGGTGAGTGGGCTAAGATACGCATTATACTTGATGGTGATACAGGCAGACTTATTATAAATGATGAAACTGCTGACAGTGGATCGATCACCATAGATCCGAATGATATTGCAGGCAGCGTGAAAATATTTGATAAAACAGCTTCATATCGTATAGGAGCTGATAATAATATGCAGAATGGTTTTACAGGACGTGTGGATTGCATGAGAGTTTATTTTTCCGAAGCAGAAGCGTCACCTGAGATATATACTGAACGTGAGGATGTTACAAAACTCCCTGTAAGAGGAGATGTAAATATAGATGGAGTTTTCAGCATTGCAGATGCAGTTATGCTACAGAAGTGGTTTGTTGGTGCAGGGAATATTACAGATATGAATGCAGGAGATCTTTGTGAGGATGGACGAATAAATATTTTTGATCTGTGCTCAATGAAGTTGGAACTTTTGAATAATAAATAAAATATTTATAATATTAAGGCATCGCTTCAAAATGCGATGCCTTTTATTATTATATATACTGTTTTAAAACAATGGGGCAAAAAGTCTCATGATTTGATTTACAATACGTTTTATTCCACGCAGTTCACTGCGATAGTTGTCAGTTACTTCATTGCAGCGGATAAGTGTTTCGTCAAAATCAGCCTTTACATCTTGTACAGCTTTACAGTCAGCCAGAAGGACTGCATTTTCAAAATGAAAATAAAGGCTTCTGTAATCAAGATTTATAGTTCCCACAACAGCTGTCTTGTTATCACACACGCATTGTTTAGCGTGAAGAAATCCCGGTGTGAATTCATATATTCTGACACCATTTTTTACAAGCTGATGATAATATGAGCGTGTCAGCTTGTAAACAAAACGTTTATCAGGTATACCCGGTGTTATTATACGAACATCAATTCCTTTTTTTGCGGCAAGTGTAAGCGCACGGCTCATTTCATCATTTATAATGAGGTACGGTGTCATAAACCAGATGTAATTTTTAGCATAAGATAACATATTCATATAGACATTTTCCCCCAGATAAACATCATCAAGGGGACAGTCACCATATGGCTGTACAATACCTTCTGCTTCTGTGCGAGGTGCAACTTTTGGGAAATATCGTTCAAACTCCTTGTCTGTATTATCAATAGTGTTCCACATTTCCAAGAACTGTACCGTAAGATTTCTAACAGCTCCGCCTTCAAGTTTCAGACCGGAATCTTTCCATTCACCATAAGGATGTACGATGTTGAAATATTCATCCGCAAGATTGTAACCGCCTGTAAATCCAATGTATCCGTCAATAACTGTTATTTTTCTATGGTCACGATTGTTCATAAAGACATTTATCACAGGCATTATAGGATTGAAAACACGGCACTGCAAACCGAGTTTTTTAAGCTGTACAATAAACTTAGGATTTATAAATCCAACACTGCCCATATCATCATAAATAATTCTTACTTCAACGCCGTTTGCAGCACGTTCTTCAAGAACGCTGCGTATCCGTCCGAAAGCTTCTGCATCCTCTATTGCATGATATTCCATAAAAATGAATTTTTCAGCTTTTGAAAGTGCGTCTATAAGAGCATCAAGAGCTTCGCAGGTATTACCGTAAAATTCTGTTTTGGTATTTTTGTATGCAGGATATGCACTATCATTTCGGATATACCGAAGTTGTCCTGCGTAGGGCAGTTCATTTTCACATTCAGAGGAAAGTGCACCATTTCCTTTTAGAAAATCTTCTCTTAGCTTGCTGCCGATTCTGAAAAGTTTTTCCTTTCTCTTTTTTGTAAATCCGGAATGTCCTGTAATAAGGTAAAGTACAAGCCCTGCGATAGGTGACACAAGAATAAGAATAATCCATGGAAGTTTAAATGCAGCATTTGTAAATTTGTCTACTATTTCAAGAACAATGAGTATTGCCAGAATATTGAAAAAGGCAGTTACCCATATACTTGATTGCCCAAAACGAAAGAACAATATGAGGAGCCATGTTATTTGTAGAAGCAGAAAAATTGATACAAAGATAAGTCTGCCTATGCTGTTTTTTGAACTGTTATCGAATTTTTTATTCATTAAACGTTTCTCTTTTCTTTGAAGTTTTTCTAATAGAAATCATTATTTTAATGAAAAAAACTTCTCATAATATATTAAATATATTATAACACAGAAAGTCGGAGTTTTCAAGAGCTTTTAAGTGCTAAAATGTATTTAATGTAATTTTTTGAAAAAAAGCTTGATTCCTATGTGAAAATGTAGTATAATAAATCTGTGTGTTAATATGCACAGTATGTCCTACTACGAAAGGAGTATAAAAATGATTTATTCAAACGAAGTCAATGAAATGTGCTGCGTAAAACAAGGCGTAAACCATGGTGCAGCTCCGATTCCGGAGGAAGCAAAGTGGGTAAAAGCTAAGGAAATCAGCGATATTTCCGGTTTTACACATGGTGTGGGCTGGTGTGCACCGCAGCAGGGTACTTGTAAGCTGTCTCTGAACGTAAAGGAAGGTATCATTCAGGAATGTCTCGTTGAGACAATTGGATGTTCCGGCATGACTCATTCCGCAGCTATGGCATCTGAAATTCTTCCCGGCAGAACTATCCTGGAAGCTCTAAACACAGACCTGGTATGTGATGCTATCAACACTGCTATGAGAGAATTATTCCTTCAGATCGTATACGGTCGTTCACAGAGTGCATTCTCTGAAGACGGTCTGGCAATCGGTGCTGGTCTTGAAGACCTCGGTAAGGGCAACCGCTCTCAGGTTGGTACAATGTATGGTACTCTGGCAAAGGGACCTCGTTACCTTGAAATGACTGATGGTTATGTAACAGCTCTGGCTCTAAATGAAGATGATGAGATCATCGGCTACAAGTTTGTAAACTTCGGCAAGATGATGGACTTCATCAAGGCTGGCGACGATGCTAACACTGCTTTTGAGAAAGCACAGGGTCAGTACGGCAGAGTATCTGACGCTGTTAAGATCGTTGACCCAAGAAAAGAATAAGGAGGATTTGTTACAATGGCTTTATTTGAATCATATGAGAGAAGAGAAAAGCAGATCCTTGCTGTTATCAATCAGTACGGTATCAACACTATCGAAGAGTGTGCTGACGTATGCAAGGCTAAGGGTCTTGACATTTATAAGCTCGTTGAGGGCATTCAGCCTATCTGCTTTGAGAACGCTAAGTGGGCTTACACAGTAGGCTGCGCTATCGCTATCAAGAAGGGCTGCACAAGAGCTGCTGACGCTGCTGCTGCTATCGGCGAGGGACTTCAGGCTTTCTGTATCCCTGGCTCTGTAGCTGACCAGAGAAAGGTTGGTCTTGGTCACGGTAACCTCGGCAAGATGCTTCTTGAAGAGGACACAGAGTGCTTCGCATTCCTCGCAGGTCACGAATCATTCGCTGCCGCTGAGGGTGCTATCGG
>ERZ791837.2059-NODE-2059-length-11802-cov-2.821571_pt1 | contig 11802 bp, 13 predicted proteins | sample MGYA00510292_ERZ791837 | MGnify/ENA primary metagenome ERZ791837 (study PRJEB30046, sample SAMN00715259) | human gut metagenome | study: EMG produced TPA metagenomics assembly of the A metagenome-wide association study of gut microbiota in type 2...
TAAAAATAAACTTGAAAAAAATGGAATAAATGTTACTATAAGAAGGGAAATGGGCTCTGATATTGATGGGGCCTGCGGTCAGCTCAGACGCAGCTATGTAAAGGCGGATGTGGCAGAAGGAGAAGAAGTATGAGGACATTTTCAATAACGGATGTCGGAATGGTACGACAGGTGAATCAGGATTACGTTTTTGAAGGAGGAAGACCACTGGGTATCCTTCGGAATCTGTTTGTGGTGGCAGACGGAATGGGCGGACATCAGGCAGGCGACTATGCTTCCAAGTATACCGTGGAAGTATTGCAGCGTGAGCTGGAGAAAAGCCAGGGCGAAGATATCGAGAGAGTCCTTGTAAATGCTATTAAGACGGCAAACCGGGAGATCATCCGGGAGGCATCGAAGGACGAACATCTCAAGGGGATGGGAACAACGGTCGTAGCAGCTACGATCATGAATCAGATGATGTATTTTGCGAATGTGGGAGACAGTCGTCTCTATCTGATCAATCACGGAATACAACAGTTGACGAAAGACCATTCACTGGTAGAAGAGATGGTACGTCTGGGCGGTATCAAACCGGAAGAAGCAAAGCATCACCCGGATAAGAATATTATTACCAGGGCGATCGGGGCAAAAGCAGATGTCGATGTAGATTTTTACGAGCATCGTCTGAAAAGGGGAGATATTATACTGATGTGTACAGACGGTCTGAGCAATATGGTGGAAGATGAAGAACTTTTCCATATTGTACAGGGAGCAAGAGACATTGTAGAAGCAGGGCAGAACCTTGTGAATGCTGCCAAAGAGAACGGCGGTACAGATAATATTGGAATCGTTCTGATCGAACCATTTGCAGATGAGGTGAGTATATGATTAAAGAAGGAGTTTTCTTAGGAAAGCGGTACGAGATACTCGGCCGTATCGGTTCCGGAGGTATGGCAGATGTATATAAAGGAAAAGACCATAAGCTGAACCGTTTTGTTGCGATTAAGGTTCTCAAGAGCGATTACCGTTCGGACGAGACATTTATTAAGAAGTTTTTGAGCGAAGCACAGGCGGCTGCAGGACTGATGCATCCGAATGTGGTGAACGTTTATGATGTAGGACAGGATCGTGGCTTATATTATATGGTCATGGAACTGGTTGAAGGAATTACGCTGAAAGATTATATCGAGAAAAAAGGAAAGCTTTCAGCCAAGGAGACCATCAGCATTGCAATTCAGATGGTGACGGGGATTCAGGCGGCACATAACTGTCATATTATTCACAGGGATATCAAGCCTCAGAATATTATTATTTCGAAAGAAGGAAAAGTAAAGGTAACAGATTTCGGTATTGCACGGGCGACTACGTCTACGCAAACGATCAGCACCAGTGTAATGGGATCCGTTCACTATACATCACCGGAGCAGGCAAGAGGCGGAATTGTCGATGAGAAGAGTGATCTTTATTCTGCCGGCATTACCATGTATGAGATGATCACCGGTCATGTTCCGTTTGATGGGGATTCTACTGTGACAGTGGCGTTGAAGCACCTGCAGGAGGAAATCAAGTCTCCGGCGGAAGAAGTACCGGATATCCCGTACAGTCTGGAATGTATCATTATGAAATGTACGCAGAAAAATCCGGCGATGCGATATCAGAGCTGCGATGAGCTGTTACAGGATCTGAAGCACTCGCTGGTTGACCCGGAAGGCGATTTTGTTGTCCTTGGGGGCAGACGGAGAAGTGACCGGACTGTTGTTATGTCACCGGAAGAAGTAGAACGTCTTCAGCGGGAGCGTGGTTATGACGAGGACGACGAGTATGATGAAGACTATGATGATGAAGACGACGAGTATGATGATGACTACGACGATGAAGACGACGAGTATGATGATGACTATGACGATGAAGATGACGAGGATGAACGTGACCGCCGTTCTTCAGGAAGAGGAAAAAAGAAGGATGTAAATCCTGATACAAAGAAGATCATGCGGATTCTGATGATTGTGGCAGGTGTAGTGATCGCACTGCTGATCCTGTTCCTTGTCGGAAATGCAGTCGGAATCTTTAAAGGTTCGGGGAATGCGACCGTCACTCAGTCGGAGAAGGTCAAAGTGCCTGATGTCCGTGGCATGACAGTAGAAGAAGCTACAAAAGAGCTGAAAAAGTATGATCTTGGAATCGATGTAGTAGATAAAAAGCCATCGAATGAATATAAAAAGAATCAGATCATGAGTCAGTCACCGGGGAAAGGGGAGAAGGTGAAGCGGCATAGTACCGTGGAAGTTGTTCTCAGTACCGGTGAGGAGGCAAAGAGTACCAAAGTTCCGTTTGTCATCGGACAAGATGAATCGGATGCAGAGGCCGCCATCAAAGCAGCGAATCTTGTTGTTGTAAAAGGAGATCCGCAGTACAGTGATTCAGTGGAAGAAGGAAAAGTTATTTCAGTAGAACCGGGTGAGGGTACAGAAGTGGATGAAGGATCAGAAGTTACGATCGTTGTCAGTCTTGGTTCACAGCCGGCAACTGTTCCGTCCATTGAAGGAAAGAGCCAGTCAGAAGCTGAGTCAGCACTTGCAGCGGCAGGACTTCAGGGAAGTGCCAGTGAAGAATATAGTGATTCTGTAGCAGCCGGAATAGTCATTTCACAGGGAACAGCATCCGGAAAGCAGGTGTCAAAAGGAACAACCGTCAGTTATGTGGTAAGTAAAGGATCAAAGCTGAAGATGACAACTGTACCGAATATCCTCACTTCGAATAAGACAACTGCAGAGAAGCAGCTTCAGCAGGCAGGACTTACGGCAGAATATCTGGGAGAAGATTACAGTGATGATTATCCAAAAGGTCAGGTATTCTATCAGTCTGTCAGTGCAGGAACCCAGGTGGAAGAGGGAACTTCCATTCAGTATATGGTAAGTAAAGGACCACAGCCATCTGATCCATCCGGTGAAGATGGTACAGAGTAAAGCAGAGAGCAGTAATATATGCAGGGAAAGATTATAAAAGGAATTGCCGGATTCTACTACGTGAATGTAGTAGAATCCGGTCTTTATGAATGTAAAGCAAAGGGGTCATTCAGGAAGAATGGCATTAAACCACTGGTTGGCGATGAAGTGGAGCTGGAAGTCCTGGATGAAGAAGAAAAAATCGGAAATGTGACGAAGATCCTGCCGAGGAAAAATGAACTGATCCGTCCGGCAGTGGCAAATATAGATCAGGCACTGGTCGTATTTGCGATCACTGAACCAAAACCGCACTATAATCTGCTGGATCGCTTCCTAGTCATGATGGAGCGAAAAGAGATTCCGGTCATTTTGTGCTTTAATAAGACCGATCTTGCAGAACATCCCGAGATTGCGGAATTGGAGGAAGTTTATGCAGCCTGTGGCTATCCGGTGCTGTTTACCAGTGCAAAGAAAGAAGAAAATATAGAAAAATTAAAGCAGATGCTGAAAGGAAAGACAACCTCCATAGCAGGCCCGTCAGGAGTAGGAAAGTCTTCTCTGATCAATCTGCTCCAGTCAGGAGTACAGATGGAAACCGGAAGTATCAGCAGAAAAATTGCAAGAGGAAAGCATACCACGAGGCATTCCGAACTGATCATGATCAACACGGATTCCTATATTATGGATACACCGGGATTCAGTTCCCTTTATGTTAATGATTTTGAAAAAGAAGAACTGAAGTACTGTTTTCCGGAATTTTCTCCGTATGAAGGAAAATGCAGGTTTAACGGCTGCGACCATATTCATGAACCGGGATGTGCAGTGAAGGAAGCAGTAGAGAGCGGAGAAATCCATAAGATCCGCTATGAAGATTATACAGAGATGTATCGTGAATTAAAAGAAAAGAAGAGGTATTAGAAATGAAGAATGTGTTAGCACCATCGATACTTTCTGCGGATTTTAAAGTCCTCGGAGAGCAGCTTAAAGTGACAGAGGCCGCAGGAGCAGAATATATTCATTTTGATGTAATGGATGGAATCTTTGTACCAAGTATTTCTTTTGGAATGCCGGTACTTTCCTGTATAAAGGGATATACTTCGCAGATACTTGATGCACATCTGATGATCACAGAACCGATCCGCTATGTGGAAGAATTTGCAAAGGCAGGAGCGGATATCATCACGGTTCATTTAGAGGCGTGTGAAGATCTGCAGGCGACGATCGACAGGATCCATGCAGCAGGTGTGAAGGCGGGAATTTCGATTAAGCCCAAAACTCCGGTGGAGGCACTTGTTCCGTATCTGGATCAGGCTGATATGTTGCTGGTCATGTCAGTAGAGCCGGGATTTGGAGGACAGGCATTTATCCCGGAATCACTGGATCGTATCAGAAAACTGAGAAAAATGCTGGATGAAAAGGGATTAAAGACAGATATTGAAGTGGATGGCGGTATCTACCATGCCAATGTTGCGGAAGTATTGGATGCAGGAGCCAATATTATGGTTTCCGGTTCAGGCGTATTTAAGGGAGACATCAGAAAAAATACAGAAGAATTTATGGAGATATTAAAGAGTCATGAGTAAGAGAACTGTGATCGTGAGTGGAGGAATCCTGGAAAAAGAATTTGTACTTCCGATCCTTCAGTCAGAGGAGACTGAGTTTATTATCGGGGTAGATAAAGGACTTCAGTTTTTATACGAAAATGAGATCAAACCGGATTATATTGTCGGAGATTTCGACAGTGTTCCAAGAGAGATCGTGGAACATTACCGGACGGAGGAAAATGTACCAATTCGGGAGTTTAACCCTGTAAAAGATGCTTCTGATACAGAAATTGCACTCCGGTTATGCCTGGGACTTAGAAGAAAGGAAATTTATATCCTCGGAGGAACAGGAAACCGGATCGATCATCTTTGGGCGAATATCCAGTGTCTGAATATTGCACTGGCAGCAGGTTCAGAGGCAATGATCCTGGACAGTCATAACCGGATTCGGATTTTAGATCATGGGATCACGCTGACGAGAGCAGAAGCTTTTGGAAAATATTTTTCCGTATTTCCACTGGAACTTCCTGTAGAAGATTTTAGTATCAGCGGAGCAAAATACCCGCTGCAGAATCATCTGCTTTCTGCAGGAGACAGTCTGTGTGTGAGTAATGAATTTGCAGAAGATGAAGTGAAGATTTCTTTTGTATGTGGAAAAGTGATTCTGATGGAGACCAGGGATTAGTCGAGGCGAGGCAACTTTTTACAAAAACAATCTTGACAGTGACATTGAAAGCTGTATAATAACATTAACAGAACCCACCACGCCTCTGATTTTTCATGCGCAACCCGGTGGGACTTTCTTATTTATGGGGTGTTTTATGTATCAATATCCAAAACAAATATTAACAATAGAACAGCAGGTGCAATCTTATGTGGATGCAGGAATGAAGATTACATCTCAAGAAGATGTAGAGAAGGCATTGAAGTCAATTGGATTTTATCGTTTGAGAGGTTATTCGTTTCAATTATATGATAATGCTGCAAAGAAGTATGTTTCGGGAACAAAGTTTGAAGATATTATAAAATTGTATCAATTTGATCAGGAATTATCTGCTTTGGTTTTTTCAATGATTTCTAAGATTGAGGTTGCTTTGAGAGTGCGATTGGTGGAAGCATTGCTTATACACGGAGAACCACTTGTTTTGCAAGATTCATCGATTTTTAAAGAGAAAAAACGGTATTGGCAGAATATGGCTACTGTAGCGTCAGAAATTGCTCGCTCTAATGATGTGTTTATCAAACATAATTTTGACAATCATGATGGAGAAGTACCTGTATGGGCGGCCGTTGAAGTTCTTTCGTTCGGTACATTATCGAAGATAATTAAGAATTTGAAAACAGGTACCGGAAGTTCATATTCTATCTTGGCGTCAAATTATCAGTATAGATCGAAAAAAGGAAATTTGGTAAAACCATCACAGAAAATGCTTGCTTCATGGATACAGGGTGTTTCAGTATTGCGTAATATGTGTGCTCATAATTCCAGAATTTATAATCGTACAATTCATACGACACCGGAAATTCTGGATGCAGATAAAATTACGCCGCCACCAGCACATAATGGCTTGTATCAAATCTTACTGGCGATGAAGTACCTGCGTTCATCCGATGAAGAGTGGACAGTATTTGTAAATGCTTTCGATAAGTTGATTCAAAATAATAGTGATGTGGTCAGTTTCGCAGCAATGAATCTTCCGGCGGATTGGAAAGAACATTTAAGTGTATAAATGCAGTGGAATTGCATAAAATAATAAAGCAGACCTAACCAAGCATTTAGCTCAAATCGGTTAGGCTTTCGGCGAAGTGTTACGATAAGCACTTCGCCATTTTTAAAAAGAATTATGATCAAGCGTGAGTTGTTCGGCAAGTGGCTGGATCAGCAGACGGTTATTTAAACTGCATGAGATGTGGCCATTCCCTTAGCCAAAAAGAACTTTTCCATGACAGCGAAAAACATAGTTCTCATCGCCGAAGCACTCGAAAATAACTAGTTCCGTAAGAGATGGATTTGCTTCATATTTCTGACACGGTAGCATATATTTTTTTTTCACGGAAGAGAAATTCTTTTTCTGGCCCACCCATAGTGAGAATATCATCTACGAATTTTGATAATGTATTACCAATCATTGCTTAACCCCCTTGAATAATTTTTTGTATTTTTCATATAGTGGATGTCCGGGTTTAATTACGAACTTATCTGCTTGTCCGTGATGTTCGACTCCGGGTGTATTGTGAACATGAACATGCAGAATGTCACCATGGCCGAGACTTTTTTTGTGGTGATATCCGATTTCAAGAACAACTTCATGATTTGAATTATATTCTCGGTACTGATGAAAAACACCATCCTTGTCATAAAGAACATAGCCAACGCTACTGTGGGATTCTTCCGGAAGTTTTAGGGACTTGCTCTTATCAATAGGATTGATAATTTTCACTCCATCAACTTTTCCAACTGTTTCATATGTGTAAGCAACCTGTTTGACGGCTGCAAATCTACCACGACCGCCCATTATCGCACCACCTTCCTAGAGGAACGATAATCAACAGGGATAATATTTCCTTGCATTTCATCAAATGGTGTGCCAAAGCAAATGACGGCTTCAGGCTCGATTTTGCTTAGCATGTAGTCGTATCCGCGTAAGAATTCCTTCTTGTTTTGCTTACTCTGATTAACCGCCAAAATGTTTGCCCCTGCCAAATAAAGCTCGTTCATAACCGAACTGAGAACTCCGGCATTGTCCTGAAGCTTGGCGTTGATTGTTGTGGCATCATCCCCCTGCTCGCTGTACTCAAATATTTTATCCTTATATTTATAGTATGCCGGGCAAGATATTCCTGCCATCTTTACAGCCTGCGATGCGTTTGCCGCCTCTCCCGACTGCAAATAGCCCTTTGCCTCAATCACTTTTGCATAAACTTCCGGCAAAACAGACATATCTAGAAGTAAATAATTAACTTTTCCCATAGTGTACACCACCTGTAGGCAGTTGTATTACTGTGAAAAACACTTTGTTGTATATATTTCGTTCTATTTTGGACTAATCATCCTTGTATTCTCTGTTCAACGGAAAAGTAACTGTCATAACAGTTCCCTTTTCTGTACTTTCTTCTGCCTGCACTTTGCCACCGTGAATATCAGCAATTTCCCAAACCAAAGAAAGTCCAAGACCCACACCGCCATTTTCTCTGCTACGGGATTTATCCACACGGAAGAACGGCTGAAAAATACTTTCTTTATACTTTTCTGGTATTCCGCAACCTGTGTCGGCAACCCTGACAACAAGATCGTCACCATCCTGAGAAACAGAAACACGCACAGTTCCGTCAGGGCGGTTATACCTGATTGCGTTTTCCGTCAAATTAAAGATCAAACGATAAATCAAGGTGTCACTGCCCACCATAGTGCCAGTGCCGTCACATTCAAGAGTGACCCCTTTTTTCTCTGCCACAGGAGAAAGGTCGGCAAGAATTTCCTCAATCATCGGTGCAAGCTCAATGCAGTCATTACACGGCACAGTTCGAAGCTCGCTCATTTCAAGCAAAGTCTTTGTAACCTGCGACATTCGCTCTGTTTGTTCCTGCAATAATTTGAGGAAGTCGGCACTTTCGGCATCCAAATTAGGATGCTCAACAGAAAAAAGTTCAAGTTGTGCCTGAAGCAATGCAAGAGGGGTGCGCAATTCGTGTGCGGCATTGCCGGTGAACTGCCGTTGTGCCGTGAACCCCTCGTCAAGTCGGTCAAGCATCTGATTAAAAGAAATGCTGAATTGCTTGAACTCGGCAGGCACATCATCGGTTATCTTCATATCGGTCAAGTTATTCGGCTGAACATTTTCAACCCTTGAAGCAAAGGTATGCAAAGGCTTCAATGCTCTGCCACTGACAAAGTATGCCAAAACACCGCCAAGCAATGTTACAACCGCTGTTATGCACCAATTTGTAGTGGAAAACGACTCCTGCGCACCGTTAACTATAATAGTTACTTCTTGGTCAAGGTCGGCACTTTCGGGGTCAAAAAATTCCTGCTCACCTTTATACGAATCGCTGTTAGCAGAAATGTCACTGCCAATAGAATCCATATAATGTCTGCCCGAATAACCGATAAGGGAATTCATAGACACGCAGGTTATACCTATAAGTATAGCAGTCATCAAAGTGATACGCCATTGAAGAGATATTTTTTTCATTCTTCTTCCCCCATTACATAGCCCTCACCGATACGATTGCGAATCGGGTCATATCCAAGAGAAGTACGAAGTTTCTTTCTCAAAGCAGAAATATGTACCCTTATCGAATTGCTGAAATTGTCAACGCTATTGTCCCACACATGTTCAATAAATTCTTCCTGACTTATGGGGCGACCTCTGTTTACCATAAGATATTCAAGTATGCCTGTTTCCTTGCGGGTCAACGGCAAAGGTTCGTCTCCGACAATAGCCTTGCGAGATTTTGTGTCAAACGAAACATCACCGCAGGTCAGCACAACATCATTTTGAGTGAACTGTCGGAGGGTAAGACTGCGAATCCTTGCAGCAAGTTCTTCCAAATGGAACGGCTTTGCCAAATAATCGTTTGCACCTGCATCCAAACCGTCAACCTTATCAGACACTTCACTACGGGCAGACAAAATCAGCACCTTTGTGTCACGGTCGGTTTTTCTGAGTGTTCTCAAAACAGTCATGCCGTCAGCACCCGGTAAATTCAAATCAAGCACAACGAGGTCAAAGTTATCGTCAGCAAGCATTTGCATTGCGGTTATTCCGTCATAGCAACAGTCAACGCTATAAGCGAGACGCTTCAAGCTACGAGCGATTGTTTCACACAATATTCTTTCGTCTTCAACAACTAAAATGTGCATAAAAACTCTCCTTGCTTTAAAGTATATTTATAATTATGATTATAGCACAAAAACATAAAATCTGTGTTAAATTTCTGTTCTTAACGAAAATTTTATATCCGATGTGCTACAATGACGCCAGAAAATGAAAGGAGTGATTGAATTGACCAGAGCAAAAAAGGCTTTATCACAGGCAGTACTGCTTATTTCGGGAGCTATTATGCTCGGCTTCGGCGCAATGCGTGGCGAAACTGAAACCGTTTTGAGTAAGGCAATCAGGCTTTGTTTGGAGTGTGTAGGAATTGGATAAAAAGAAAACAAAGAATAAAAACCATAATAAGAAAAAATATACGGCATCAAACCAATTAGCCAAATTCCGAGGATGGATTCAGGCAGGAGCAACTCTGCTGACAAATATTCATCTGCCAAACTTTTTTAAAGGCGAAATTTATCAAGGCAAAGGCAAGGCTGTTTGTGTGCCGGGTCTGAACTGCTATTCCTGTCCTGCCGCATCGGGTGCTTGCCCAATCGGCTCATTTCAGGCGGTAGTTGGATCGTCAAAATATAAGTTTTCCTATTATATAACAGGATTTCTCATTTTGTTGGGAGTTCTGCTCGGACGCTTTATCTGCGGATTTTTGTGTCCGTTTGGTTGGTTACAGGATTTGTTGCACAAAGTCCCGACCAAAAAGTTTTCAACAAAAAAACTCAAGCCACTGACATATATCAAATATGCAGTACTGCTGTTGGCAGTTGTTTTATTACCGGTGCTCATAGTAAATGATTTGGGGATGGGCGACCCATATTTCTGCAAATATATATGTCCGCAAGGTGTGCTTGAGGGTGCGTTGCCACTTTCGGCAGTCAACGAAGGTATCCGTTCGGCATTGGGACAACTGTTTTCGTGGAAACTTGTTGTGCTGATTTCGGTAGTCGTTTTGAGCGTGCTGTTTTACAGACCGTTCTGCAAATGGATTTGCCCACTCGGTGCATTCTATGCACTGTTCAACAAGGTTTCGCTGTTTGGGATGAAGGTAGACGAGCACAAATGCGTTTCGTGCGGTAAATGTGCAAAGGTGTGCAAAATGGATGTTGATGTTACAAAAACACCTAACAGCACCGAATGTATCCGATGTGGAAAGTGCATAAGTGCCTGTCCTACCGAAGCGGTTAGCTTTCAATACGGCTTTGGCTTGTTTAGAAAAACAGTAGATGAAAACGCAAAAATTGAAAACAAAACAAACAAAAACGAAACAATAAAGGAGGAATAATTATGAAATTTTCAAAAATTTTAACAGTAGTATTATTAGTTTCTGTATTGGCAATCAGCCTTATTGCTTGCTCAACATCAAAAAACAACAAAGACGAAAAACAGTCAATAGATTCAAGTATTTCAACCTTGATGGCAACAGAACCGAACAGCGCTGACGAGGCTTCAAAGCTCCACAATCAGCTTATGGAAAAAGAAAACGAAATCTTGTCAACAGACAAAGCTCTTTGGGAAAAAGTATTTATGGCTTCAAACAAAGACACTCCAATGATTGAGGACGGCACAAACTACGGTGACTTCCTTCTCAAGACAATTGAGGGTGCAAAGGACCAATTCACAGATGAGGAATACAAAAAACTCGTTGCCGGTGCAGAACAAATCAAGGAAATTGAGGGCAAACTCACAATCTTGGAGCAAAAATATCCTGAATGTGCAAATGCACCTTCAAACGGTGACAGCGTTCCGGCTGACAGCAACGGCGTTATTTCAAACGGCGGTGGCGCAACAAGTTTTCCGTCATTCGACGGCAAGGACCTTGATGGCAACGATATAAAGAGCAGTGACTTTTTCAAAAGCAACAATGTAACAGTTGTTAACTACTGGTTCAGCACTTGCAAGCCATGTGTCGGCGAACTTCCGGAATTAGAAGCACTCAACAAGAAACTTGCTGAAAAAGGCGGTCAGGTTGTCGGCATCAACACATTCACAATTGACGGTGACAAGACAGCAATTTCAGAAGCAAAGGACATCCTTTCAAAGAAAGGTGTAACATACAAGAACATTTGGTTTGATTCAAACAGCGATGCAGGCAAGTTCACATCAGGCATTTTCTCTTACCCAACAACATATGTTGTCGACAAGAACGGCAACATTGTAGGCGAGCCAATCGTTGGTGCAATCACTGAAAAAAATCAAGCAAAGACACTTGAAAAACTCATAGACCAGGCTTTACAGGTCAAATAAGAATAAAGCATAAAGTGATAACCTCGCCCGAATTGAACTGCCCCAAGTTGTGCAGACAGCACAAAAAAACAGGTCTATGGTAGAATAATTAAATTTTAAGCAACAAACTGATTTCGTTTTTCTAACGGAGTCAGTTTTGTTTGAATACGGTAATTGTTGTGCGAGATTGAGAACAAATTAGAAACTATTATATCTGGTAGTCTTCAGGAATATTTTGGTACATCTTGGCTAGTTAAAGGCCTTCCTAAAAACACC
>ERZ791837.2063-NODE-2063-length-11791-cov-11.297972_pt1 | contig 11791 bp, 7 predicted proteins | sample MGYA00510292_ERZ791837 | MGnify/ENA primary metagenome ERZ791837 (study PRJEB30046, sample SAMN00715259) | human gut metagenome | study: EMG produced TPA metagenomics assembly of the A metagenome-wide association study of gut microbiota in type 2...
TAGACGGGAAGACGTATTTCAACGAACGTCCTATCTCTACCCAACAGTCGGCGTTTGTTATGGTGGCACAGATGCGCAGCCAGTTGCCTGATTATGTGGGTGGCGTACTGTGGTTCGGCTGCGACGATGCGAACATGATGGCTTTCACGCCGGTGTATTGCTGTACGGACTTGGTGCCGGAGTGTTATAGCGACAAGGTGGCGGACGATTTGCACTTTTCTTTTAAAAGTGCTTTCTGGGTATGTAATTGGGTAAGCAGCATCGTGTATCCCCGTTACAGCCAGTTGTTCGGTGAACTCAAAACGGTGCGCGACCGGTTGGAAACCGATTACAATACGTTACAGGAGAAAACGGAAAAAGAAGCCATGGCATTGGCCGGGATGGAGGGCGAAGGGATGTCGGCCGCCCGTAAATACCTGACGGCTTATACGAACCGGACGGCTGCCGGAATGCTCTATGAATGGATGGAGCTGGGCAAGCGTCTGATGGTGAAATATATTGACGGGACCGTACGTCCTGAAAGAGACGGGCAGTATGTGCGTACGCCCGGAGGGTTGGGCGTTCCGGTAGAACGTCCGGGATATCCGGAACGTTATCGCCGTGAAATCGTGAAAGCTACGGGAGATCGCTTTGAGGTGAAATAAATCGTGCAATTAGGGTATTTTCAGATTTCATCGTAGGCGATATGCTGTGAATTGAGTATATTTGCCTGTAATTTGGAACAAAGGATAAAAAATAACTCATAATAATAAGATACGAAATGGATAATGAACTGATTAAATCATGTGAGGCCAAAGCTGAAGCCTGGCTTTCTTCTTCAGTATATGATGCGGCTACGCAGGCGGAAGTACGCAAGATGCTCGACAATCCCGACAAGACGGATTTGGTGGAATCTTTTTATCAGAATCTGGAATTCGGAACGGGCGGTCTGCGCGGCATCATGGGTGCAGGCAGCAACCGCATGAATATCTATACGGTAGGTGCGGCTACCCAGGGATTGGCAAACTATCTGAACAAATGCTTCAAGGACAAAGGGCAAATCTCCGTTGTGGTGGGTCACGACTGCCGTAACAACAGCCGCAAGTTCGCCGAAATCTCTGCCGATATTTTCTCGGCAAACGGTATCAAGGTTTATCTCTTCGAGGATTTGCGTCCTACTCCGGAAGTTTCCTTCGCTATCCGCCACCTCGGTTGCCAAAGCGGTATCAATCTGACTGCAAGCCACAACCCGAAAGAATACAACGGCTACAAGGCTTATTGGGATGACGGTGCACAGGTACTTGCTCCGCACGACACAGCCATTATCGATGAAGTAAACAAGGTAACCGTTGAGGACATTAAGTTCAAAGGCAACAAAGATTTGATTCAGATTATCGGTGAAGATGTAGACAAGGTATATCTGGACAAGGTTCATACCCTTTCTATCGACCCGGAAGTAATCAAGCGTCAGAAAGACCTCAGCATCGTTTATACTCCGCTTCACGGCGCGGGCAGAACGCTCATTCCCGCTTCTCTGAAAGAATGGGGCTTTGAGAATGTACACTGCGTGCCCGAACAGATGGTGAAGAGCGGTGACTTCCCGACAGTGGTTTCTCCGAATCCCGAAAACGCGGAAGCGCTTTCCATGGCAATCGAACTTGCCAAGAAGATAGACGCCGACATCGTGATGGCAAGCGACCCGGATGCCGACCGCGTAGGTATGGCTTGCAAGGACGACAAGGGCGAATGGGTGCTGATTAACGGTAACCAGACCTGCCTGCTCTTCCTGTACTATATTATCAAGAACCGTATCGCAACCGGCAAGATGCAGCCTACGGACTTTATCGTAAAGACCATTGTGACTACCGAACTTATCAAGGCCGTTGCCGATAAGAACAAGATTGAGATGCTCGACTGCTATACCGGTTTCAAATGGATTGCACGTGAAATCCGTCTGCGCGAAGGCAAGCAGCAATACATCGGCGGCGGTGAAGAAAGCTACGGCTTCCTTGCCGAAGACTTCGTTCGCGATAAAGATGCCGTTTCCGCTTGTTCATTGTTGGCGGAAATCTGTGCATGGGCCAAAGACCAGGGCAAGACGCTGTATGACATCCTGATGGACATCTACGTAGAGTACGGTTTTTCCAAAGAAACTACCGTCAACGTAGTGAAGCCGGGTAAGAGCGGCGCCGATGAAATCAAGGCTATGATGGATAACTTCCGCGCCAACCCGCCGAAAGAAATCGGTGGCTCTGCCGTTTCTTTGACTAAGGACTACAAGACGCTGAAGGCTACCGATGCCAAAGGCAATGTAACCGCTTTGGATATGCCCGAAACATCCAACGTGCTTCAGTACTTTACGGAAGACGGTACGAAGATTTCCGTTCGTCCCTCGGGTACGGAACCTAAGATTAAGTTCTATATCGAGGTGAAAGGCGAAATGGGATGTCCTAAGTGCTATGCCAGCGCAAATGCCGAGGCTGAAAAGAAAGTGGAGGCAGTGCGCAAGTCACTCGGTATCTAAGACTGTTTGATTTTCATATATGGAAAGGTGCAAGTGGCAGGAAGCCGCTTGCACCTTTTGTTTTTGCAGTGCGGGCAGGTGATAAGCCGGAATGTATTAAGTTTCTTTTATATTCTTTATACCGGTTGGCAAATCAATTCCCGTTAAATGCTGTTCTTATATGCAATAGCAGCCTACAGTAAACAGATAGTACTACAGATTGCGGTTGCACGCCGATTGGTTGATGTGAATGAGAGTCGTTTCATTCGTAGTTGTTCGTTTGCGAGTGCGTGTTTTCCGCAATCTGTTTTTTTTGTCTTTTCCTTTAATTATTAATCCGTCCTTTCAATTATTCTCCAGCCACCAGTCAATCAGTTTTCTTGCAATGCTTAGTTTCCGGGGTATTTCCGGCAGGTTGTCTTTGGAATAGAATGCGCCGGAACTGAGTTCATCGGCTTGCAGTTTGATTTCCCCGCTTTCATAGTCGGCTATGAATCCTACCATTAATCCGCTGGGATAAGGCCAGGGCTGGCTGCCGAAATAAGTGATGTTTTTCACCCTTAGCCCCGTTTCTTCCATAACTTCCCGCTCTACGCATTGTTCCAACGTTTCGCCCGTTTCGAGGAAGCCGGCTACCAGCCCGTGGAACGTGCCGCGGAAGTTGCGTGCATGTACCAGCAATATTTCTTTGCCTTTCCGTATCAGCACGATGATAGCCGTAGAAACGGGAGGATACATCTCATTGCCGCACTCTGGGCATTTCTTCATGATAGGAGTCTGCTGTTCCATAGGAGTGCCGCATACGGGACAGAAACGGCTGTGGCTGTCCCAGTAGAGTATCTGGAATGCTTTTCCCGCTGCCTGGTAATCTGCCAATGGCAGGTAGTCGTAAGAAGCGCGCAAGCCTGTCATTACCCATTCTTCGGTTTCGGGTACGGGCTGTCCGAGTGCGCAAGCCTTTACTTTCTTTCCGTCGGTCAGAGTTACCTCGTGTATTTTGCATCCCGCTGCGGGTGTTACAGGAGGGGTTACTCCATAAGGTATACCGTATTTGTTCTCTCCGTTTGTTGTGTACTCTTTCTTCAGCAGCAGCTGGCCTTTGAAAAAGACGAACCACTGCATGGATTGTTCCATTTCCGTAGTTTCCATTCTTCTGTTAATGCTGAATATTATTTATATAAACTGTGGAGCGGCTTATGCCCCGGCGCCGCAGGATACCTTGCCGGATGAATTTGTTCAGTTCATCGATGGCTGCATGTCTTGTCAGCCCGGTCAGGTGAATATATTCGTTTTTGGTGATGCAAACATTTTCCTGCAGAAACAGCATCAGCCTTTCTTTCCTTGTTTCTTCTGTAGTTTCCGTTTTCTTCGATTTCTTAGTCGGAGAATGTGTCCTTTCCAGTTTCATTCTCTGTCTGATTTTCTTGCGGAATGTGTTGCTGATACGCAAATGTACGTTTTGAAAACGGACAGATTCGGACCTGATTTTCTTTTTCTCATCATCGGTATCCTGAGTGCATTTCAATGAAGTGCTGAAAAATCCCAACTCTCCGAGTTCTACAATGTTGCCGCTGGCAAGCAGGTCGCACAGTTCGTCGATGCAAGCGTCCAGTGCCGCCCCTATAATGTTTTTGGGCAGATGCTGAAACATAGCAACGTGTTCTACAAACTCTTTTTGGGTATAAGTTTCTTTAGGACATATACGGGCATGGAGAGATTTTTTTTCCTCGCTTCCGTTAGGAGAGGGAGTTTCGTAAAGATCATAGTATGCACTCATGAATAAATTGTTTTGCCACTGCAATGAATAATTTCCATCCCTGCAATGAGTTGTTTTTTTTCTTACTAAGAAGTAATCGTCCGATAGCAGTTTCTCTTTCGTCCGACAGGTGTGTAATTTTCGTCCGACATCTGTCGGACGAAAGAAAGACAGATGTCGGACGGAAAGTCCTTACTATGCAAAGATATAGTTTTTAATGATAGGATAACAGTTATTGGGAGAGTATTATTTTATTCTTAACACTCTGATTCCTGTAAACTTCTTATTCCTTTTCAGCATCTGTGCCAATGGCTCTTGGGAGATGACTACCATTTTCTGCGTAGAGGAGGCATGGAGCAGTTTCAATACTCCCTTTTCATAGCAGGCAAGTCCCAGGTGGACAACATCCAGCCCGGGAATGTTGGTGGTAATGGCTATGATATCGCCATCCTTTATCCACCCGAATCCTTCATCGGGCAGTTTGTTTTTGGGGATATAATGGAACAGTTGTCCGGAGAGCGACTTTTCTATTTCTTCAATCTTGCTGATGTTTTCGGGAGAAGACCCCAGGTGTTTGTATGCTTTGGAGTGCGCAGACATGAAGTTGAGGGACAGCCTTACCGTATCGGGGCTGTTGGCAGCGGTTATGTCTTCCATGAAACCATGTCTGATGCCGTTGTTCACCCAATCGGCAATGTAGTGCAGGCGGGAAGTGTAACCGTCGATTTTGCCGTCGCGATAGCGGATGCTTTGCAGGGTGCGTGCGTAGTCGGCATTGTCTATTGTGCCATTCTTGACGGGAGAAAGTGTCAGGGCGAGCACATACTCCACAAAAGTGGTGCAATCCACTTCGTCGAAGTTGACTACGAGTTTTTCTTCTTCATTTACTTCCAGCGTATGTGCCACGTAGGGAGTCTTGAGGAAATTCAAACCGTATTTCAGCATGGCATTGTCCGTTTCCTGTGCGGAAACGGACGATGCTATTGCCAAAGTACAGAAAACGCAAGGCAAGGTACGGAATATACAGTAGAACCTGTTAAATAAAATCTGGGATATGCCGGATAACGTTTTCATAGCTGGACAGCTTTAATATCTATATATCAAACTCTTGAAATCCGTTCCCTTGTCGAACGGTACAATCGCGAAACCGTAGCTGATGGCATTCTGCCTGCCGGGACGTATCAGATAAGGTTCGTGAGCCAAAGCTCCCCAACTGTCGTCACCGCCTACGCCCATCATGCGGTAGTCTATGAAGAGGTCTACGGACGGTTCCGGTTGCGGGTCGGTGAGATGGCGGTGATTGGTCTTTTCGGTGCGGGGAGAGCCGTTCTCGATAGACTCACCGCTATCCAGGCTTTCCAGCGGATAGTTGGATACGTTCATTTCGAAAGTGCGGTCGGCAACAAACAGCAGACCTTCTTTTGCTTTGCTGGTGAGGGTGCACCAATAGATGTCCGTGCGGTGTTTGTTTTCTTGCGGACGGACATAAGGCTCGTACATATCTTGGATACCCGATGTGTATTCGCCGATGAACTGTGAGGTGCGGCGGTCGCGGTAATTCTCTTCCGGACCCCGGCCGTAGTAGGTCAGCGAGGTGATGCGGGCGGGTAGCCGCATACGCAGTCCCACACGCGGTATCATCGGTGTTTGGGCGTTCTCTGCAACGAAATGGTTGTCTACCTTGATAACGCCGTTGCCGTATACCTTATACGTTATATCCCAGCGGGCATCGGTCTGCGGGAAGCGGTAGGTCACTTTTACCGCTGTAGTATCTTTGTCGCGCACTACGTTGAAGCTTTCGGCTTTCGGCTCCTGATAGCTGGCCTCTTTCCATGCTTTCAAACGTACGGGAAGTTTGGCTCCGTAGTCATTGTCGGTAGGGGCGCGCCAGAAGAAGGGGCGGGGACCTTGCCCGTTATGAATGTACTCCTGCTTCTTGTATCGGTAAGATACCAGCAGGCCGCTTTGCTTGTCGAAGGTTGCCTTGAAGTGCGGACCGGAGAAAACAACTTGCCGGTCGTCTTCTTCCGAACCGGCGAATGCCTGTTTCGGGGCATCTTCCTTATGGAAAGTATGCACATAGGTCTGTTCACGGGCAATGACCGTGCCCGCCGGAAGGAACGGTTCGGGAGTACGGATAGCGGCATAGAACTCTATGCGTACGTCGCCGGTCGAGCTGTTGGTGGCGGGAATGCCATTGAGGAACGGACTGGTGACGGTTTGTCCCGGTTCGGCCTTGATATCTTTGATACGGCCTTTGTAAATCTCTTTGCCGTGGTGGCGGACGATGTAATGGAAGTCGTATTTGTCGAGATTGGTGAAGGAGAAATCATTGCGTATCTTTACGACAGAGGCTGCCGGGTCGAAGTCGAAGAACTTGATGTTCTGATATACCTTTCCCATTTCCTCGGTCTGCGGCTTGACGCTGCGGTCGGGATATACTATGCCGTTGATACAGAAGTCGCCGTCGGATGGGGTGCCGTACTCGCCGTAGTCACCGCCGTATGCCCAGTATTTACGGCCGTCAGCGGTCTTGGTGGCAAGTCCCTGGTCTACCCAGTCCCAAATACAGCCGCCTTGCAGGATGGGGTATTTCTCGATGATGTTCCAGTAATCCTGGAAATTGCCGAGGCTATTGCCCATGGCATGGGCATATTCGCAGAGGATAAGCGGGCGGGTCATTTCGGGGTTCTGTGCGTATTTCTCGATACGGGCGGGACTGTGGTACATGGGGCAGAAGATGTCCGTGTTCCATTCCAGCAGGGCGCGTTCGTATTGCACGGGACGGCTGTCCAATGCTTTCAGCGTATTGTAGGTGACGTAGAAGTTCAGGCCGTTTCCCGCTTCGTTGCCAAGCGACCAGGTGATGATGCAGGGATGGTTCTTGTCGCGCTCGTACATGTTCATGGTGCGGTCTATATGCGCTTTTGTAAACAGCGGGTTATTACCCAACGTGCCGCCTACGTTCAGATTGTAGCCCATTCCGTGGCTCTCGATATTGGCTTCGTCTATGACGTAGAAGCCATATTGGTCGCACAGTTCATAGAAACGTTCCTGCTGCGGGTAGTGGCAGGTACGGATCGTGTTTATGTTGTACCGCTTCCAAAGTTCGAAATCTTTCAGCATAAGCTCTTCGGGAACGTAATGGCCGGTGTATTCATTATGCTCGTGGTAGTTGACGCCTTTTACGAGGATAGGCCTGCCGTTTACCATCAGTTGCTTGTCTTTTATCTCTACGGTGCGGAACCCTACTTTGCAACCGGTGGCCTCGATAACGTCACCGTTGGTATGTTTCAGACTGATGACGAGCGTGTAGAGGTTAGGCGTTTCGGCTGTCCACTGCAACGGTTCTTTGATTGTCTTTGGGGTGAACTCCACTTCCGTCTGACCGTAACTTACACGGATTGAGGATTGGGCAATCAGCTTGTCTTTGCTGTCCAGCAAACGATAGCTTACAAGGAACGGAGTCTCTTTGCCGGTTTCGTTGGCAAACTTCACTTTCAGCTTCAGAATTCCGTTGCGGTAATCTCCGTCCAGGGGAGTCTCCGCCTTGAAGTCCGTCAGGTGTATTTGCGGCTGGGCATACATGTAGATGTCCCGTTCGATGCCGCTGATGCGCCAGAAATCCTGGCACTCCAGATAATTGCCGTCGGAGAAGCGGTGCACCTGTATGGCAATCACGTTCTCACCTCTGCGGGCAAGGGAAGTGACGTTGAAGCGTGCGGGAGTCTTGGAATCTTTGCTCATGCCTGCAAATTTGCCGTTGAGGTAGTAGAATGCCGCTCCGCGCACTCCGTCGGCGCTCAGGAAGATTTCTTTGTTGTCCCAGTCGGCAGGCAGGGTGAAGGTACGGCGGTAGGTTCCCGTAGGATTCCACTCTTTGGGAACGTAGGGCGGGTTGGGCTTGTCCCAATAGGGGGCATAGCCGGGAGAGCAGAACTCATACGACTGGTTGACGTAGACAGGCGTGCCGAAACCTTGCAGCTCCCAATTGCCGGGAACGTCGATGTCCGGCCATTTGCTTACGTCTGCATGGATATCCATAAAGTCGGTAGGGCGGTCGGCGAAGTTCTCCACATAGTTGAATTTCCACTTGCCGTTGAGGGAGATGCGGAATGTTCCGTTCTTGCGGTCGTTGACAACGGCATCCGCCTCGTTCGTGTAAGAGGTGAAGGTGCTGCGGGGCGGCTCTTTGTTGATACTTGTGAGTTTGGGATTGGTAATTTGCGCATACCGGTCTTCCTGCGCCGCAAGGGCGACAGGAAGAAAGGCAGCGGCAAGCAATAGTCCGTGTATTTTCATGGTAAATAAGTTTTAAGGATTGAACAGGTTAATGATGATTGGCGTAAACTGCTGTTACGGAAGCGTTACTTCTCCGGGAAGGTCAGTCCTTCTTTCAGCCATTTTTCCAGCTCGCCGGTCCATTGGCGCTTGTAGGTGAAGCTGTCGCGGAAGCCCCATCCGTGACCGCCGGTGGGATAGACGTGCAGTGTGGCAGGTACTTTCTGTTCGCGCAGGGCAAGGAAATAACCGATGCCGTTGATGGGCAGTACGGTTGCATCATCTGCCGACAGCATGATGAAGGCCTGCGGCGTTTTGGGAGATACCTGCCTTTCGAGCGAGTATTTCTGTTCCAGTTCGGCAGTAGGAGTCTCTCCGATAAGGTTTTGGCGGGAACCGCTGTGGGTCACGCCTTTCAGCATGGAGATGACGGGATAGAACAGTATCTGGAAGTCGGGACGGGTAGCGTCGCTGCCGTATAACGTGGCAAGGGAAGCTGCCAGATGTCCGCCTGCGGATGCTCCCATGATACCGATACGGTTGGGGTTGACACCCCATTCCCCGGCATGTTTGCGTACCAGGCGGATGGCTTGCTCGGCATCCGACAGGGGAACCTCGTTGTGCCCGTTCGGCATGCGGTACTTCAGTACCGCATACGTGATGCCTTGCGTCGTGAACCAGGCCGCCATGTCGTGCCCTTCGTGGTTCATGGCAAGACGGGCGTATCCGCCGCCGGGGCACATAATGACAGCCATACCGTTGGGCTTTGCCGGACGGTAAACGGTTATGGAAGGATGGGTCACGTTGGCAACGCGGCCGCCTTTCAAATCTTCCTGTTCACCGGTCAGCCCGTTTGTATTGGGAGCTCCGTCGGGCCACAATGGCAGTTCGACGGGACTCTGTGCGGACAACATCGTTGCGACAAACAGAAGGGATAGAAATAGAATCTTTCTCATGGTGAATATTGTTTTGTATTATCTGAATTTGTTTCAGTGTCCCCGCAGCTTATTTCGTTTTCATCGAAGCCTTGACGAGGTAGAATATCAGGATGGCATAAGCGCCCAGCGCCAGCACTTCAGACCATGTATTGCTGAGCCATGCGTCGTTCACCATATTGACACCGCCGAAGCGCATTGCCGCGCTTACCACACCCATCAGCGCACCGCCGGCAATGAAACCGGACGCCAGCAGCGTACCTTTCTCGCCACGTTCGGCATTGAGGGCTGCATCCTTGCTGCGGCTGGTTACGTACCAGTTTACGGCACCGCCCACTACCAGCGGAACGTTCAGCTCCAACGGGATGAACATGCCCAGTGCAAAAGCCAGTGCAGGAATCTTGCAGGCATTCAGCACGATAGCCAGCACTGCACCGATGCCGTAAAGCAGCCACGGTGCACCTACACCGTTCATCAGCGGTTCGATAACCGCCGCCATTGCGTTGGCCTGCGGAGCAGCCAGTTGTCCGCTGGTAAATCCGTATGTCTTGTTCAGGATAATCATCACACCGCCTACGGTAGCTGCCGAAACGATTGTTCCGAGGAACTTCCACGTCTCCTGTTTCACGGGAGTGCTTCCCAGCCAGTAGCCAATCTTAAGGTCGGTGATGAAACCGCCCGCCATGGAAAGTGCCGTACAAACCACACCGCCCATAACCAGCGCTGCCACCATTCCGCCGGGACCTTTCAGGCCTACCGCCACCATTACTACCGATGCAAGGATAAGCGTCATCAGCGTCATGCCCGATACCGGGTTGGTTCCCACAATGGCAATGGCATTGGCTGCTACGGTGGTGAAGAGGAACGAGATGCCCGCAACGAGCAGGATAGCCACTACCGTGTGCATCAGGTTGCCCTGCATCACATCGAAGTAGAAGAACAGCGTAACCAGTATCAGCGTCACGATAGAACCGATAGCGATAATCTTCATGGAAAGGTCGCGTTGTGTACGCTTCACGTTGGTTTCCGCATCAGCCTTGCCGCCCATTTCCTTGGCAGCCAGCCCTACGGCACTCTTGATGATGCCCCATGACTTGATGATGCCGATGATACCCGCCATTGCAATGCCGCCGATACCGATGCTCTTGGCATAGTACTTGAAGATTTCTTCGGGAGACATGGCACCTACGGTGGCGGTAATCTCCGGATTCCATTGGTTCAGCACGCTGTCGCCCCAGATAAGGGACATGCCGGGGATGATAATCCACCATACGGCAAGCGAGCCGGCACAGATGATAGAGGCGTATTTCAGTCCGACGATATAGCCCAGACCCAGTACGGCAGCTCCGGTGTTTACCTTGAACACCAGCTTGGCTTTCTCTGCCAGCATTTCGCCGAAGCCACATACACGGGTGGTGAAGTTCTCGTTCCACCAACCGAAAGTGGCAACGATGAAGTCGTACAGACCGCCGATAATACCCGCCGTCAGCAACGGTTTTGCCTGACTGCCGCCTTTTTCTCCCGATACAAGCACCTGCGTCGTTGCGGTGGCCTCGGGGAAAGGATATTTGCCGTGCATGTCACTTACAAAATATTTACGGAACGGGATAAGGAAAAGGATACCCAGTACGCCGCCCAGCAGCGAACTGATGAATACTTGTGCAAATGTTACGGTAATTTCCTGCGGATAGCTTTCCTGTAGGATATACAGTGCGGGCAGGGTAAAGATTGCGCCTGCCACAATTACTCCGGAGCTGGCTCCGATGGACTGGATGATGACGTTTTCGCCCAGTGCGTTCTTACGCTTGGCTGCGCCGGACACGCCGACGGCGATAATGGCGATGGGGATGGCGGCTTCGAATACCTGTCCCACTTTCAGCCCCAGATAGGCTGCCGCTGCCGAAAACAGTACCGCCATGGCGATGCCCCACAGTACCGACCACAGGTTTACTTCGGGATATTTCTTGTCGGGACTCATCAGGGGATTGTAGACCTCTCCCGGCTTCAGTTCGCGGAACGCGTTTTCCGGTACGCCGATTGCTTTCTCTTCTTCTTGTTTCATAATAGCTGTTTTATTTTTATTGTTATGATTGCGATATGTATTCCATTATAGACTTCAAAGAAAGCAAAAAAAAAGGAGAATTGAAAAATTCTCCTTTTTTCTGTATCATAAAAACGTTTATTTGGCGTCTTTGGCAGTCATGTCGCCTTCAACGAACAGACGCATCATTTCGGTCTTGGCGTTGGTGCGCAGCGTAACGGACTTCTTGAAATGTCCGGGGTATTTGCCTGTACCGTTGTAGGTAATCTTGATGGTTCCGGTCTTTCCGGGCATCA
>ERZ791837.2067-NODE-2067-length-11759-cov-4.105007_pt1 | contig 11759 bp, 10 predicted proteins | sample MGYA00510292_ERZ791837 | MGnify/ENA primary metagenome ERZ791837 (study PRJEB30046, sample SAMN00715259) | human gut metagenome | study: EMG produced TPA metagenomics assembly of the A metagenome-wide association study of gut microbiota in type 2...
AAATCCAAAAATGGGGCAGCCGTGAAAACGTAACTGTTTTCACCAGGGAACCAAGCTTTTAGATACAGCTGTATTTCCTCGATATGACGCAGCCAGAATAAATTAATTTCATCCAACGCTTCTGGTGAATGGCTACTTTTTAATTTTGGCAACAAAGTTGCGAGCAATTCTTTATATTCAGTTTGTATTAAATGAATCTTATCCAGCAATAGGTTTGATTTCAAAGTTAATTACCTCATTTAACAACTGTTCTGGGATACCATATATCTCGTCCAAAAAAGATATAGTTTTGTTCATAATCATAATACAATCTGGCAGAACGGTTTTCAATCTGGTTTCGTCCTCAACATCCGGAACACAATGATATTTATGAGCGGGGTTGTTACATTTCAAAAGAGAAGACTCACGAATAGCTCCCCATAATCCATGTTCAAAAGAAGAATCGTAATCGTAATATAAGCCATATAGATTCTTCTCTCCGACATCTTCCGCTTTAAGCCTTATGTTTTGCTTGTCAAAATATTTAGTATCCATATCAATGAATTCTTCACCCTTGAATTCATTGACTAAAGCTTCGATATATTTTTCGTCGAAATGAGATTCCTCTAAAGCACCATTTTCCCTGTGCCTTGCTAAAACGAGCTTATATAGCCCCATACCATACAGCTGATAATCACGCCAAATATTTTCATGAAACGACTCGTTTTTTACGAGATATTTCATCATAATATAGTCTTCAATCAAGACACGCACGCAACTTCTGCCAGATATAGAATTAAATAACTGATGCTCATAAATTTCCTTCAATCGCTTATAAGAATATGTCGCAATCCCGAGCAAAACACTCATTTTCTCATTAAGCGGGGCAGCTGTTAAAAACAGTTCCGAGAGATACACAAATACCTCATGCAGTTTTTCCATGTATGCGGTGATGTTTCTCTTTTCCTCTGAAAATCGAATGGCGAATATACTGCAATCTGTCATTTCGCTTACACACCTCCAAAATTCCTTCAAGTATGCAGAGTCAACCTCTTCAAAAGTCAAAATCATCATTTCAAGAGAACGTACTGTTGGACGAGCCATGCACATTATTTCATCAGTGTGTTTGGATGACGGATAGGCCACCAGCAAATCTACCTGTTCTCTTAAAAGATGTACTTCCCCTGAAAGTTGATTAAAATAGAGTGCTACAAACCTGATATCAGTTGCTTCATTAGATTGGTGATCCATTATTTCACGCATTGTCTGAATTATCGCTTCACACCTGTCCTCAACACTCTGATCTGGACAATAAAAGCACTTAGCAAAAATCGGGGCTTTGCTTGCAGTAAGAAAAACCGTTAACGGCGCAAGTGCTTCTTTAGCTCCACTGCAAATAATGTAATCATAAAATCTCTTTTGAATATCTGCGTCCAGCTTTAATATCTGTGATAATCTTGCTGTATAGAGGCCAGGTGCCAATTTGTGTAATGCAGAAATAATGCCGTAGGACTTTCTTAACCCTTCATCTCGTCCATAATATTTCAAAATCAATCCAATCCAAAGGTACTCTGGCATGCGGCCATAAGTCCACGACTTTTCGTCTTCAAGTTCATGCATCAACGGTATTGCATTTATTGGCGTTATAAACTTACCTTTTTGAAAGGTATGGTCAGATAGTTTGCTGCGTCTCATTTCTCTTCCTTTCGCCTTCTCAATCGCGCTACAGCTGTTCTAAAACTAACGGAGGCACCCCTAACGGATGCCTCCGTTAATTTTGGAGCCCCGAGTTTTTCAACAAGAAAAGAGTTTTATTTTGCGCTGCTGTAAACAATAGAAAGTCAATCCTCCGGCAGAGCATCATGCGTCGACTGCTCCAACATGAGGAATCGATCGAAGTCGCTCTTGTAGAGTCGATCCTGAATAATTCGATATTTCTCAAACTCTGTTTCGGCATGAAGCTTTGCCTGCTCCGCGCTGATTTTACCGGGTCCCGTCAGCAGTTCGTTTCCGTTAAACTCCAAGAACCCGTCCAGACGCTTCGCCCAATCCTCCATACTCATAGGAATTTTGCGTTCAGCCTGAAGCTCAGCATAGTCCAAATAGAGAGACACGATTCGCTCCAGATATGACATTTCCTTTTCGCTCAAATAATTCTTGGCTACGGTCACATCAGCCTTTACGATTTTTCCGTCTGGTGCATTTTCCCAGGTTGCCAGCCCCATGTGTTCTTTCGCCGCATCAGCCCGCTCCACGATCAGCTCTGCCGCTGTGTGGCGATGAACGGCATAATGCAGCTTGTTCTGCACAGTCTGGAAAAACAGACGGGTGGTCCTTGCATCCTTGTCGTAGTCGAAAGCTGTAGCGTAGAGGTCCGTGACCTTTTGATAGAATTTCCGCTCAGACAGCCGAATTTCACGGATGTACTGGAGCTGACGCTCAAAGTATTCATCCGTAAACATGTGTCCTTTTTTCAGGCGTTCTTTATCCATGGTCCAGCCTTGGATGGTATGGTCTTTCACGATCTGTCCCGCCCATTTGCGAAACTGTACCGCACGGGGATTATTGACCTTAAATCCAACAGCAATGATCATTTGAAGCGTGTAATGCTTCAGTTCTCTGTTGACCTGCCGTCCCCCCTCGGCTTGAACTATCCGGAAATTCCGGATAGTTGCCTCCTCCGACAGTTCGTGGTCGTCATATATTTTCTTAATGTGCTCATTAATTGTGCGAATGTCAACATCGTAAAGCGCCGCCATCATCTTCTGCGTCAGCCAGATATTCTCATCCTCATAACGCATCTCAAAACTTTCGTCACTGTCGCCGGTGGAGGCCACAAAAGTCAAATATTCCGCAGCAGAACTGCGAAGCGCCAATTCTTTTTTCTTGGAGTTCTTGTCCATTTTGTTGCCGTCCCCCTTTTATTTGCTCACCTCGACACGGCGTAGTTTTCCACATTTCAAGACATATAGAAAACTACGCCGTTCATCTCATCAACAGACAATATTACGCCCCAACGACGCACTTTGTCTCTTCGATAATCCTGTCCTTGAGCTGTATAGCATCCCGAATGGCCAACTTTTCCTGTACCCGGATATACTGTTCCATGTAGCTATAATCTGGCTGCCCCTCTGCCGTAACAGGAAGTAAAATGCTGTCATTTTCTACTTTATTTTCCCACCGCGGCGGTCTCTCACGGGAATATTTCGGGTAAAGAACTTTGTTCAATACACTCGCAAGATATAGATTTGTCCGATAGGAAACCTCGACATTTTCCAGCCTAATAAAATAGGAGTGGCTGTATACTCCGGCCTCTTCCGGTTGAGCATAAACAAGGCCGGCCGAAACCGCACCATCAGCTATAATGGAAATCGCATTTGTATAGGTGCGGAAATCACCTTTCTTGCCCCAGTACATAATACCATTGTCCCCGAGCTTGGCGCAAGTCAGCGGTATACAATATTCCTCACTACGCGCTTTCGTTGCAGAACCAATTTTCTTTCCGGTACCAATATACCCGCCTTTCAGCGGGACAAACAAATCTCCAATACTGAAGGGCTTAAATGTAGCCTTCTTATTCAGCGTTTCCTGATCTTCGGTCGTCAGCTTGTAGTCATCCAATCCAGCAGCCAGGAGATACTGCTCCAGCACGCTGATTCGTTCCTGCTCCAGCACGCTGATTCGTTCCTGCATATACTCCCAGTCCGGCGTTCCTTCATCTGTGACCGGGAGAAAAATCTCATCGTTCTCAACCTTGCCTGTCCATGTTGCCTTATCCGCTCTCGAATATTTTGTATCATGGATTGCCTTTTCGACCGCAGTTTTAAGATAAAGACACAGCTCCATCGACATATGCGGCATTACAGATTTTTTGAGTGCTATCAAATAAGCGTCGGTGAAAACTCCAATCAGCGGCTGTGCATAAACCGTGCCAACCGTAGGCGGACCGTTATAAACAACAGAAAGGACATTTTCATAGTGAACAAAGTCAGAAGGCCGACCATAGTACATGATCCCATTGTCGCCCCACTTACAATTGATTAACGGCAATGAAAACTCTTCTGTTCTTTCCTTAGAGACATTGTCCTGTTTGCGGCCAGCCCCAATATATGGAGCATTTAATTTTTCGAACAAAGCCCCTATTCGGAATGCCTTATACTCCATATCCACCGTCCCCTTTAATTGCTTGGGAAACCTTCCACGCCAGATAGTCCGCCACAGTTTTCCGGAAGTCCTCCTCCGTAGGCATGGTATCGATCACCTTGTGCTGGGCAAAGGTCCAGTCGTTGCCATTTAGCGATACGGTATCCCGAATCACAAGGCCGTTTTCTTCCGTATAGTATTGAGTCCTGGGCTTTTTACCCAGCACAATGGCCTCCACCTCGGCATACCGCTCAGCAGCGTGATCGGCATCTCGCAAATTGACCTCCTGGCTGGATTTTTTGCGATTTTGCCGGGCATAACCGTCGTTGCTAAAATCAATAAAGATTACCATGTCGTCCACCTCGTGGGGACGGGCGACCTGGAACACATAGATAGCCGTCTGAACGCTGGACTTTCCGCAGAAGATATCACTCATGTGGACACTGGCACAAAGGGTGTTTTTCTCCAATATCTTTTTCGTATAGGGCAAGCCGTTTCCACTGCCCGCATTTTCCTGGATCAGAACGCAGGCGTAGCCGGAGGTCATCTTTTCCAGCGCCTCTTGCACAAAGTTGAAGCCCTTGCCATCCGCAGAGTAGGGAGGGTTCAGAAGAAATACTGTGGCAGGAAACTTTCCGGTCTCATTGTTGTAATCATGACCATCGCCATTATAAATGTTGGATGAGCCGTCCCCCATCAAGATCATGTTCAGCACAGCCAGGATATAAATATTACCGAGGATTTCCACGCCCAAAAGCTGATGCTCCTTGATGTTGGTGATTTTCTTCTCTAACTCTTTTTGATCGTGGATTTTTGCCTGCGCATCTTTTATCATGATGTCCATAGCCGACACAAGAAATCCAGCAGAACCCATAGCTCGATCCCACACGAAAGAGTCCATATTAGTGCGGGCCAGCTTCGCCATCAGCGTTGTTACATAGCGTGGCGTGAGCACAACATCATTCTCTCTGTCATTTTCGATATGTACCCAGTCTCCCAAAGAGTTGAGAATTTTCCCAGTAAAATCAAGGTGCAGATTGCTCTCCAAACAAGGGATGATATCCTGCTTCACCTGCTTAAACAGGCTTTTGAGGATGCTCTCGCCATTTACCGGTCTCCACAGGGTTTCCTTTTTAAACACTGGCTGCAAAAGGTCTAAAATCATGCGTATCTTATCGTCGCCACATTTCTTCTTTTTCAGGAAAGAGCGGATTCGGGTAATAATGATCGTACTGTCGTTGTCCTCCTGATCGTCATTACCAGTAAACTGATTTACGTCCAGCGGTGCCACACCCTTGGTAGTCAATCCGACCATGATCAGACCGCAGAATAGATACAGTTTCTCATTCGTGGTCAGCGCCGTCCGCAGCTTGGGATTATCGTACAGACTTTGGTGAATCGACTTAATTTTCGTTTCCAACGCAGTCTCTGTCCGCTGTCTCAAATCTTCCAATTCCTTCTCGGTCAGCGTCATTTTGTCCAGCATTGCAAAAAATCTATCCAGATTGTCCGCCTTCAACAGCGACCATCCCTTATCCAGTTCTGGAATATGCTTAGGGACACGATTATTCTTTTCGGAGATATAATACGCCCTGCATTCCGCATCCTGAACAGAGCCATCGGCGTTCATCTGTGTTCCGTTAATACCGATGGCGATCACTTCAGTGTAACCTCTGCTGTCCAAGATGGCGTTGGCGTAGTGGACAGCTCCGTTCACGGCGTAATTCATAATGCTGGAATAATTGGCGTCGCCAGCGTGATGCTGTATCGTACCGTCCTTGCGCTTACTGTCTTTCTCATAATAGGTGATAAGCTCGATCTGCCCGGACTTCGAGATCTTTTCCAATCGATTCTTTAACCCCTTGGCTTCAATCATAACAGGAATTCGACGGGCGGTCTTATTTTCCAAAAGAAGCTGAATATCGGGGTAATTATTTCCAGAGCCACCAGATTTGGAGTCCGCAGACCGCAGAGCATCTGTAATGGTTCGATTAATGCTCTCCGTTTTTCCATAGTGCCTGATTCCTAACTCATCCAGTATCTTCTTGTAATGCTCCTCAACTTTTTCCTCAATGCTCGCCATGGTCGCTCACCTCCTGTTGCTGCTCTATATGCTCCTTCAGCCATTCACGGATCAACGCAGATGCCGTGGTATCCTCATCCAGAGCAAGTTGTTTTAATGCTTTTCGCTCCTCCCGCGTCATTGTAATGGTTATATTAACCATATTTCTGTTGCTCATTGCAGCTCGCTCCCATCCTCTTGTGTATCTGTGTAATAGTGTAGCACAGAGAAATAGCCTTTGCAAGAACGGATTTTAAGCGACAAGCCCGCTAATTACAGGTACTTCCAACCGCCGGTATCTCCATGTTGCTGTTCTGCGCATTAACAATTCCGTTGCCTAACGCCAAGCGAAGGTTCAATCTCACAGCTTTCCGGTGAGATTTACACCCATGTGTGGTCTCAGACATTCATGGGGCTCGTAGGGCAACCATTTTGTAGCGTTCCCGTTTTATATCTTGCGCTGCTGTAAACAGCAGAAATACTCGGAATCAGTTCTCTCGAACCGGTCCCGAGTATTTTTCATTTCCCGTATTTCTCTTTCAGGCTCTGGTGACCCTTCTGCGCTTCCCTCCGCAGATCATCAGCGGTCAGCATCAGCCACTGCGGGTCAGGGTCGTTCAGATTCAAGTCCAGGTATGCCATTTCTTCCGGAAAGTATCTCTCCGGGTCAAATCTGAAGTCCCTCGCAACAAGCCGCTGCCACATACTTGGCCCATCGGGCAGGTCGATCTTGTCCACCTCGTAGCTCGTCAGCTCATGGGTGGTGTCGATCTTTCGCAGGAACCCCTCTGCGGTCAATTTCCCCTGAACATATTCCTCCCGTGCCAGCCGAGCGTTCTCGCTCCACTGGTCGTACTGCTCGTAGTCCATGGGTATCAGGTTGGAACGCTCAGAAGGTGCCGCGTCGATCCACCGCAGCAGGCGGGAATACATTCTGTCCCGCAGCTTTTTACAAATCAGGAGCGCCTCATCCTCCGAAGTCTTATCCAGCCTTGCCAGATTCGCGCCTCGCTGTTTGCAGCTCTGCCCATCGGTCACCCGGTCACAGTACCGGGTGGCCTTTTTCGTTTTTGGGATGAAATAGCCCCAGCAGTAGTCACATCGGCAGACCCGCTGGTTGTCCTGTTCGAAGTAGAGCGCCAACACCAGCATCCGCAGTTCCATCAGGCTGCGAAGCCGGAACGACCGTGGTTTTTCCAACCGCGGCAGCTTTGCCGGATCGCAGATCCGCGCAATGTCGGCATAAGCTGCCCGCAGGTTTTCATACTGCTCCGCCGGTGTTAATCCAGCCGTGCCGTCGAAGGTGACCTCCATGATGTTCCGAAGATAATTCTGTACACGCAACGGTTCCTCCATCACCCGCAGGATCTCCTGTCCAGCAGCCAGCAGAAACATCGCCGTGCCGTCATCCTCTGCCTGCAAAGTTTGATGCAGAATGTCCGTCACAACAAATCCGCTCACAGGATCGATCTCACACAGATCCGGTGTCAGCAAAATGGCCTCCGCGGCAAAGTCCTCTAAGTCGCTCACAGGAATGTCGATCCGCTCCTCAAATAGAGGATGCTCGTTCCGCAGCCACCGCACCGCCTTGCGGTAGTCCATATAGTCCAGTTCAGAAAAGGCGATCAAGGTCTCCGCGGGAGTCAGTGCAGGCATCCGCGTGATTGACCTGTCATCACAAAGCTGGATGGAATAACGTCCATCGCCCACTTCCATCAAGTACAATTCCGAAGCCTTCGCCACGCATGCCCTGTCCTCCGGTGTGGATGCCAAGACACTGGCTGGCATTCTGGGCCACACAAAGGCCAGCTTCACGCTGGACACCTACACGCACACCACCGGAGATATGCAGAAGCGGGCCGCTGAGATCGTGGGCGGTTTCCTGACCGACTACCTTGGAGAGGAGATGAATCCTTGGCAAAGCAGAGAAAACATGGCAGCGGCACCGTCCGTCTGAGAAGCGATGGCCGCTGGGAGGGCCGCGTTGTCATCGGCTACGATGACAGCGGACTGCCCAAAACTAAAAATGTGCTGGCAAAAACAAAGGCCGAATGTGAGAAAAAACTCAAAAGTTTGATTGCCGCACAAAAAGGATCTGAGCCGCAACCACCCCGGCAGACCATGACAGTCGCCCAATGGCTGGACTTCTGGTACCAGACCTACAAAAAGCCAAATCTTCGCCCCAACACCCAGATGTCCTATGAACGGCGGATCTATCAGCACATCATCCCAAACTTGGGCCCCACTCCACTGAACAAACTTACCACCGGAGATATCCAGCAGTTCTATACCGGGCTTAAACAAAATGGCCGTCTGCTCCGGCAGGAACAGTATGGCGAAGGACTTTCCGACCAAACTGTCCGCGGCATCCACACCACCTTCCACGCGGCGCTGGACAAGGCAGTCTCTGAGAAGATCATCCCCAAAAATCTCTCCGACTTCTGCCGTCTCCCCTCTGCCAAGGCCAGAGAGATGCAGGTTCTCTCCCCAGAGGAAATCCAACGGCTGCTTATCCAGGCCAAAGAGGACGGCTGTTTCGAACTGCTCCTGCTGGAACTGTCCACCGGCCTGCGTCGTGGTGAGATCTGCGCCCTCCAATGGGATGACCTAAACTTCAACACCGGAGAACTTCAGGTAAAGCGGCAGGTACACCGGGTCAAGGGAGAATTGGCAGTGTCCGAGCCGAAAACAAAGGCGTCCAACCGGAGCGTCATCCTCCCGCCCCCTGTTCTGATGGTACTAAGCAACTACAAAACCGAAATAAACTCTGCATGGATGTTCCCCTCCCCGCTGAACAATGACTCGCCCAGAGATCCCGCTGCTGTCCGCAAGCGGCTGACCGCCATACTGGAGCGGGCCGGCTGCAAGCGTGTCCGCTTCCATGACCTTCGCCACACCTTCGCAACACTGGCGCTGGAAAACGGCATGGACGTGAAAACCCTCTCCACCATTATCGGTCATGTCTCCACCGCAACAACTCTGAATGTTTACGCTCATGTCACAGATGAGATGCGCAAAACCGCAGCGGCAAAAATCGACCGAGGGATCGCCAAATCAGAAATCAGCCAGGATATAGACACAGCGCCAAGGAAACCGGCTCCATCCACCTTCCGGCCCTACAAAGGTCAGCGCCGTAAACCCGGCACCGGCTGCGTCAGCCAGATCAACGAAAACCTGTGGGAAGGACGGTACTCCCCTCGGCTCCCCAATGGATGCCGCCTCGCACGAAATGTCTACGCCCACAGCGAGAAAGAATGCGAACAGAAACTGGCAGAACTGATCGTCCAAATGAAAGCAGAAATTGCCGCCCAGCGGCAGCAGCCCCAAGCCCCGGCATGAAGCAAGCAAAGAAGAAACGCAGAGTTCCCGATGCCATGTCGGGAACTCCGCTTCGTTCTGTCTGTGGTATTTTATGTGGTCAACGAAAATTTGCAAAACCGTATTCGTTCAAAAAGTTGCAAAAAGCAAAAGAAAACACCTGAAACCGTTGGATTTCAGGTGTTGTTCTGGAGCTGCTGGGCGGATTCGAACCGCCGACCTCATCCTTACCAAGGATGCGCTCTACCTACTGAGCTACAGCAGCATATATGGCGACCAAGAAGGGGCTCGAACCCTCGACCTCCAGCGTGACAGGCTGGCGTTCTAACCAACTGAACTACTTGGCCATCTGCGCTTTCGTCTTGGAACTCAAGCTTGCTTATTATAGCAAGTACCGCAGCGAATGTCAACACCTTTTTTCTCTTTTTTCGCGCGGGGGGCAAACCGGATTGTCAACCCGGCTTTTTTGTGGTACAATACATTTTCAAAGCGCCGCCCCCACCAACACAAAAAGGAGCATCCCCATGCACATCGGAACCGTCGACATCCCCGGAAAACTGTATCTGGCCCCCATGGCCGGCGTCACGGATCTGGCGTTTCGTCAGATTTGCCGGGAGCTGGGCGCCGACATGAGCTGCACCGAGCTGGTCAGCGCCAAGGCCCTGTGCTATCAGGACAAAAAGAGCCGCGGCCTTCTGAAGCTGGCGGGCAACGAGCACCCCGCCGCCGCCCAGATCTTCGGCAGCGATATCGGGTGCATGGCCGAGGCTGCCGCCATCGCGGCGGAGGTGTCCGGCGCGGCGGTCATCGACATCAACATGGGCTGCCCCGTGGGCAAGGTGGTGGCGGCGACGGCTCCGCCCTGATGAAGGAGCCGGAGAAGGCCGCCCGCATCGCCGAGGCGGTGGTGAAGGCCAGTCCCGTACCGGTGACGGTCAAGATGCGCCGGGGCTGGGACAAGGGCAGCATCAACGCCGTGGAGCTGGCGAAGATGCTGGAGCAGGCGGGGGTCAGCGCCATCACGGTGCACGGCCGCACCCGCACCCAGATGTACGCCGGTCAGGCGGACTGGACGACCATCCGCGAGGTGAAGCAGGCGGTGCATGTGCCCGTCATCGCCAACGGCGATGTGTTCACGGCGGAGGACGCCGTCCGCATCCTGTTGTTCACCGGGGCCGACATGGCCATGATCGGCCGGGGCTGCTTCGGCAACCCGTGGCTATTCGCGCAGGCGCAGGCGGCGCTGGCGGGACAGCCCCGGGCGGAGCGCTGGGCCACGGCGGTGCGCCAGGTGGAGCTGGCCGCCGCCGACAAGGGCGAGCACATCGCCGTGCTGGAGGCCCGCAAGCAGCTCTGCTGGTATCTCAAGGGTGTCAGCCACGCCAATTATTATAAGGAACAGATCGTCCGCATGGACACGCTGGAGGATGTGTACCGCGTGTCGGCGGGCGTGCAGAGGGATTTGCGATGATAGACGAAAAGGACTTGCTCCGCCGGGCGGGGCAGGGAGAACAGGATGCCTTCCGCCAGCTGGTGGAGGCGTATCAGGCCCCGGTGTACCGTCTGGCGCTGCGGATGTGCGGCGGCGATGCGGCGCTGGCGGAGGACGCGGCGCAGGAGGCGTTTCTGGCCGCGTGGCGGGGCTTGCCCCGCTTCCGTGGCGACAGCCGGCTCTCCACATGGCTGTACCGCCTGACCACCAACGCCGCCATCGACTGCCTGCGCCGTGAGAAGCGCCACCGGGACACCGACGATCTGGAGGGTGTGGAGCTGCCGGACAGCGGCGATACGCCGCAGGAGCTGGCGGAGCGCAGCGAGACGCAGACCGCCGTCCGCGCGGCGCTGTCCACCCTGTCGGAGGAGCACCGTCAGGTGCTGCTGCTGCGGTATATGCAGGAACTGGATTACAGCGAGATCGCGGCGGCGCTGGCCGTCAGCGAGGGCACGGTGAAATCCCGCATCAACCGGGCCAAAGCCCGACTGAAGGAGATCTTGTCCGGCGGCGGGAACCTTTCCGCCGCAGCCTCCGTCAAAACGGCAGGAGAGGAGGGACAGCGATGACCCTGATGTTCGATGAATTTGATAAGGAGCTGCGCGAAGCGCTGGCGTCGGGGGCGCTGCCCCCCGACGGCTTCGCAGACCGCGTCATGGCCAGAGTGGCCGAGACGCCCCAGCAGAAAAAGACGCCCTCGCCCGTCCGGCGCTGGCTGCTGTCCGCCGCTGCCTGCCTTGTGGTGGCTGCGGCGCTGATCCCGCT
>ERZ791837.2077-NODE-2077-length-11714-cov-12.549618_pt1 | contig 11714 bp, 7 predicted proteins | sample MGYA00510292_ERZ791837 | MGnify/ENA primary metagenome ERZ791837 (study PRJEB30046, sample SAMN00715259) | human gut metagenome | study: EMG produced TPA metagenomics assembly of the A metagenome-wide association study of gut microbiota in type 2...
ATCAAAAAGACATAGTAGGCAGCCTGATGGTTCATCCGCTCGACTGGCTGTCGGTGGGCGGCTCGTTCGTCAAGGGCAAAGGCTGTGCCGTAGCCGCCTCTTCCGTCAATCCGGATATAGCGATAGGCGACAGCTACACACGCAACCGCTGGTCGGCAGGCGCCACCATACAGACAAAGCCTGTCAGCCTGCGTACCGAATACCTTGCCGGCAAAGACGGACATGTAAAAAGCGACGGATACTATGCAACCGCATCCGTACATGTGCTTCCCAAATTCGACATTGTAGCATCCTATGATTATTTCAACAAAGACAAAGCGCAGGATTACAAACAGAGCAACTATGTGGCCGGCGTGCAATGGTGGTTCTATCCCAAATGCCGCTTGCAGGCGCAATACACCTATTGCGATCCCCACAAAGGGGAAAACTCCAACCTGCTGCAGGCACAATTGCAGGTGCGTTTCTGATTTATGAAAACATTCTGGCATTCTTTTTGTACATTTGTAGAGTATAATCACTTAATGAATACAATCTTATGAACGAGCAAGCCATACAAGAGCAATATCAGCATATAGTCAATCTACTGGAACAGAAACGTCTGAAAGAGGCTCAAGTACAACTGGAAGCCTTTTTATGGAACTGCAACGACTGGACGCTCCGCAACCGTCTGGAACAGGCTAAGGTGTCCTACCAATACATGTTACAGTACATGCGCCAGGGCGTAAACGATCCGGAACGGCAGAAACTATACCGGCAACTTCTGGCAGAAACCTGGGAGCTTGCCGAACAGACCCGCATCAGCCTGCTCGATGAGGTTTCCACCCGTTATTACCACTCCCTGCACAAGAACAAAAAGAATATGGTAGCCGGTTACGGCATGTCTTCCTGGCTGAAAGTTCTGGAATCTTTTCCTGACGATATGGCGGTTTGCCAGCTTATGCCGGACAACAAACAAAGTCTGGACAGCGCCCTGCAACGCCATGAAGGCACTGCCCAATATCTGTTCCTCACTACATGGGGCAACAGTGGCTGGACGGCAGAAGAAGAACAGGAAGCCAGGCTGTATCTGGAGTCCGAATTGTTGCCGGTAAATGACTTGTGTCTGTTCACCGGAGCCATCCTGCTCAGCCTGATGGAATGTTTCGATCCGCGGAAATTCTCATGGTTACTGGATGCCGCAACGCACGCCGACACACAGGTCAACCAGCGCGCCCTGGTGATTATCGCCATCATACTGCACATACACTCCAACCGCTTGCGGCTATACCCGGAGCTGATGGCAAAGTTATCGCTTCTCGATGAGGACGGCAGCTTCGGCAAACAGTTGAACCGGTTTTACATCCAGCTACTCCGCAGCCGTGAAACAGAGAAGATAGACAAGAAGATGCGTGAAGAAATCATTCCGGAAATGATGAAGAACGTCACCATCATGCGCAACATGAAGTACGGCTTCGAAGAAAACATTGATGAAGACGACCGCAATCCGGACTGGGAGAAAGCATTCGAGGAATCGGGCCTGGGCGACAAGATACGCGAGATGAACGAACTTCAACTGGAAGGAGCCGATGTATATATGAGTACGTTTGCCCAGCTCAAGAGTTACCCGTTCTTTCAAAATCCGCATAACTGGTTCTATCCGTTCGACATGCAGCATTCCAGCATCATACGGGAGTTCGGACTGAAGCCTACCGGAGAAAACGCCGTCCTGTCACTGATACTGCAATCGGGCTTTTTCTGCAACAGCGACAAGTATTCATTATGCTTTACCATGGCACATATACCGCAAGCGCAGCGTAATATGATGCTCAGTCAAATGACATCACAGGATTTGAATGAACTGATGGACGAAAGCAAATCGTCCAGCCTGAGACAGTATGCCTTGCGGCCGGACGTTATCAGCAACCAGTATATCCACGATTTATACCGGTTCTTCAAGTTAAGCCAGCGCCGCCATGAGTACCGTGATATTTTCAAGGAAGAAATAGCCCTGCACCGCATACCGGCACTGAAAGATATTTTGTGCAAGCCCGAACTATTGGCAACCATAGCCGACTTCCATTTCCGCAAAGAGCATCCCGCAGAAGCCTTAAGCATCTATAAAGAAATAACGGATATGAACCATGCCGATGCGGAAATCTTCCAAAAGACCGGCTATTGCCTGCAAAAAGAGAAACGTTACAAAGAAGCTATCGAGGCTTATAGGAAAGCCGATGTACTGAAACCCGATCATGTATGGACTATCCGCCACCTCGCCACCTGCCACCGCCAATTGCGGGACTTTGCAACGGCATTGGAATATTACAGAAAAGCGGAAGCCATGCAACCGGAAAACAGAAACCTGCCATTCCTTATCGGCAGTTGCCTGGCAGAGCAGGAACGCTACGAAGAAGCCTTGCAGTGTTTCTTTAAGCTGGATTTCATGGAAAACGACTGTATCAAGGCATGGCGTGCCATAGGCTGGTGCTCGTTTGTCAGTGGAAAATTTGAACAGGCCATGCGGTATTACAACAAGATACTTGCCTTGAAACCGCTTTCCACAGATTACCTCAATGCCGGACACGCAGCATTGCTATTGGGAAATATGGAAAAGGCTGCCGAACTGTACGGAAAAGCTACCTCGGAAAGCGGTAACCGGGAGACTTTTCTTGAAATGTTCGATAAAGACAAGGAGATGCTTATCAAGTTGGGGATAGACGAAAAAGACATACCGCTGATAAGAGATTTTGGTTTAACCGCTGATTAAAAGATAAAAAAATATATCCCGTCATTCAGAGACTCGTAGCAATGAAAAGCCTCCCTCCCCTATATAAGCTTACCGCTACACGTCTCTGAATGACAGTATGACGTAAGATTTCGCTTCCCATACTTCCTATATTTACTTCATTGGAGTAAAAAACAGGCAAAATGGTGTATTTTCCGTTCATATTACCTCTCCTTATTTCCTAATTGAAGGTATTTACTTATTTTTGCTATAGCTTTAAAGTAAATACAATGAAACGACTCGATGTTCTTATTCTTTTGCTATCAATAACCGTATTCATCATTGCCCAACCGGTTTGTCAGGTCAAGCACTTTTCTGTCAATGACGGTCTCGCCCAAGGAAATGTAATGGGAATGCTTCAAGACCAAAAAGGCTTCATCTGGTTCAGCACTTGGAACGGACTGAGTAAATATGACGGATACACATTCAAGACCTATAAGACTTCTCAGGAAGACCGTTACGCTTTCGGCAGTAACCGTATGGGAACAATCTCCGAAAGCAAATACGGAGATATCTGGTGTCCTACCTACGACGGACAAGCCTGTCTGTTCGATGTGGAAACGGAAAAATTCATCGATGTATTGCAACCTCTTGAAATTACAACCAAGCACTCTAACTATGTCTCACGCATATTGTCATTGAAGAAAGGCATAGCGTGGATTATCTGCAAAAACGGATACACATATAGAGCCGATGAACAACTATGCAAACGCGGAGAAGGTATCACACTGTACTCCACATTCACCAAGAATCTGAAAGGAGACCGTATCTATACCGTTTATCAGGACTCCGATGAAGACGAATGGATATTGACCAACAAAGGCGTCACCATTGTTGGAAACAAAAGGGTAGACACAGACTTTCCATTTCAATATATCACACAAATAAAGGAGAATATATATCTGATTGCCGACAAGGGTAAGCTGGCGCAATACAATTTTCAAACTCAAAAGCTGAAGTTTATCAATATCCCTTGTCCTCACAATAGAATAACCAATGTTACTGTAATAGGAACAGAAACGCTGGCATTAGGTACGGACAATGGTCTGATACTGTATTCCACTCCCGACAATACATTCCGCCAAATCGATATTCGTACATCCACTCAACCTTCCAATTATGTGGAGCAGGTCTATCAAGACAAGCAACAAAATATTTGGGTATTCTCCCAAAGCTCCGGCATCATCCGTATCTTACCTGGCAGTGATGAAAAAGAGCACCTGTTTACTCCCCAGAATGAAGTTATCAGGCACGGGCGCAACAGCCGTAAACTGATATTCGAAGACAAAACCGGTAACCTATGGGTATTACCCACCAACGGTAACCTTTCTTATTACGACCGGAAAGAAAAAAAACTCAAACCGCTGCTTACCGACACTGACAATCCTAAATCCATATTCAGTCCGTTGGTACGCTTTTACACTCTCGACACACAAGGAAACTGTTGGCTTGCCACTGCACGTGGAATAGACCGGATAAGTTTTTTCCCTCAAAGTTTTCAATTCTACCAAACCGATTACGAAGCAGAAACACGTGCCTTCCTGCGAGATAGCAATAATCGCTTATGGAGCGCATCCAAAGCAAGTTACATCCAGATATATGCTCCCGACGGAAGTTTGGAAGGCTACCTTTCGCCACAGGGAAATATTGTCAAAGAGAAACAACTGTTCTACAACGGCGTATACGCCATCATGGAAGACAAAGAAAAGAACATCTGGCTGGGTACGAAAGGCGCCGGATTATTCCAACTGACTCCCAAAGGAATAAATCGATATTCCGTCACCTGCTTTAAGCACCAACCGAATAATCCTTACAGTATAAGTGACAACAGCATATACTCCATTTTTCAGGATAGCCACAACCGTATCTGGATAGGTTGTTATGGTGGCGGACTAAACCTGCTGATCCGGCGAAATGACCAAACACCCATATTCATCCATAGCAACAATGAACTGAAAAACTATCCCACGGATTATGGAATGAAAGTGCGTAACATCACCGAAGCTCCCGGCGGCGTACTTATGGTAGGTACCACGAACGGACTGCTCACTTTCTCCAATAAGTTTGAATTGCCCGAAGAGGTAAAGTTCTACAGAAACTGCCATCAGCCGGGCGATAAAAACAGTCTTTCCACCAACGACATTACGCATATCTATACAGACAAACGAAAGACGACATACGTTATAAGTTTCACCGGCGGTATCAGTAAAATTATCTCCGGTCAATTGCTCAGCGAACAAATACGCTTCAAGAACTACGACCAAAGCAACGGATTAGCCTCCGACCTGACCCTCTCAATGACGGAAGACACCCACAATCACCTTTGGATAGTTTCCGAAATAGCCTTGTCCAGATTTAATCCCGGCAACGAGACTTTTGAAAACTACACGCTCGGCTCCACCTATCAGCAACAGTTCAACTTCTCAGAAGCTCTCCCTGTCATTAACGCCCGCAAACAAATCGTATTGGGTACAGACAAAGGTTTTTTGGAAATTTCTCCCGATAAGATGCGAAAAAGCACCTATGTACCTCCTATCGTATTTACCGGATTTAAAATACAAGGGCATCCGGCAGACCATCCAATCGACAATCTGAAAGAACTGGAACTGAAAGCATCCCAGCGGAACGTTACTTTCCAATTTGCCGCACTCGATTACGTAAACCCCGACAATATACTTTATGCCTATCGCCTACAAGGATTGGAAGACGAATGGAATGAAGTCGACAACAACCGTTCCGCCAGCTATATCAATCTGCCTGCAGGACAATACCAATTACAAATCAAATCGACCAACAGCGACGGAGTATGGACCGACAACATACGTACGCTATCCATCCATGTACTCCCGACATTTTGGGAAACCTATTGGGCATGGCTACTCTATTTCATCCTGTTTATCTTATTCACCGCCACCATTGTATATGTTCTGTTCTATATTTACCGTCTGCGCCACCAAGTAGACATGGAACAACAACTCGCAAATGTCAAGCTACGTTTCTTCACCGATATTTCCCACGAACTGCGTACTCCGTTGACTCTGATAGGCAGTCCGGTTGCAGAAGTCCTTGAGAACGAACCTCTGTCTCCCACTGCCCGAGAGCACCTAACCCTTGTACGCAGGAATACAGAACGGATGCTCCGACTAATGAACCAGATACTGGATTTCCGCAAAATACAAAATCAGAAGATGAAGCTGCTAGTGGAAAACACAGACCTTATTCCACTCTTGCAGAAAGTGATGGACAGCTTCCTGCTGATAGCCAAAGAAAAGGAAATTGACTACCGGATGCAATCTGCGACCAAATCCGTTTTCGGTTGGATAGACCGGGACAAATTCGAAAAGATATTCTTTAACCTGCTTTCCAACGCATTCAAATATACTCCCAACGGCAAAGCTATCACAGTCAAAGTTACGCCACATAAAGACACGATAGACATCGAAGTGGCGGACGAAGGAATCGGAATCGCAACGGAAAAATTGCGTACCCTTTTCCAGCGTTTTGAAACACTGGTAAAGGAGAATATTCTCCAGCCCTCATCGGGTATCGGACTATCACTGGTAAAAGAGATGGTAGAGATTCACCACGGTAGCATCAAAGTAGACAGCCAGCCCGGTGTGGGCAGCCGTTTTACCGTAACCCTGCCTCTGCAAAAGCAAGCTTTCGAGAAAGATACGCAAGCGGAATTCATATTGAACGATGCTCAGTCATCCTCTCCGACTGCCACCGATGAAGACACAAAAGGAACAGATGCAAAAGAGACTTATGACAATAATACCACCGACTGCCACTCCATTCTGGTGGTAGAGGACAACAAAGAACTGCGGACTTTTTTGAAAAACAGCCTGTCGGGAGACTACACCGTTATCACAGCTTCCAACGGAGAAGAAGGGCTGCAATCTGCCATAGACAATCTTCCGGACTTAATCATCAGCGATGTCATGATGCCCGTCATGGATGGATTGGAAATGGTGAAGCACATCAAAGAAAACAATTCCATTTGCCACATTCCCATCATCATACTATCGGCAAAGGCATCTTTGGACGATCGCATAGCAGGATTGGAGCAGGGAATAGATGACTATATAACCAAGCCCTTCAGCGCCACTTACTTGAAAACCCGTATCGTCACGCTCCTCCGCCAACGCAAATCGTTGCAGGAAATGTACATGGCGCAACTCACTGAAAGCAAGAACGCCATTATCTCCGGCAACCTCACCCCTTCACAACCTCAGATTACTCCTTTTGACGAACAATTCATGCAAAAGGTTATGGAGTTTATGGAACAGCAAATGGACAACTCGGAGCTGACTATCGACGCATTCGCCGAGCATCTGATGATGAGCCGTACTATCTTTTATCGGAAGTTGAAATCGATTATCGGGCTTACTCCCGTGGATTTCATACGCGAAATCCGCATCAAACGCGCCGTACAACTGATAGACAGCGGAGAGTATAACTTCTCGCAAATTGCTTATATGACCGGATTCAGCGATCCGAAGTACTTCAGCAAATGCTTTAAAAAGGTTATGGGGGTCACACCTTCGGAATATAAAGAGAAAAAGGATACATCCCAAAGCTAAAAACCTGTAATTATTTTAAGGCTGTCATCATAATGTGAGTATTCACATTATAATGAATCTTCAGGCACGGAATTACATGGATTGCACGGCCTCGGTTTACAAAAGCCTTAAAATCCATGTAATTCCGTGCCTGAAAAAGCAGGTAATATTGCCCAAAAGCATTAAAATCATTTGAACACATTCCTTATATTTCAGTGAAAGAGATGCTCAAGATACCACCTCCTCCATAAACTGGTTTTACTCAAACATAAAACTCCTGATAGCCAAATCTTTATCAGCATTCCAAAATACGAAATAAAGTTTCTCTTTCTTTTTCAACTTCCGTACCTCAAATGCCTGTTTACCCCACTCATTACCGGTTGACCGAATCGGACAAGAAGCAATCAATTCTCCTTGCAAGGAATTTCTCCTTATTTCAAGTACGGCATTCCGGTTTGCAGCTTTCACCTCCAACACGACTTTATTCGGTCGCTTCTTGAAAGTCAGATTATTAAATACAAGCCAATTCCCATTTTCAATTTCCGTAACAAACTGCATAGGACGCTTGGTAATAGGACGAACCAGCTTCATACCCTCACGATCGTCATACTGTGAAAAATCAACTCCGGCAAACGCGTCATAATGATTACCCCGATGCGTACTTTCCAATTCAAAATAGTCAAAATCAGCATAACCACAAGGATTACCTTTTACTACGTTATAGCAGCAAAGTGCATGGCGTATACCTAAGAATCCCCAAAAATTAGATACTCCCTCCGGTCCGAAACGATGGTATTTACGTCCATCCAAACTATAATGAAAACGCGTGGCGCCCTCCTTGGTCGTTTCCGTCCGCAAATAAATCTTCGAAATATCTCCCAATTCGAGGCTATCTACGACTTCCTCTCCCGCATCGCGATAGGATTGGCGCATCTCCAGCCAAAACACCCCGTTTTTCTTTCGGACACCAAACTGATACATCATTCGTCCCATGATGCCGTTGCCTGCAAAATCTCCTTCCCACAAGCCTGCTGTCTCCAGCAAAACCGTTCCCGTGCTATACGGTCCCGTAACTTTCTGTGTCAACGAGTTACGCGCCCAATAGAAACCGCGGGCATATCCGGCATAGATTCTGAAATATCCGGGACGGTCCTTCAAACTCCAGTTCTCTTTATGTGGTACGTGGTTGAACTCCCATATATGTGCCAGTTCCGTATCCTCAAACGAATCGGAATGTTGCGGATATTTCATCTTATGCTTACCCTTGATAGCCGGTTTCCGATACGTAACAACTCCTTTTCCCAGTCTGTTCTCCGGTCCTACCACCGGCCAATCATTCTCCCATTCCATGGGATACATCATCAGACATCTTCCCATATAATCACGGTCTTGGAAGGTATATGCCCAAGATTCTCCTTCGGCTGTTTCCACATAACCGCCCTGATGTACACCTGCATCCGCATAATTAATGTCATCATCAATCAACACCCTTGTTTCATAAGGTCCGTAAAGATTTCGCGAACGGCTAATCATCTGCACTCCGTCATATCCCAATGCGGGATTGAATACATAATACCAACCGTTCCGTTTATAGGTATGACAACCCTCAAACAAATGTCCGTACCCTTCGGGAGCGGTGATAATGAGTTTTCCCCTGTCCGCAGGATCGAGTACGCCGGTCGCATCATCTTTCAGCCGGGTCAGATAGATTTTCCCTTTCCCGTGCGTAACGTATTTCTTACCGTCATCATCAATAAAAAAGCCGGGATCGTACAAACGTTTGTCGAACTTATGCATCGTGTAAGGTCCTTCCGGCTTTGAACTTTTGAACATGATAAAACCATCATCGGCTATATTGACACCTATGTAATAAGTACCTTCGTAATATCTGATAGTAGGCGCCCAACACAAACGGCTGTAAGCCGTCTTTTCGTTCTCCATCCGGTATTGCGGACGAAAAGTAATGCTGTCGTACGCATGTCCGATGATTTCCCAGTTAATCAAATCCGTCGAATGGCAAATAGGAATTCCCGGCATCCCTACAAAAGAGGAACTGACCATATAATAATCCTTCCCCACACGAATGATATCCGGATCGGGATAATCAGCGTTAATCACCGGATTGGTATACGTACCGTCACCATTGTCCGAAGATAAAAGCACATGTTTCCGAACGGCACAAGCCTGCAACAGAAGAAATACGCATCCTCCCACAAAGCACCTTAAAAATAAAGATTGTTTCAAATAGTACATAAAATTACATTTAATAAATTAACAAACACACCGTATGAAACGGCAGTGCAATGTTAGCCGGTTTCTTTGTGTTCATGTCGCAATAATAAGTATAAAAAGAGTAAAATCCTTATATTTGAATTCGTTTTTCACTTTTTATGCAAATGAAAGTATATCCCGATTAAAAAGGCTACCTTTTCGACCGGATATTACCCGTTTAAAAAACGGAAAGCGCGTATTATTGCAATCGTTAAATAGAATACCATAAAAAACGATTACTCAAAGATGAAAAAACAATGGATTATCGCCTGCCTTGCCGGTGTACTGACGGCCGGTGCCCAGGCCCAACAATCAAACTATGTTTCCGAAGTATGGGTAGCCGACCAAGGAAACAGTACCTACAAGAACCCTGTTCTCTATGCAGACTACTCCGACCCTGATGTCTGCCGCGTGGGTGACGATTTCTACCTGACCTCATCCAGTTTCGGCTGTCTGCCCGGACTACAGATTCTCCATTCCAAAGACTTGGTGAACTGGTCTATTATCAGCGCCGCCGTACCCGCCGCCCTTCCTCCGGTCACCACTCCCGAACTGGCGAAAGCCGCTAAAGTAGTACTGGTGCATCGTGGTGACGGGGCTACCGGCTGGAGCATGGGCTGGAAGTTGAATCAATGGGCACGTTTGCAAGATGGTAATCATGCTTATACCTTGTTTGGCAATTTGTTGAAGAACGGTACGCTGGATAATTTGTGGGATACACATTCGCCTTTCCAGATTGACGGAAACTTTGGAGGTACGGCAGGAATAACCGAAATGCTGTTGCAAAGCCACATGGGATTTATCCAATTGTTGCCAGCCTTGCCGGATGCCTGGAAGAACGGTTCGATAACCGGCATCTGTGCCAAAGGCAATTTCGAAATTTCCATTTCATGGAAAGAAGGGCAACTGGACAAAGCAACCATTCTTTCCGGGTCAGGAACTCCCTGCAATGTAAGATACGGAGATAAAACTCTCTCATTCAGCACCGTGAAAGGGAAGAAATATGAAATCACTTTAGTAGGAAATCTGTTAAAACTGCTGTAAACAGCACCTATTTCATCATATATTCAGCCGGTTTTTGCTGAATATATGATGAAAGTATTATCTTTGGTAAACCAAACCAAGGATCAATGTGCCAATCTCAGACGATCCGCTAACCTACTTTTACATGAAAACAAGATTGCTTACTTTACCAGGGATTATAGCTATTATACTATTGATAACTACCCTCCCTCTCCGCGCAGAACATTACTACTATAAGCAAATCTCCCTCAAAGAAGGACTGCCGTCCAATGTACGCTGCATCCTCAGAGACGAACAGGGTTTCATCTGGATAGGCACCAAAGCAGGACTGGGAAAGTTCGACGGACACCAACTGAAGAGATACAAACACCAGGCGAATGATCCGCACTCGCTTCTTCACAACCTGATCTACCAAATAGCGGAAGACAAACAACATAACATCTGGATACTGACCGAAAAAGGAATTGCACGCTATCAGCAACAGAGCAACAACTTCACTTTCCCTACAGACGAAGAAGGGAATTACATTACTGCCTATTCCTTCTGCCTCGTTCCGGATGGAATCCTGTTCGGTGGCAAAGACAGAATCTATAAGTACAGCTATAAGGACTCTTCGCTGAGACTCCTTCAATATTTCAATGCCAACTCTTTTAAAATCACCGCTCTCAGTGTATGGGACTCAAAGACGCTGCTCTGTTGCAGCCGATGGACCGGCTTATATCTCGTGGACCTGCAAACCGGAGAGCACAGACGCCCGCCCTTTGACTGCGGACCGGAAATCACAAGTATGATAACCGATTCTAAAAATAGAATCTGGATTGCCCCCTACAGCGGTGGACTGCGCTGCTACTCACGCGACGGCAAACTATCGGCTTCGTACACTACCCATAACTCCTCACTCAGCAACGACATCGTATTGAGCCTCGCCGAAAGAGAAGAACAACTGTGGATAGGAACAGACGGGGGAGGCATCAATATCCTCCATCCCGAAACCGGAGAAATCTCCCAACTGGAGTATATTCCGGGCCGTGAGAACTATTCTCTGCCTGCCAACTCCATTCTCTGCCTTCACAACGATTACAACAACAATGTATGGG
>ERZ791837.2083-NODE-2083-length-11691-cov-2.562135_pt1 | contig 11691 bp, 6 predicted proteins | sample MGYA00510292_ERZ791837 | MGnify/ENA primary metagenome ERZ791837 (study PRJEB30046, sample SAMN00715259) | human gut metagenome | study: EMG produced TPA metagenomics assembly of the A metagenome-wide association study of gut microbiota in type 2...
GCCGACATCAATTACATAATAACATCATAAGGACGATGACATACAAAGTAGGCATTGTCCTTATTTTTTATGAGTTTTGAGTATTTGTATAGAACTTACATCGTATCTTGACCCTGTACAAGATCTTATGTCAGAGACAGTTTATCTTTTATTATTTGTAAGCTCTTAAATCCACTATGTTCAGATGAAAAACCAGAAATAATCGCTTCCATCGTTTCGGAACTCCAGTAAATCGTTAGTTTTTTCTTTGTGCGAGTTATCGCTGTGTAAAATACACCTTTTGTTATTTTTTCGGTATTAACGCTCGGAATAACAACTTTTACAGAATCATATTCTAAGCCTTGTGCTTTATGAATTGAAACGGCATATGCCAACTGAAAAGGTATGATGGTCTTCTTTGCATCTTCCTCGTCTTCAGTTTCATCTTCATCGAAAGCATATACAATAAGTTTAATCCGAGTTTTTTCATCAAGTGTGTCAATATACTCAATCTGGTCTGATTTACACTGTTGTTCAGTGATTATAGTTTCGACATCAATAATAAATGCTATTTGATCGTCTGTCTTTTCAATGTCTACAATAATTCCTTTAAGGTTATTATAGAGGTATGTGAAACGAGAGTTATCATTAAAAAGGATTTTGTCTCCCTTTTTAAACCTCCAGCTTTGCCATATTATAGCTTCTCCATTTGAATTTGCATTTTGGAAATAACTGTTTATATTATTTAACCCGAATTTCCCATCATAGTTCAAGCATAAAACAACTTCATCTTTAACATCAGAAGTAAAAATATCTGATCCTATTTCCTTTGAAAAGGGTCCGTCTATGACGAGTTTTTCGGTGATTCTAACATCATTGTTCCTTACTTCTTCCCATAGGCTCAGTAAGTTTTCTTCCTGAGTCCGCCAAGTATCAAGTAATTCAACGTTAGCTCCATGTGTAGTTATAATATCTTTAGCATAATAAAACCAGTTACCAAAATCTATAGATTCGATTTGATTGATGTCTCCTGCAAGGACAATCAATGAATCCGAACTAATTTTACTAATAAAGTTAAGCATTGTTCGATTATCTATTGTACTGCACTCATCTACAAAAATAATATCATAATCTGGCAAATTAACTCTTCTTGTAAAACTATCAATACAAATAAAATCAGAATCTGATCCTGGATTATCAATTCTTCTTTGAAGGTGTTGAATGGCAGCATGTGTTTTAGTAAGAAAAAGCTTTTTTGATTTGGGCATAAGACTAGATATATAATTAATAAGTGTTGTTTTACCCGTTCCAGCAGCACCATATATCAACAGTATTCTTGAATTAACAAAAGCATATTTAATTGCTTTTTGCTTGGAAACATCAACCTTCTCAAAGAGTGCTGAATGATCTTTTATAAATCGTGCGTTTAGTTCTTTTTGACCTTTAATTCCTGCTTGCGTAAAATCTAACAATCTCTGTAGAATCTTAAGTGTAATGGTTTCATAGGCAGATATTGTAACTAAGCCGCTATCATTTACTATGCTATATCCTTGATCTTGCTCCCACTCAACTAAATACTCATTATAATCGTTAATGGATTTATCTGAAGCAATTTCGCTTGCTTTGAAATATAATTCACCCGATTTATTTATCGCATTTCTTATTCTTAGATATGGTAAAAGAATATTGATCTTTTCTGTTCCAGATGCACTAAGTATTTTTGTTATACTAACTTCAGCTGTTTTACTATGTGGTAAATTTGCTAGAAGCGGATTGCGTTCAAATGGACGACATCCTGATGCAAGGTAAAGAGGGGAACCAGCTAGCATTTTTGTGAATCTATTAGGCATTACATCAATTAGACTTTTTTCACGAAGATTAATCAAAAGATAACGAACAACATTTTTTCCAAATATTACAGAGTCGGAAGAATAATCTCTTCTCAATATCTCAATCACTTCTCTAAAGTGTTTAGTGTTTGTATTACAATATATTTGATCGATAATTGAATGGAAATCCATTTCTTGTAAATCAATAAGATCAAGCAACGTCATTCCCGTTTTGGTGAGAAAACTCATTAATTCAGCATACTCGCCATAGTTTGCATTCAACCTTAATGGAATATTTAATATTCTTCCAAGTTTGTTTAAACAAGTAGGTGCAATGGATACCCCCCAGTTTGTGATGATTTTTATATTTGAAGCAATACCCCATAAATCAATCGTTGTGTCGGTATAGCCAATATTAATTGAATAACCAGTTGAAATATTCTGCTTTGAATAAACAGTTATTCTATTAAATTTAGTAGCATATTTATTGGCTAATTGCAAGGTGATTTCATAATAGCGTTCGGTGCCAACATAAAATGGTGTTTTCTTTTGAACATAAAAACGTGTGTTTTCCACAGAATGAGGTGATAAATCCGTAGATTCAATAGCTTTTGCAACTATGTTATAGTACTCGTTGTCAAGTTGATCTGTATTAAGTGGAAACATTTCAAGATTTTGCAAGATTGAAATCTTGTAAATATTATTGAAAAATTCTCTAATCTGCCACATGAAGTTATAGTATTTTAGCATCAATCTTTCAGATTGACCGTATTCCGGAATACGGCAATCAATATACTTCAATCCTCTTAAGAAGTTTGCAAGATGCTTAGTTCTCAAATCGAGTTGGGCTTGTTCATATGCTAATTGAAGATTTGGCTTTGAGCATCCAAGATTATAAGAGTTTAGTAAAAGAGCCGCTCTACAAAGATCATATAATTTCGGTAGAATATCTTGTGAGACTTCATCTCTAGTTGCGCCAAGGCTTTCTATTGTATCAATACTTCTGACTATCGACCTATCACAAGCCATTACAATTCTTTTGATCTCATCAAGATTAAGCTGAGTTGAACTAAGCTTATTTACAAATGAATGATGTTCAATTATACGATCAAGTTTTTTACAAAAATCAATAATACTTTCATCAGTATTATAAATTTCCTCTGAAGGGGCGAAATCAACCGTTATACTTCCTTGAGTGAAATTTATAGAGTTGATATAGTCTACCGACATATACTTCCAGAAAACACGCTCAGAGCCTCTTTCATCAGGATTAAGTACAACAAAGAGTATTCCTGGGTCTAAGGTGACATCCATAGCCATCGTTGCAGGAAAACCAAGACTTTGCAATGAATATTTGATTTTCCCATTATCCTCTCTGTATGAATGAGATCCTTTTATCTGAACAAAGAAATTTTGCTTAGGTCGCCTTGATACATCAGGATCTGCTACATATTCAAACGTTCCATCAGTATTAGGCCACTTATCATTAGATGCAAATAATGGGTTAATCCGCCCATTTGAACGAAAAAAGAATTCTAATGTAGAGACAGCAGCTTCGTCTTCTGCTGATCTTTCCGTATGCGTTTTTATATGCTTTTCTATTAGTTCTTTGGGCTGATCTAACATTTTTTACTCCTTTCTCTGCCTAAGGCAAACAATCGCATCATTCAACCTTATTATAATAATCTAGTCTTAAATCATTAAGTTCTTTTCGTACAGCCCGCCAATCCTTCATGTACAAATCCATATATGAAATAAAAACTGAATTATGTGTACGTTCCTTTAAATGGAGAAGTTCATGCAATATTACATACTCTAAACACTCGATTGGTTTCTGTGCAAGCTGTAAATTAAACCATAGTTTTTTCTTCTCTGTATTACAAGTTCCCCAGCGAGTTAACATATATTTGGTTTGCCAAGAATCACAGTATAGCTCGGTAAGCCTTTCCCACTTCGGAAGTAATCTTTCAATTTCCGCTTTTAGTAAGATACGGTACTGCTCTCGCACATAGTTTTCTCTTTGCTTTACTGTACTTTCTTCACGCATAGAGAGTATTACCTTATCTCCTTTTATTTCAAATCCGTTCTTTTGTGAATTAGGCTGAAAGGATAGATAATATTGTTTTCCCCATATGAAAAGCGTTTCTCCGCTTACATACTGACGTTTAGTGCTTCTTGCCTGATGTTGAAACTTTTCAATCTGTTTTTTGATCCAAATAAGATTTGTTCTGGCATATATTTCTATTGCCTTATCATCAATAGATGACGGAGCAGAGATAACGACGTGTCCATCAGGAGGCTTGACCTGAAGATGCATATTCTTGATATTCTTTTTATGGATATCAATAGGTATGCCAGAAATCATAATTGTCATATATTAGTATTCCTCCTGCTTTTCGATGATTTTAAATAATCTTTCGACTTCAGAATCATCATTAAGAATAATGAATAAAGCTTTCTTTATTCTATTTTCTTTTATAGGATCACCACGGAATCCGCTCATTTTACTGCTAAGAACAGCATTATGAAGTTTGATTGCTAATATTTCATTACCGTCAGTATTATCGTATAGAGCTTGCAAAGCCTTACTTTTTCTTATGCTTTCAGGATAGTCTTCATTTTGTTCCGGATGTTCAACATTTTTAGCAAGTTTTATTTGTTTCTCAAGGAGTTCCTTATAAGAGATAACGCCTTGCTTTCTTTTTTGAATCAGCTCATCCAGTATTGCTGACATCTTTTCATAATACTTAGGGTTGACCGCAACTTTTTCTACCATTTTACGGCGAATATTATTTTCAATCGCTTCAGCTGCTCCTTCTTTTTTATCTGAGGGGGCATCTTCTTCGGTCATGATTTCTCCCTGTTCTGCTACGAAATCAAGTAGTGTTAGATCATCGAACTCACCGATTTTAACGCTATCTGAAGCTGTAATATAGTTGTCGATCAGTTTGCGCATATCCGGCTCATAAGCTTTAAAATCCAAGAAGTCTCCACTTTTATTTCCGATTGTCTGTTTCAGCTCAACATAGAATTTTACTTTTTCATCGTATGCAGATACTTCTTTGGCAGTATAAATATCAACCATGTATGGCTTGGCTTCTGCAAATGCACGAACTAAACCGCTTACAAGCTTATACAGCCTTTCTCTGAGACGAGAATAGATCTCATCAGTTTCTTCGCTCATGCCGGATTCTCCGCAGAAATAATGCATATACTGTAAATCGCCCTTTGGAGCTTCTACGCCTTCGCATAGTTCTTCCAACTGGTCATAGATTTCATTGAAATGCTTGATTGCTTCAGAACTTCTATCTTTGATAAGTCCATCAACATCTTCCGGATCATAGTTTTCAAATGCACCCGATGTATAGGTGTCCATCGCATTCTTTAAATCTCCGAAAAGTTGCTTATAATCAACAATATATCCAAATTCCTTTGTATCACCATCCAGTCTGTTAACACGGCAAATGGCTTGGAACAAACCGTGATCCTGCATACTTTTATCAATATACAGGTATGTACACGGCGGAGCATCAAATCCTGTGAGCAGCTTATCAACCACAATGAGCAGTTTCATGTTTGCAGGCTGGTTGATAAACTTATCTTTAACATCTTTTTCAAAGTCCTCGACTTTTTTCTGTATTGAAAGCTTTTCGGGAAGATTATCAGGATCAAGTCCTAACATACGGAGATATATCTCGTATTTTTCAAAAGTTTCAGTTTCATCATCAGCACTTACAGTATCAGTTCTCAGATCACCGGCTTGCGGAGTGTAAGAAGAGATAATCGCACACTTCTTGAAGCCTCTCTGCTGGAAAATCTCATAATACTTACAAGCGGTATAGATCGAATCTGAAACGAGAATTGCATTTCCGTTTCCGTCCATTAGGCGGGGCTTCAAATCAAAATCCTGAATAATATCCCATGCCACACGTTCCAGTCTTGAACGTGAGCTATATATCTTTTGCATACTTGCCCATTTCTCTTTCAGCTTTGCTTTAGCTCTGCTTGAAAGAGAGCGTGTTTTAACATCAAACCATTGGTCAACTCTGTCATGTGCACTGAGCTCCTGGGGGATATCTCTGTATTCATATCTCAGATCAAGTACAACACCGTCACGCACTGCTTCGTTATACTTATAGGTATGAATATAAGTGCCGAACACTTCTATACTTGTCTTCTTATCCTTTTTCAGGAGCGGTGTTCCTGTAAATCCGATGAATATCGCATCCGGCATGATTGCCTGCATTGCTGCGTGTAGCTTGCCCGACTGCGTTCTGTGACATTCATCAACAAAGACGAATATCTTTCCTTTTGCCTTAAAGTCAGCAGGGAGCGACTTCTTCAACTCATCAATATACTTGTCATAATCGGATTCAGTAGCTTCTCCGCCACGGCGACCAAACTTATGCACCAATGAACATAAGAGTGAACTGTCATAGGAATTCAGTTTGCGGAGCAGATCATCACAGCTCTTGGTTCTGGTGATCTTTTCATCAACGCCAATGTATGTCTTTTCGATCTGCTCGTCCAGCTCGTCACGGTCAGTGACGATAAGCACACGAGGGTTTTCTTCTTTACAATTGGCAAGGATCCATTTTGACAGCCATACCATTGTCAGCGTTTTACCGCTGCCCTGAGTATGCCATAAAATACCACCACGCTGTTTTGCTAATCTGTTCTGAGTACGCTTTATGCCGAAAAACTGATTATAGCGGCATACCTTCTTAATGCCCTTATCGAAAACTACAAAATTCTCAATGAGGTCTATAAAGCGTTTCTTATCGAACATCTGATACAGCTGCTGAAGCAGGAGGTTATCAATATGATCGCAGTATTCCATAATACGTGCATCTTCAGGATCACGCTCGTCTTCGTTTTCATGGAATCCGTCAGGCTTCCATTCCATATAGTATTTTTCACCCGTCAGAATAGTGCCGTAACGCAGACCTTCTATTTCATTGCCTGCCATACAAAACTGCACTGTGGTAAAGAACGACGCAATAAAGCCGTCCTTCTGATTGGTAAGGTTCTGCCTGATACCATTTGATACGGACACGCTGCTCTTTTTCAGCTCTATAACTGCCATAGCGATGCCGTTGACGTAGATAACAAGGTCGGGTCTTTTCTCCTGACGGTCAATAACCGTTACTTCCTCGGCTATTGCAAAATCATTATTTGTAGGGTTATCAACATCAATGAAGTAAACCGTCTTAGGGGAGCTTTCGGGAGTTTCCTTGACCTTGGCACCGTATTTCAGCAGCGTATAGACCTTATGATTAGCATCATAAAGCCCATGTGTCATATCATCAGCAGCCTTTATTAGTTCGGAAACAGCACCGTCTATCAGCCTTTCACTATAACCGCTAAGGTGAAGGTACGCACGAAGTCGATCTTCTTGGATATTTTTATTTGCTCTGTCTTTCAGGTTGCCTATATATTTATAATCGAGGATATTTCTGTTCTTAAAGAAATCAATTACACGATTTTGCGTGGTTCTCTCGGTATCACCGATACTCATACGTACATTCCTCCTTAATGTGTTTGTTATTTCATGGAAAAAGTTTTCTGATCAATCCTGCTTTTATGCTTTTATATTTATCACACTTACGCTGATGAAGGGTGATAAGGAAAACTGCCCGATTTTTCGTTGTTCATTTAATGAAGTGTATGGTATTTGTATTTCACTAACTAACTGTTTATTTAATCCACCTCTTGTTCCGTCGCCTGATGATACTTTTCTTAATTCATCATACCTGCTTTCAAGATTTGAAAATACAAATTCGGGACAAATATCAGGTGCAAAAGTCATAGCAGCAATAGATTGATTTGTGCTAAGAGAAATACGGTTTATTGCGACAGTTCCACGAGTTTTTCCTTGCCCAGCCAATGCAATAAGTACAGAATTTTGCTTAATCATTCTTGCACTAGAATGATTAAGCCCTTCGTTTGATATTTTATCATCTGTATATGTAATGTACTTTTTATGAACCTCACCAGATGAAAGCCAAGGCACTTGTTTAGGATTCCAATATTCATTTATAGCCGTACTTGGAGTGCCACCAGTGGAAATCATAGCAACATTACTAACCTCACGCTGTTCCCAAGCGTCAGTAAATCCTTTGAATCTTATTTCAGGCTTATCAGCACCATTTTGGGGAAACATTTTTTTCAGCATCGCCGCTTTGAATTGAATCAACTTGTCACACTTACGCTGATGAAGGGTGATAAGGAAATCAAGGTTGGAGAAGAAAGAGCCGATGGTAACCTGTTCTTCCATTGTTATAGGCATCATAAGTTCCATATTTGCCATTTGCTTTCCAGATACCTCGACAAAAGTTGAGCCAGCACCGACTGTCTCTCCATACCTTTTCATTTCCTCTGAGCGAGAAAAAATGAAATATGAGTCAAGTTCATTTATATGTGGAACAATTGATTGAAAGCCTTGATTAGTGCAGCCTTCCTTACGTAAAATCGCCGTTTTTCCTATACCCGCACGAGATGTGAACAACACCGTTCCAACGGGTAGCATCTTGGCAGAACTATTATCATACCCTTGCTGAGTGATTTTTCTTTCACTTGAAGCAACATAGATTTGGTCAGCTATTTCCGCAGGAGCATACCAATCAATATCACCGTCCCAATAATCATCATTTGAAGTGCTGGGTGTTCCACCACCAACAATATCAGCTACTTCTCCCAACTTACGCTGTTCCCAAGTGTCAGTAAATCCTTTGAATCTTATTGCCGGAGTTTTGTTATTATTCGACATCGTTTGAACCTCCGAGCAATTCTATTAACTCTGCAAAAGCTTTCATATCATAATCATTGCCTGTTAATTCACCAAGCATATCTGACAGTGATGATTCTGCTTCGTTTATCTGACCGTCAAGGTCTGTAAGTGTAAGCTCATATCTTTTTGAAAGCTCGGTGATACGCTCGGCAAGCTTATGAGAAATTGCTGTGTACAGATCAATAATTCCCTTGCCTATGGCATAATACCACTTCTTGTCTACAAGCAGCTCCTTGATTTCATCATCGGTAAGTGACGCATATCTCTCACGAGCCTTTTCATCAAGTGCCTTATCCATTTCTTTTATAAGCTTTGTAGACTCCTCAGACCTTTGTGCAAGCTCAAACGCTTTCTTTAACTCTTCATAGTCATCGGCGTATGCAGCAGGAACAGGGGCTTCTGCACGGGCAACACTCAAAGCATTATTTACAGATGCTTTTGTTACAGTTCCTTTATCGGTATACGCAACTTTCAGTTCAGCGTGCTTGTCGATATACTGTGTATATTCCTTCTTTTTCATTGACGGAAGAAGGCTCTGCAACTGAATAAGACCGTCAATGAGCGGAGTATGGACATTTTCCATGATCTTGTCTATCTTCTCCTGAATATCCTTGCTCTTGACTTTTCCACCCTCTGCAAGTTCTGATAATGCCGAGTCTTCTGCCGATTCCTCGATCATTGCCATGAGTCTTGAATCGGTCTCTGCGACAATATCCATAAGGTCATCTATCGCCTTTTTCTCCTCGGGGAATAGCTCTGAGATAACTATTTTCTTCGGAATAAGCTTACCTTCCCAGCCTGCAACCTTTAGCTCAGGGTTGCCGTCAGCATCGGTTTTCTTTGTCTCCTTCATGATGTTCTCTGTCTCTCTTGCAACACCGTAACCCTGTTTCTCCGATATGATCAATGAAACATCATCGCTGAGAACTTCATTCCAATATGCAAGCAATATCTGATATACATCATACTTATCTATCAATGCAAGCGGTTCAAATTCCTTCATGATGTTATCCGCAAGCTCAACTATAAGTTCCTTAGCTGAAACTGAATTGTTCAGTGCTTTGAGCTTAGTGTCTGCGTATGCTTTCCAATCGGAGAAAGCCTTGTCAACAAGCTCTCCGTAAGCAGTAAACTCGGTATTTGAGTATATAGTGCGGCGTATATCATTTTCTTCAACATTCAGTTTGTAGTATCCATCGCTGAATACACTGAGCAGCTCATCTTTGAGCTTCGGGAAAGCTGTCCAGAAATGACCGAGAGCATCAATGTCTACGGCAGGGATACCGCCGTGGATATGGGCATAGATATCCTGAATATCCTCAGGCTCGGAAGAATCTATATAACGGGAAATATTCAGGTTATAGCCATTCTTCTCTTTGATCTCCTTATTGGGAACAAAGCGAGCATATTTAGAATCATCTGTAATCTGTTCATTGAATGTAGTGACAATGCGATAGATATCCTGTTCACGCAGTCTGTTCTTGTTTCCGTCCTTTACAAATCCCTTGCCTGCGTCTATCATAAAGATACCGGAGCGATTTTCGGCACCCTCTTTATCAATTATTATAATGCAGGCAGGTATTCCTGTACCGTAAAACAGGTTAGACGGCAGACTGATTATGCCTTTGATCCAGCCCTTATCAACGATAGCCTGACGAATAGTACCTTCGGAATTTCCACGGAACAGAACACCATGAGGGAGAATGACAGCAGCTTTACCCGTAGATTTCAGTGTTTTTAATATGTGCATCAACCAGGCATAGTCGCCGTTTTTCTCAGGTGGTCTATCTCCATATCCGGAGAATCTGCCGAACTCTTTCAAGCCATCAGACCAGTTTTTGAGAGAAAAAGGCGGATTGGCAACAATATAATCAAATCGTTCCAGTTCGGAAGCATCTTCATTTTTTATAAACTGAGGATCAGAGAATGTATTACCTGCCATGATCTTGATAGTAGCTTTATTATGGAGAACGGCATTCATTTTAGCAAGACCTGCCGTCGAACTCTCTTTTTCCTGTCCATAACCCGATATCTCAAACGGAACTTCCGCAAGTGCTCTGATAAGTAATGAACCACTGCCGCAAGCCGGATCACATACTGTGGCATCATGATCCGTACATTTATCTATGCCTATAACCTTAGCAAGAATACGAGAAACTTCCGCCGGTGTATAGAACTGCCCTTTACTTTTTCCACTTTCAGTAGCAAAATTTCTCATAAGGTATTCATATGCATCGCCTATGATATCATCGCCGTCTGCTTTATTATTTGAGAAATCCAATTCAGGACGTTGAAAAATAGCAATAAGTTTTGTGAGCTTATCAACCATTTCCTGTCCTTTACCGATTTTTGCTTCGTCATTAAAATGTGCGATGTCAATTACACCTTTTAAGCTGTCATTAACTTCAGCAAGACGTGCAATAATTTTATCTATACCTTCGCCAATATTCTTCTTGTTTTTGAGTGCAATAAAGTCATCAAAAGAACAGCCTATTCTTTTTTCGGGATCAGGATTGGGATCATGTTCTTTATCGAAAACGGTCAAATCTCCGTATTTCTGTCCCTTATACTTATCCGTTACATACTTCATAAACAAAAGGGTTAGTATGTAATCCTTATACTGTGATGCATCCATTCCTCCGCGCAGTGCATCACAACTTGCCCATAGTGAACTATATAATTCCGTTTTCTTAACCGCCATAATACGAATCTCCTTACAATTAAGTTGCTATATTTCCTACTCAATAGCACTTTTGCCGCTCTTTACCCATGCATCAAGCTCCGAGCGTTTGAATTTCCACTGCTTACCGATTTTGTGGGCAGGGATATCTTTATTATTGCGAATCCAACTTCGGATAGTAACAGGCTTGATTCCTAAGTGTTCAGCTGCCTCTTCAAGGCTTATCCATTTTTCATTAACAGCGCTATTTCCCATTTTATCACCTCTTGTAGTAGATGAAATATATAACAATCCATTGTAATTATACTATATCGGTTTGAAAATTACAATAGGTTTAGTGTTATTTCGTGATATTTATTGTAGTGCTACAATAGATATTGGACAAAATTAAGAAAAAAGAAAAGAGAGATAGA
>ERZ791837.2084-NODE-2084-length-11691-cov-2.173341_pt1 | contig 11691 bp, 8 predicted proteins | sample MGYA00510292_ERZ791837 | MGnify/ENA primary metagenome ERZ791837 (study PRJEB30046, sample SAMN00715259) | human gut metagenome | study: EMG produced TPA metagenomics assembly of the A metagenome-wide association study of gut microbiota in type 2...
GTGTTCGGGCATCCGGAAATCAGGGTTGAGAATGTTGAGCGTTTCGGGAGTGTTCGTCAAAGGCATCTTCCTTTCGTTTTAGCGTTCATTTTCGTGGTGTTTTGTTTCTTTTGGCGCGGTTGATGCGGTGACTTCCGGCCTCTGGGCAGGCACAACACTGACAGTGTCATCTTTCAGGACAAAGCAGTCCGCCGTGGTATTGTAAAGTTTTACACCCGGCAGCACTATCGCACTGCCCTGACATACCACATTGCCGGTGAGTTCCCCATAGACACGGGCGTTGCCGCCAATCATGGGCGCACAGCGCGTTTGTTCATCGCTGTTTAAGATGGCATTGCCACAGATGCAGCTATTGCCGGAAATATATCCGTCGCAAACAATGGCGTTGTCCTGCACTACGGCATGGTCAGCGATAACCGCGTTGTTTCCGACATAGGCGGAGTCCCTTGCCACGGCGGAATCCGCAAGTATTGCATCTCCGCCGATGTACGAATCCTCGCAGGCAATGGCATCTTCGCCAATCCATGCAAAGCCCTCTTGGTCGAGATTGTTCTCGGTTTCGACAAAGCCCCCCAAATCACCGACATGAATATTCTCAGTCAGGTCAATCAAAGCCCGGATACGGTGCAGTTTCGGGTTGTCCGGGTGGGCAATGTCGGTGATTTCGTATTTTTTCATCCTCATCGGGCGTCACCTCGGTTCGGTTTGTTTCTTGTTTTGGGCGTCAGTTCGGTTTCGACATACTCGGAAATAATTCCAAGCGCCTCCGCATAGCTCTTGCTGGCGGTGACCCTATTGCACATTTCCTTGGTCTTATCGCTCTGTCCGGCACTCTTCAGCAGCCGGGATGCGCGCCCCATAATGGCAAAAATGTTACCGTTCTGCCCAATCAGCTTCATTTTGGGGCGGATTTCACGGGTAGCGGATTCTTGCTGCATCTCGCGTTCAGGCGTCATCTTGAATCCATCTTCCTGCCAGAAATGAACAGCCAACGTGCCATCCTCCACACGAATATCCCTTTGTTCAAAGCCCTCGCCCCAGCCGTCACTGTACTGGCCAGAGATGTAGTCGCAGAGAACAGCCTGCTCACCCTCGTTCAAGGACTCCTGCAGTTCCACGTTCAGACAGCCGCACAGCTTGTTACCGTGAATTTCCACAGACGGCACGGCATTTACCACCTTGCTGCGGACAGAATCATCCTCGTGGTAGTACTGCATCAGGTCGCCGTTGAAATCTGCAATGTCCTTTTTCACAGCCTCATCAACAGCGTCTGCGTATTGCAGCAGGTCATGGCCGTCCATTGGATAGCCTTCGTACTCGTTGTAAGATTCGTCCTCCCAGTCAGGTTCATCTGGGAAAAATTCCGCAGTCAGCGGAGAATAAAACTTCATTTCCAATTCACATCACCTCGGTTTCTGCCGTACAAATCATGGTTGATCTGCGCGGCGTAGTAGTTTTCAATCGTCAGCGGCGCATTGTAAAGCGCCGCCAGTAAGTATTTCTTGATATTGCGGATATGCGGCGGGTTGTCTTTCAGGCTGTCCAGCACATACTGGATATGCTGAGCTTCAAGTTTCAGGAATCTGGACTTCACTACCTCTGCCGGAAACTCGTCCCCCGCAATACGGATACTGCTGCGTTTGGAACAGACCGTGTCCAGCATGAGTTCCGCCAGCTCATCCAATCGAATCCTATCTGCCGGATTGTTCTTTGCCAGAATGTCGTACTCAATGTTTTCCCGAATCAAATCCCGATACTGCTCCCGTTCGTCTGCCGTGCAGATAGGATTAGATACGTTTTTAGTTATTTCTTTCTTTTGTTCTTTAGTATTTAATTGTGCAGGATTTGCCTGTACAGGTTTTTCCTGTTTTGGTTTAACCTGTTCTGGTTTGGCGCACGAAGGCTCAGCCTGTTCTGGCTCCGGCTGCGGGGGCTTCGGCTCCTCCAGCACGGTGTACTCCATACCGCGCATCTGACCGTTCTTGTCGCGGATGCGGCGGCGGATAATATACCCCGCCGCTTCTAACTCGCGCACGGTGGCACACACGCTGTCTACGCCCTCTTTGCAGATGGACGCCAGCCCTCGCGTGGTATAATCCCAATCTTCGGGCAGAGACAGCATCAAAGATAAAAGCCCCTTCGCCTTGAGCGAAAGAGCTTTGTTGCGCAGATGATGGTTGGACATAATGGTATAATTTTGCGTCTTTTGTACACGGAATACTGCCATTTTCATTTCCTCCTGTTACCCATGGGTGGGCGAACGAATATGTATTTTCATATTTTTCTCTCTATCGGCAAGCCACCGCGCGGTGGGCGGCAGGTCTTGCCATCAGGTTGTTTTTTGCCATATCAGCGTAATCTCCATTCTCGATGTTGGGCGGAAGGTCATGCACGGTGTAGCGGTCAGCGTAGATTTTCCGGATGCCGACACTCGCCATACGCCCTTTGGCATCGTTGTCCAGCCGCAGTTCTATCGTGGTGATTTCCGGGTGCTGGCGCAGGAATTCCTGTAACGCCAAAGGCTCTTTGCCGGAGGATGAAACCCCGCCCAGCGACAGACGGTACTTGTCCGCCGCATCGCCGCAGAGCGTCATCTCGGCCATGGCATCTATGGCAGCTTCGAACACGGCCACGGTAGTGCCGGGCTGCATCGGCGGGATGCAGAATCCGTACTGTTTCTGACTGCCGGGCGCCTCCCTCTTAAACGGTTTCCCATAGTCATAAATACCGCGCAGAGCCGCATATTTCGGCACGCCCTGCGGGTCTTTTCCCAAGAAAACACAGTTGTGATATTCTGCACTTTCGTACAGAATTTTTCTCGCAATACAGTAGCGAATCGTGGGCAGTGAGATGCCGCGCCCCAGCAAATACCGCGTTACGCGGTCGTTATTCGGTGCGGGGTTCGGCAGCCTGAACGGCGGACGCTCGCGCTCCACCGCTTCATGCTGCATGGGGATGTACATCGGGCTTTCCTCACATAACAGCTGCACCGCCTCTACAAACGGTACACCTTCCACATAAATCAAATATTTCAGCGCCGACCTGCCGCCAATGTCGCGGCTTTTCCAGTGCCAGACACTGGATTCGCCGTTTATCTTGAAGCTGTCATGCTCCGCAAGCTGGTACTCGCCCCGCGCACTGCTTTTCACCAGCGAACCGGGGCGGTACCGCCGCAGAAATTCTATCGCCGTCATTCGGTTGGCGGCATTGACCTGCTCTTTGCTGACGCGCGGCAATTACACAATGTAAGCGGCGAGGTCGCTCATATGTTCAACATTTTCCCACGGAAAATCCTCGCGCCCGAAGTGCCCGCCCGCCGCCGTGCGGCTGTAGATGGGGTTCAGCAGGTTCAACTGCTTGATGATGCCCGCAGGGGTCAGGTCATACGCCTTGCGCACAGCGGCCGACAGGCAATCATCCTCGCAAATGCCGGTGCCGAAGGTGTTCACATCCACCATGACGGGGTCTTTTTCCCCGATGGCATACGCCAGCGTGACCTGACAGCGGTCGGCAAGATGGGCGGCGACCATGTTTTTGGCAATGTACCGCGCCATATAGGCGCCGCTGCGGTCTACCTTGGTGGCATCCTTGCCGCTGAACGCACCGCCACCGTGGGGCGCAAATGTGCCGTAGCTGTCCACCATGAGCTTGCGCCCGGTCAGGCCAGTGTCGGCATCCGGACCGCCCTGCACAAACTTGCCGCTGGGGTTCAGGATGATTTCCGCATCGTCGGCGGGCATACCGTCAAAGGCCAGCGGGAACACATATTCGTCCAGCAGATCCGCCAGCTTATTGATGTCGGTGTCCTCCTTGTGCTGGACAGAAACGACCACTGTGGTGATGCGCACAGGCGTGTCGCCGTTGTATTCCATCGTGACCTGCACCTTGCCGTCCGGGCCGATGTCGGGGATAACGCCGGTCATGCGGGAGATTTCCAACAGCGTTACAAGGCGTTGCGCCGCCACCACAGGCATGGGCAGATATTCGGGCGTTTCGTTGCAGGCGTAGCCGACCATAACCCCCTGATCGCCCGCGCCGAGGGTGTCCTCGTCCTCTCCCTCAGCCAATTCCGGCTCGACAGCGCCCGCAATGTCGGGGCTTTGGTCGTGGATGTAGCAGTCGATTTGGTAGGCTTTCGGGTCATAGCCGACATCCCGCAGCACATCCCGGACGATGTTGAACACATCGGGCTTTGCCGAGGTCGTGATTTCGCCCGCCACAATAATGTGACCGTGGGTTGCCATTACCTCACAGGCCACGCGGCTGGCGGGATCATGCTGCAGACAGGCGTCCAGCACGCTGTCGGCAATGAGGTCGCACAGCTTGTCGGGATGCCCGCGCATGACGGATTCTGCGGTGTAAAAGCGGGGATGCTCGTTTTCTTTCATGGTTTCGGTGTTTTCAAAAATGTCGTTCATTAGTTCTTCTCCTTGCTTGTTGGATGATTTCGGACAAAGAAAAAAGCCCGCAGGCGGGCTGCGGGCTAGGATGGTGATATTCATATCAGCGCTCCGGGGATTCTTTTGTGTTCGACGGCGGGGTCATAACACGGGAGTATTCTTCAGGCGTGGTGTGTTCCACGCACAGGGTCTTGCCCAGCAGGAAAAACAGCTGCGGATCGTGGTACAGTTCCTCGTAGCGCTTCATCTGCTGCGGGGTAAGGTCAGTAAAATCGTTGCTGGTCAGCCCGCAGACGAAAAACGTGCCATGGATGATGTCATAGTCGCCCAGCATACGGTTCAGCGGCAGGTTTTCTGCAATGCCGTTGTCATTACAGACGATACAGGCGCTATCCCGCCAAGGGTACACTGCCTCGATGGTGCCGCCGACAACTGCCTGCTCGGCTTCAAGGGTGTGTTCAATGTCGGCTTCGCGGGGGTATTTTCCGGGTTCAACGATCAGAACTTTCATCGGCATCCTCCTCATCAGAAGTTTCTTTCAGCGCATTTTTCTGCCTAACGGTCAGCAGCACGATACCTGTCGCAGACGCAAGAGACACAACCACGATAGCCAGCAGCGGGAAACCATCTCCTGTCTGCGGGAGGGTCTGCACCTTGCGCGGCGTAATAACCGGCGTGGGAACAGGAGTGGGCGCCGGGGTTGCAGCGGGCGTCGGCTGCGGTGTGGGCGTATCCTCGCGGGGCGTGGCTTCATCGATCATCTGAATTAGCCGTTTGTCGGCGCGCACCCATTCGGCATCCGCACTTTCGCGGACGAACAGGCAAACATTTTCGTCTGCCTGCTGTATCTTGAACTGCACTGATTCGGCAATTTCAAAGCCGGCCGGGGCTGCATCTTCGGTCAGGGTGTAGATGTACTCCTTGCTGTCGTCCGACAGTTTGATAAATTCATCCGAAATGGGAACACGATGCGTTTTGTAATCTGTCACCCAAGTGTCAATAGCTTCACCGTCTGCATCACGGATCGTCAGCGTAGCACCTGGCAGCAGATTGCCCGCAATGTCCGTTTTGTCTATGTCAAGTACAGGTGCGTCCTGCATAATGACGGTGGCATCGTCGAGTTTTACCCAAGCATCGTCGGATTTCTCATAAACCTCATTGACCTGCTCTGTACCGTTCTGCACCAGCTTGAACACGATTCTTTCGGCTTCGGCATAGCCATCCGGGGCATGTTTCTCCGTCAGGGTGTATTCTTTTTCCAACTCCAGACCTCGCACGGTGTGCGGCACTTTGCCGGAGGTCCAGCCCTCGACCAGATTGCCGTCTGCATCACGGATTTCCAGCTTTGCACCGGGCAGTTCCTTGTCGTTAGTGATGTCCTGCTTGGAAATGTCTACACTGGTGCGCAGGTTGGTGTTCGTAGCGTCCACGACTTGCCACGCGATTTGCTGACCCTCATAGGTGAAGGAAACTTCCATAGGGGTGCTGTCCAGCAGGTAACCCGCAGGGGCGGTGATTTCCACAATGCGGTATCTGCCGCTGTTGCCGGAATCCGGATAAGTTTTTGCGCGGATGGGAATGTCCACATCGAACCAAGTAATGCCACTTTCGTTGGTGGGGCTGCTTTCTGCTAGCTTTGCACCGGCGTCCAACAGTTCTGTACCGTCTGCGGAATAAATGTCATCCACGGTGTAGAGTTCATACACCGCGCCGGGCAGATAGGTCAGCGCCTCTCGGTCCTGCTTGTAAATGCCTACACCGATTTTGCTGACCTTATCGCCGGGCTTTTCGGGAACAGGCAGCACCCGCGCATTTTCAAACACGAGCGTCTGCCCATTCTTGTGGGCATCCGAGGCGTCCTTGACATTCACAATGCTGTACGAACATTCCTTGTCGCCGTCCTGCTCGTGGCTGACAATAGTTTTTGCCAACACAATGTCATTTTTCTGGTTGTCCCAGCCGAATTCTACCGTGTAGCTCTGGTTTGTCAGGATAAAGCCGTAAGGTGCTTTTACCTCGGTAATGGTATACTTGCCCAGCGGCAGGGTCACAGTCACTTCGCCTTTGGTGCCATCATGGGTAATTTTCAAGAAATCATAGGTTGCCTGCGTGCGGGTGGGGCTGAACTTCACCTCGTCAACTTGCCCCTCTGCGCCGGTGGTAACAGTTGCCACCAAGTCACCGCCCTTGTACCAGTAGGTGCCTTGGCGGTCTGGTGTGGCAATGTCGGCTGCAGCGTGAATTTCGTACACCGCGCCTGCGAGGTTGTCCTGCGTGTAGATGAACTGTCCATCTTGGTAGTCAGTCAGGACATTGCCCTGTTTTCGGATGGTAAGCTGACCGAGCGTTTCGTGGTTGCAGTATTTCTCCGTGATGATGTACTCATCCATGTCGTTGGTGGCATTGCCCACAACCTGCCAGACGCGGTCGGACTTGATTTCAAACTCCACCGAGTAGGCAGGATCGTTATAGTATCCTTCCGGGCCTTGCAGTTCTTCAATCAAATATCTGCCCAGCGGAAGTTTTTCGGGTGTTTTCATAAGGCCGTCTGCATCGGTGTAGAACACATCCGTTTTCTTGGTGGCGCTGCCGCTGGCGGGGTCGATCATGGAAATGCGGGTCTTATTACCCTTGGCATCTAATTTGTACAAGGCAAAGGCTGTGTTGGCAATTTTGACCGCCTTGCCGGTTTCGGTGTCGGTCTTGATAAGCTGCAAATAGCCCTCCAATTCCTCGTCCAGCACGTTGTAGGTCATATAGTTATTGGTGGCTGTAGTGACACAGCCCGCAGGAATCGTGAATCGGCTTTGCGGGCTGTTGGCGTCCACTGTCACGATGAATGGATCACACTGGAACACATCCTTGGGGATGGTGGTTTCCACGACAAGATATTGCCCATAGGGTAGTCCTTCAACGCGGAAAACGCCCTCATCGTTGGTGAACATTTCTCCCAGCCTATATTCAGCGAGCTGATCCGTAGGCATCCAGCCGTTGCCCCTGCCGTTGGCGTAGTCGACGTCTGCGGTCAAGGTCGCGTTATAGGCGTTGACTGTTTCGGTACTGCTCTCGTACATATTGGCGATGGCTTGCCCTTCGGCGGTGAAATCGTACTTGAGCGTCAAATTATCGTAGTTATCCTTGCGGTAGGTGTCCAAAATGCTTTGTGCATCGTAGCTTCCATCCGGGTTCTGCTTGAACTGCGCGGCCTTGCTCAGTTTAGAGATGCGGTAAACGGTGAAGCCCGCACCCTCCAGCTTCAGTGCCGGGGAGGGCTGGCCTGTGGTCGATACCAACTTCTGCAAACTAAAGCCGGATTTGAGGACTTCGTCTTGGCTTTCCTGCTCGACGTGGATGTGGTAGGTAGATTCATCCGCATAGGACAGGGTTTTGTAGTGGTTGACCTCATCGCAGAGGTAGCCCTTGGCATAAGACAGATAGTACCCATCCCACGCCTTGCTGCCGTCCAGCTTGCGGCTCTCAGCCACAGCAGAATACTGGTTTTTGTAGATGTAGTCGGTGTATTCGCCGCCCTTGGTGGCAAGGCTGCTGTATTTGCCGGTGCGTTCCAGCTTCTTGTTTAGCTGCGGATACTTTCCGGTAATATACAGCTTTCCGTTTCCGTCGATGGGCAGCACCAGCCCGGTGGCACGTTCCACAAGGTAATATCTGCCCATATACAGGTTGACAAACGCCAGCTTGTCGTCAGTGATTTTCGCAGAGGCTACCAGCCGGTCTTTCTGCAAAATGGGCAGGTAATCGGTATCCCAGCCGCCGTTGGTGAGGACAGTGGTGTGCCAGATAGGTTGTCCGTTGGCATCGGTGATTTTGGAGTAATCCACCACACCCGAAACACCGTCCGGGTGTTCAATCGTGTCAGCGGCGTACAGATCGTACACAGCACCTTCCAGCGTGGTATCTCCGTTGCTGCCCGCAGCCAGATACCGCGCGGCGTCCAGATCCACTTTCGTCAGCAGAATATTGCCGAGGACACGGTCGTTCTGCATCTTGTCGGCATTGGCGTGCATGGTGTAGGAATCATCGTTGTTGGCAATGCCGGTGGGGTCTGTGGCGTAGGTCTTATCTGCATTGCGGCTGCCAAAGGTGATGGTGACCACACCCTCGCCGGTGTCGATAAGGGTGCCGCCCTCATTGGCTGTACCAACGTCGGCGTTGTAATCGGCGTTGCCCAACTGGATGGTCTGACAGTCCAGTGCCTTGGTGATTTCAAAGGCGTAGGCGCGTTTGCCCAACACGGAACCAGCCGTGCCGGGATTGGCTACATCCGTCCAATCGCCGTAGTACCCGCTGGGAGCGCGGCGCTCGACAATGACAAAACGGCCCTCGTTGCGCTGGGTAAAGTAAACATTATCCGAGCCGTTTGCATAGCCGCTGTGGTTGATGACCTTGTAGGTGCCATCGCTCTGACGCTCAACCTTGTACTGGTTATACCCGCCAGTGGGGATATACCGTTGCAGAACAGTATCCCACTCGAAAATGGCGAACTCGGCATCCCCGTGAATTTGCTGTTTGGTCTCGCTGTCGATCTTATCAATCGACACCTTTGCAGACCATTCATCGTTCTGCATCTGGTAGTCGTTGCTGCTGTTGGCGGGAACAGTAATCAACTGGTGGCTACCCAAAGCGCCGGGCGTGGAATCAAAGCCGTGAGGGATGGTGATTTCATCGTAGCTAAACGTAATATTTGCAAGCTGTGCCCGCGCCGAGGCGATGGCGGCATCTACCATACCTTGTGCTTCGTTTTTTAGTTGGTTGATGGCTGCATTTTTGGCAGCCTCGGCAGCAGCATCCGCTTCAGCCTGGCTGGTGAACGGTCCTTCCTGCCCGCTGAGTGTGCTGGTGCTGGTCTTGGACACCTCATAATGTACTGTCCATGTAGCAGAACCATCGCCGCCGTCCAAATGGTAGTTATTATCCTGCGTGTGACCGCTGGTGGTGATAGTCTGCGATCCGGCAGGAGTCATCTTCCAACTGCCGCCGTCCACGCTGCCGCCGGTCCGGCTGGGCGTGACGGTAATGACCGCCCCGTCCACCTTTTCCAGCGTGTTCAGTTGAACCTTGTCGGTGTTGACAGTGAACGTCAGATCAAAGCTGCCGCTGGCGCTCTGTGCAGGAGCGGTCCATGAAGCAGAATAATACTGCGGCTCAGGAGAACTCGGCACGTCCGGAATTTCGGTGCCGCCAGCAATTTCCTCACCAACCAGCGCCACAATCTGCCATGCGTAGCCTGCGGGCGGATTGTAGATATAAGTGTAGTAGCCGTTTTCGCCGGATTGTACTGCCGTGCCGTTTGCTAATTCTTCAGCAGCGGCGACATAGGTCTGCGCAGCATAACTATCAGGATAGTTGGCGATGATCCACTGCTGGGTTTCATCGTAGATTTCACTGATGAGGTCGGTATGCACATTGTCTGCACTCATAACAACGGGTTTGCTGTCCAGCATATCGAGGTTCAACTGACCGAGACCGCCCCAAATGTTGATTTGGTTCGCGTAATGGTTGCCGGGGGTGTACTGGCCGGGCTCAAGGCGAGACACATGGTCAAAAGCGTAGGTCGGACAGCCATTGGGCTGACCGTTCAGACCGTGGCTGCAACAGTAGGCTTCTTGGCCGTTGAACCAAATAAGCCAAGTGCCACCCCTTTTAGCAATGCTGGTAATTTTGCCGGTGGCATAGGGCGGAGTAGGACCGGCTGCGAGTGTTGCAACACCATTATCGGTATAAAGCTGCGTAGGGGCTGCTTCATCCGACAATTGTACATGAATAGATTTCTGTAAAGTGGTGCCGTCCGGGCTGGCGTAAACAAACTGTGCAGTGAAGTCAGAAAAAGCCTTCACATAAAAGCCTGTTGCAGCCGCAGATTGCTCGGCGTAAGTCTGATGCAGGATTTTGGACTGCTCGGTATCACTGGCAGGAATGAGGCCTGCATCAGTAGATGCGTAGCTGAGAACCTCCACTCCCTCTGGCAGTACAACTTCTGCTGTTGCGCCATTTGCCGGGTACTCGGTCTGAACCAGAAGAGGAATGATTGCATAATTTGCATCGGGATTTTTGCCGATAGTGATGGTTGTTTCATCCTCGTTCAATGCATCGGCATCTAGGTGGGCATCTGCGCCATCATACAGGTCAGAGACCCATGCCGAGATACTGATTTTCGTCTCACCGGTTGCCACAGGCAGACCCATACTGCCGAGGTAACTGCCGGTAGGAGCATCAGGCAAATCGTTGTACAGATTTTCGGTGATTTGCGAAATATCCGGTGTCGCGTTGTCAGTAACTTCGGGAACAGCCGCATCTGCTGTCTCCGGCGTGGCGATTTCATCTGCTGAGGCAATGGGAATCATCGTGCAGCACATGGCACCCGCCATGAGCGCCGCAGATAAGCGGCGTTTGAGTTTATGTTGCATTGCATATCTCCTTGTATGGTTTTTATACGTCAAAAGAGTGCGTGCGATTTAGGATTTTACATCTGCACCGCCTCCATCAATCAACTTGGCAACGACCAACAGGCGGCTGTTGGGGTCTGCTGTGCAGGTGGAGAGTGTCAGAATATGGTCATCGGTCGTCACGTCCACACCGTAGTCGAACGCACAGCCGGCAACAGCCTTGTCCAAAATCTGCTGAAATGCTGCATCGTCCGGGTCGGCCTGAATGCAGTCGGTGTCGGCGTTTGCATTGCAGACCCATACGCTGAAAATCTGATACGTCAGCTTTTCAGCCGCCAGTGAAACATAAATGTACGGGTTCACCTGCCAAAACTCGAACACACGGTATTTGTGCAGATCCTCAAACCCACCGATATACTCTTCGTCGGTAAAGGTGTGTCCGTAAAAAATTAGATTGCGAGAAATTTTTACGGCGCTGTCCATGCGGCAGGCATAGTCGGCATAGATGGAGCCGTGGTAGTTCTTGTTGCCTTTCTCATCACGGCGCAGATAATAGTCGTTGTCGCCATACTGCTGCACGGGCGCGTCAATATTGGTGCCGGGTATCGTGATCCATGCCACGGTGTCCGGATTTTCTTTCTGCGCGGCGGCGAGGCGTTCATCAGGCGGCTCGACGCGTCCGGTCTGCGCCCATGCAGGCAGTACCGAACCGCCATCGCTGGAACGCCCGAAAAGTAAGAACCCGGCCAACAGCAGCCCGACCAAAACAAAAATAATGACAAGTCGCAGCAAATCAGGGTTGGTGGTATCCCAAAATCTCCTGAATTTTTCTCTCACTGCGGCACCTCCGCAACGTCATCTTCCTGCCACGGCAGGCGGGGCAGGGG
>ERZ791837.2087-NODE-2087-length-11683-cov-3.723512_pt1 | contig 11683 bp, 10 predicted proteins | sample MGYA00510292_ERZ791837 | MGnify/ENA primary metagenome ERZ791837 (study PRJEB30046, sample SAMN00715259) | human gut metagenome | study: EMG produced TPA metagenomics assembly of the A metagenome-wide association study of gut microbiota in type 2...
AGGTCGCCAAAAAGATAAAATCCGTCACAGCTGTTTTTATATTCGTTTATAATTGTGTTTATAAGTTTACTTGCAAGTCCTTTATTCTATTGACAACTGCCTTGTTGTTGTATAATATAGGTAAAAAGGAACGGCTTTAGCTGTTCCGCTTGCAATTAGATTAAATTTTTCAACTTAACCGTCTTGTGCTGCTACACAGGGCGGTTATTTCTTTATATTCTTAATGACTTCATTAAAAGCCACGAAAACAATTGCGAGAACAAACAAGTATGTAATCTATGCCATTGGAATACACCCCCTTTCGCAAGGGAGCTGAAACAGCCGCCACTGTTCCTTTGCAAATATTTATTATAAACACAGTATTTAATACTTCGTAGTATTAAAATAATCTCATCCGTTTTTCAGTACAACGCATTTATTATTTCTTGATGTAAAGACAGATTCAAAATTTTCTTTCGGATATTCAACAAGTCCGTTAATAGGGTCTGCTATGGTTACCGTGTCGGCACTGTAGCCAATCAAATCGGCTGCATGGTCGTCCATACACCAATCGTATTGTTTGCCGTCTGTTCCTGTCCAGGATTCAATGTCACTGCGCTCAACCATACCTATAGTAACCCATACCACAATCGGGTAGCCTTTATCGACAAGTTCGTACAGTTCCTGCGGGGTAGAACCTGTAATGTCTATAGCTTTCAGTTTGCTGCCCGTGTATTTAAAATAGTTATTTGCCGCCGTTACAATAGGAGTTGTGCCGCAGACATAGCCGTAAACGCTTGTAGGGTCACCGATAAAGTATTGTTCGGGACTTGAGCCGTAAAGGTTTCCGTCCTCGCCGTACTCAATGTCGTAAGGAGTGCAGGGGAGGTATTCGGTGGCCATAGTGTATTTGTCAACATTGCAGCCGCTGTAGTTCATAGCCATTGTAAGGGCGGTTACTTCGCAGCCCGTAGGAAGTTCAGGCTCCTGATATATTATATCGAAATTTTGAATAACGCAACTGTCCCTTGACGCTCTTGATACTGTTGCAGTGCTGTTTTCCCGGAAATCATCGGCAATGTCATTTTTTTTGCCACAGCCTGAAATCAAAGTTATAGCGCTCATTGCGGAAAGCAAAAAAGCGGTGATTTTTATTGCAATATTTCTCTTCATCGCAATTCTCCGTTTCAAGTAAACATATGTACAAATTATACCACAAGCTTTGACAATAAACAATCTTTTCGGAGTAATATTGTTGTAAATAAGTTGTCACTTCTCAAATTTAAGATAGATTAGGCAAAATTTGTTTTTTATAATAAGAACATTCTGACGGTAAACATAACTTAAACTGAATTATTTAATTGTCAATAATTGTCTTTAATTGATATGTTTTGTGTTTGTGAAAAAATTGTAAAAAAGTGTTGACAAAGTGAACGCACAGTGATATAATCAATACTGTTCTCAAGAGAGAACACAATTAAACAGTTGGTGTTAATGACGCTGAGGGTCCACCTGTTCCCATACCGAACACAGAAGTTAAGCTCAGTGGTGCCGAAAATACTTGGCTGGTGACGGCCCGGAAAGATAGGGAGATGCCAACATCAAAGTGTCCATCCAATAGGGTGGGCATTTTTTATTGTTAAATTTAAGTGATTAAGCAAAAATCCGGCTTCTTTCATATGAAGTCGGATTTTTAGTTTATCATTCAAGTACATCAAAACCTCTGTCATACAGCATTAAATTAATATCAATTACACTTAGTTTGTGAAGCAGTCCAAACATTATTACCGCATCTCTGCCGTCTTTGGCATACAGAGGTGACGCTTTTATACGGTTCAGCAGTTTTTCTGTCTGGGTCAGATCCGCACCTATTCCAATGCAGAGCATTATCAGCTTATCTCTTGACGGTGTCTTTATTCCTTGGAATATCTGATAGCCGTAGTGCTTTTCTATCATAGAATTATTTATAGCCTCTGATTTGCTTATCTTTTTGCTTTGTATAATACTTTCAAGCATTTGAGGTAATGTCGCAAAATTCAGCTGATCCGAGTTTTCTTTAAAATAATCGTCAAGATTACTTTTTGATTTTAAGCTATTGAGAAGTTCATCAGTTGATTTTTTCAATTTATATCTTCCTTTTTATACAAATTTATGCTAATATTTACAAGAGGGGAGGTGCAAAAATGAACGAGTTTGAATATAAATTTTCACTTTGGCAATTTGATGTTGTTACAAATTTTAACAGAACGACACAGCTTGTGCGCAATCGCAGCACGGGTCGGCTTATGGTGAAAAAGATTATGCCCGCTTACGAATTTGAGGTACATAACGCTGTCAGTAAAATTAATAATTGCCATATCGCAAAAGTTTTTGATGTTATAACTGACCGCAATGCCTGCATTATTCTTGAAGAATATGTACAAGGTCATACCATTGAGCAGTATTTGTCAAAAGGTACTTTTGCGGAAGATTATGCCATAAATATTGCCCGTCAGATTTGCAACGGACTCAGTGTTTTGCACAAATATTCAATTACCCATCGTGACATTACTCCGTCCAATATTATCATAGGTTTTGACGGTGTTGTTAAGATAATTGATTTTGGAATTTCAAGACTGCATAAAGAAAACGCCAAACACGATACGCAGGTTCTCGGTACAGAGGGCTATGCCGCACCCGAACAATTCGGCTTTAAGCAGAGCGACTGCAAAACAGATATTTATGCTCTGGGAGTTTTGCTTAATTATATGCTAACAGGTCATATTCCGTCAGAAGTTATGTACCGTGACGGTGATGTTGCGGATATTATTAAAAAATGTACAGAATACAATGTTGAAAAGCGTTTTGAACGGATAGAAGATTTAGACGCCGCTTTGAAAAGAAAGAGAGTTTACGGCTTTAACTTTGCCGACAATTTTATGGAAAATTTCCCCGGACTCCGTTCGGAAAAGAAAGGTGTGCGTGTTTTTGCGTGCGTAATGTACGGCTGGATGTTTTTATGGATTATAGGTATGTACAGCAAGTATTGCGTAATAAATATACTGAACTTTTTTCCCGTCACGCTTATGGTAATACTGCTTTTCTTTATTCCCATTTCATTTTTCTCTGACCTTTTCGGCTTTCAGAGTTGTATTCCCAAAATAAGGGATATGCCTAAAACTTTAAGGAAGCTTATTTTTTACTCATTAGCCGTTGTGAGTATGTTTGTCGGTATGTCGATTTTCCGTGCCGTTACAACGGTATCTTATTTATGGTAATTATTTCCATAGCACAACAATATTATAACATAAATTTTTTTCTTAGTGTATGCTGTCAGCATACACTTTTTTATTTGGCTTTTTATATAATAATGTCAACGAATTTAATAAAAGGAGGAATTTATTATGAAAAATACCGTTAAAAAAGTTTTATGTACATTTATTGCAGTGGTTGCGGCGGTCACTTCTACATTGGTTTTTACAGGTTGTGGCTCAAAAAAAGCCACAAGCGACGTAAGTATTCCTGACTATACTTTTTCTGAAAGTTCTAAGGAAGAGGAAAGTTCGCAGGCAGAAGAAAGCTCAAAGGACGATGAATCTTCTGAGGAGGAAAGTTCAAAGGCAGAAGAAAGTCAAAAAGATGAAGAAAGTTCTAAAGAAGAGAATAACGATTCCGACACCGTTGATCCTGATTTTAAGGAAGTAATGGACGATTACGAGGACTTTATGAATGATTATGTTGACTTTATGAAGAAGTACTCAAGCAGTGACAATCCTGCAGGACTTATGAAAGATTACACGGAGTTTGTGTCGAAGTATGCTGATTGGGGCAAGAAGATAGACGATATTGACGAGGATTCTCTTTCAAAAGCAGATTACGATTATTATATTGATGTGACAGCAAGAGTTACTAAAAAACTTGCAGAAGTTGCCGAATAATAAAAATGACTTTTAATGACATCTGGGAAGAAATCGTAAGATGCACAGGCAATGTAATTACCACAAAAGAGAATACAAAATTTACATATGTTGTAAATGAAAACAGTATTTTTATTCCGAAAGCGAATTGGAAAATTACAAAATCAGAGCTTGAAGGTGCGGTAAAAATGTTGCAAAATCCGTCATTTGCAAAGAATGCGGCAATCGGTTCATCGTATGTGTATGCTATAATATTTAATGCTTTGGAAAAAATTCAATAATAACAGACTTTTTCATACGGATAAAAGCGCTCGGGTACTGTACCTTGAGCGCTTTTATAATGCAATTAAAAGTTGGCTTTGTCAAGAAAAGTGTGTAAGTTTTTTAAAATCATAAAAACTTTACAAATAATCCTATGAGAACAACTATATATCTAAAAAACAACTACAATAATCCCATCAGTCTTCCTTATATTCTCTTACTCGTGTACATATATAATGATAAATTATAATGATAAATGTATCACGAACTAAAGTCAAGTAATAATTTTCAAAAACGAATAATGTCTTTCCTAGTGAATTCCCAAAGTAAATTCCACAGTAGGAAAGGAGTGGAATTTACTTTGGGAATTCACGCTTATAAACGCAATTATAAACGAATATAAAAACAGCTGTGACGGATTTTATCTTTTTGGCGACCTCGGTGCCGTTGATTTTTATAAAAAGCTCGGATTCAAAACCATAAATCAATACACTTGCAAAATTAAAGATGAAATAATTGCAAATGTTCTTCCCCACTCTTTCACACGCATAAACAACAAAAACTCTCGGACAGATTTGACCCGAGAGTTTTGTGTTATAACAATGGAGTATGTTGATTATTAATTTTTATTATAATTTTGCAATCATCTTAAAGTTGCCGTGATAGTAGCACATGAACCGAGTAAATGATACAACCTGTTTCTCTCGCCATTATATCCGTTTTCTTTGAGATATTCGTCTGCCGTTTCTTCGGTAATCGGTTCAACATTAAAATCAACGGTCTGGGTTTCCTCTGTGCCGTCATTGTACTTAACGGTTACATCAACCGATACTCCTTCAAAAAGCTGTGAATAAAGCTCGTTATACATATCAATGATATCCGATTCATCATATTCGGGATTAAATTCTTTATCGAAATTCTCACCGTTTTTTTCGATGTATTCAGCTTTCACACTGTCGCTCACGGCTTCACCGCTGTACAGACTATACGCATTATATTTACTTAAAATTTTAGCCGCTTTTTCACTGTCATTTGCCATAAGATAAACATTCATACTAACAGGAGCAACTCCGTCAGAATCCACTTTAACGCTTTCATCCTGCTTATCATAATCAACGGTAAAACCCGAGTAAAAATAATCGGCACCCGAATTCATATATATTTTCATAGTTTCGTCGGCATTTTTGTTTTCAAAATCCGATAATACTTTACCGCAATATACTTTTTCATTGTCATCTGTATTAAAAGTAAAATATGAATTGCCTTTTGCATTATATGTAATTGTACTTATGTTATCACCCTTGCAAGAAAGCAACAAATTAAAAGTTTCCTCATAGCTCTCGTAGCCGTAAGAATATCTATCAGCCCTATCTATAGCGGCAACCTGTACCGGTTTATCTTTAGTTAATTCAGCAGCTGCGGCCGTAATAACAAATCCGTTTTGATTTTGAGCAGGTTGAGAAAAAAGGGCAAACGCACCTCCCGAAACAAGCATTGCCGCAACAAGAGACGCTGCAATAACTTTATTTACTTTTTTATTTTTACTTTTCTTAATGTCAATAATGTTGTCATTGCTTTGATTGCTATAAATATTTTCTATCGCAGAATTAACTGCATTCTCACTGATTTTAATATCATTGATTGTTTTCGTATATAAATTTTTACGCATACTAAAGTCCTCCTTCGGATAGAATTTTGCCGAGTCTTTTTCTTGCCCTCTGCAACTGCGAACTGATTGTATTTTGACTTTTGTCCATTATACGGGCTATTTCTGCAATTGAATAATCCTCATAATAATACAGATAAATAACATTTCTGTACTGCTTTGGAAGCTGCCAAATTTCTTCCATTACAGCCTTTGTTTGCGGCTGCTCAAGTTCTGTATATTTGTCGATTGACTCAATCTTATTATGCCAAAACGACTTATGAAAATTATTGCATTTGTTTATAGTAACCCGTATAAGCCAATATTTTAAATGTTTTTCATCGTCAAGAGGCGGGTTCTTTGTAAGTAATGTAACGCAAACCTCTTGAAAAATATCCTCGGCGTCAGCTTTTGATTTTAAATTTTGATATGCAATGCGAAATATCATATCCGCATATTTTACAATTACTTGTTCGATTTTGTTTTTCGGTACCGAATGAATCACTCATTTGTAACCTCCCTTTACTGTTAATACAACTGCAAACACACATTTTCGTGCATAATTTTAAATTTTTTTAACTTTATAATACCAAATTAATGTCTGTTTGTAAAAACAGTGAATATATAAAACTGCGTAAACAAAAAGACCTTATCCAAAAACGAATAATGTCTTTCCTTGGAACTGATAACGGGTGATTGTAATTATTCAAACTCTTTGCCTAGCTTGCTGCGGCTTGTTCATAGTCATATTTTCATCAACTCTACGCCATAAAAACAGTCCAGCGGACTGTTCAGCTTGTCGAAAAAGCCCAGCTTTTACTGGACTTTTTCTACAGGCTGAAGCTGCTACATTTCTGTAACAGCTTAACAATGAATTTATTATTTAATTGTTTAAGTATTTTTGTAACACCTTTTCAAGTTTATCAAACCTGCAGCATCTTTTTACGAGATTAATGTTTTTATCAGGATAATTTACTACAATGTCATAAAGCTTATTAGCTCTCTTTAAAATCAACTCACTATTACTTTGACAAAAAGCAAGCTGATCCTTTAAAAGCTCCTTATAAGCTATATCCCTCGGTGTATCATCAGGGCGTACTTTCATATCTATTGGAGTAAGTAAAGACTCATCTACCGGTAACATATTATTTATGTTTAATGCTCCGAATTAAAATATTTTTAAATTCCCTGTTCAAAAATGTAGAGGTACAAGTCCTCAAGGGTTGGTTTTGCGGTTGTGTATTGGAAGTCTGTCGGCGGGTTATCGGTCACGATGCGGACTATTATGCTGTTGTCGTTGTGACAGAGATTTGAAACACGGTAATTGTCTTGAAAATATTTTAAATCTTCCCTTTGAATTTCGACCTCAAAGACTTTATTTTCAAGCTCCTTTGTCAGCTTATTCGGGGAATCGTGGGAGATGAGCTGACCTTTTTTAAGCAAAATAATCTCCTTTGCGATAAACTCAATATCCGACACAACATGGGTGGAGATTAGGACAATTTTATCCTCGGCAATCTCGCTGATGAAGTTGCGTATGCGTATTCTCTCCTTCGGGTCAAGTCCTGCCGTTGGCTCGTCAAGTATGAGAATTTCGGGATTGTTCAGAAGCGCTTGAGCAATCAAGGCTCTCTGCTTCATACCGCCCGAAAACGAGCCTAACTTTTTATGTGCGGCATCTGTCAGATTAACCGTTTCAAGAAGCTGAGTGATCTTTTCCTTGGCTTCTTTCTTTTTTAAGCCCTTTAAAGCCGCCATATACCACAAAAAGCGGTTGAGGGTGAAATCATCATACAAGCCCTGCTGTTGGGGCATATAGCCGAGTACGGCTCGGTAATCCTTGCCGAGCTTTTTGATATTTTCACCGCCGTAAACCACCTCTCCGCCGTCGGCATTGAGGTTGTCGGTGATAATGTTCATCAGCGTGGACTTGCCTGCTCCGTTCGGTCCGAGCAAGCCGTATACTCCCGGAGTTAAGATAACGCTGAAATTATCAAGCGCCTTTACCGAGCCCTTTTTATAGGTTTTGCTGATACGATTTAAAGCTAATTCCATATTTACAACCTCTTTTGTTTTGAAACTTAAATTATAAATTTCGTACTTTTGCGCTTGGGAACAAAGATAATCAGAGCCGATACTGCGATTATCAGCAGACAAACGGCGGTGATTATGCCGATAACGGCTGTCTGAGCATTATTTGAAAATGCCGATACCATACGGATTTTGTTGTTATCAATGAACACCACGCAGGGTATAAGGAGCAAGCCGCTTGAAATTATCATTGTCACAAACTGATTTTTAAATATGTAGGAGAGCAGATAGACCAAAGTCGTTGTGCCGACTGCCGCAAGCAGATGAACAAAGCCGAGAGCAAGAATATATCCGCCCACGGTTATGCCGCTTGTCAGAGCCGAAAAATTTCTTGAATATGCAAGCGGTAAATCAAATGATGCCGTGCCGAAGGTCATGATAAAATTGAGCATATACGGCAGATAGATTAAGATATAGGAAATCACCGTGGTAATCAGGACGGTCAAGAGCTTTATAATCAACAGCCTCGCTTTGCCGTGCTTATTTGCCGAAATCAAGTTAACCATAGAGGTCTTGTATTCAATTGCCAAAATGTTAGAGGTACAGAAGATAACCACGGCTAAGAGCAGAGCAAAATACTCCCACTCCCTAAAGGTGTCCATAGTCAGCCGCTTGTTCACCACTTCATTGACAAGTGCAGGCTTTTCGCCCGTCAGCTCAGCCTTTCCATTAACATATTCAAGCTGAGCGCAAATGTCCTCAAATGCCATTCCTCTTATGCTTAAAATACCATCAATGGTATTGAGCCTGTTCGTTTTTTCCTCAGCCGAAATCGTGGTGTCGGCTGAAAGCTCCTCGGCTTCTCTTGTAAGCTCGTCAAAATAAGCCCTTTCACTCTCGATAAAATCATACTTTTCCTCGTCAAGCTCACCCTCAAGTGTTTGCATATAGGTGTCATAGGCGCTTTCCTGAGGACTTATGAATATAATACTCAAATCATCATTGTAGCTGACAAAGCCGAGAGCCACGAGGATAATTACTGCGACAAGGGCGAAGGAGGTTTTGTAGTGCTTGTAAGCCTCGCCGCTGTATATTCTCACACTTCCGTTGATTTTCTTAAACCGTCCGAGCCGTGACATAAGCCTGTCGAGCAAAACGAGCTTGCCGTTATGCTGTGACAGCCTTGAAAACGCCAATGCCGCTCCCAAAACTCCGACAACGGAGAGAGCTATAGCTAAGCCGATGAAAACGGTGATTATGTTAATCGGCTGTGAAAAAATATTGACATTCTGATAACAGCCGAAAATATTGTTGCCGCTGATAAGGTAGAAAATATTTATAAATTTTAGCGAAGCCAACACAGAGCTGCCGTCAATGAAAATGAAGCAGGAAAATTCAAAAATCAGTGCCGACGCCAAGATTAAATAGGTCTTTGCGGAGGACTTGATAACCACGAATAAAAATGCCGTGAGCATTGACAGAGAGCAGAGCAAAAGCGTTTTGCCGAGTACCCACAAAATCAGGTATTCAAGCATTGTAACATTTAATGCGCAGTTTAAAAACAGCTTGCTCGACTGCACGGGGCGGCTCAAATCTCCAAAGCCGTAGACTGTGCCTGCCATCATAATGTTGCTCGCATAGAACAGCAGACTAACAACCGCCGTAACGCTCAAAACAACCAAGAGCTTGCAGGCTATTGTTTGCAGTCTGCCCTTTGCCGTTGACCGCACAAGAATATAAAGCTCCTTTTCTCTTTCAACGGAGAACATCAAAATATTGACGAGCAATACGATAATTAGCAAAATATAGCTTGAAACCTCATATGAGGTTGCGGCTTCAACCGCCTTGTTGTTGCCGAGGATGGGCTTAACACCTTTAACCTCGGCAAAATCCACGGGAGTTTTTTCAATATTTCTGAACGAAAAACTGTCCGGCTCTGCAAAAATGGAAAAGCTGCTCTGTTGCTCGGCTCTCGACTTCATATTGGAAATAAACTCTTCATAGCTGTCTATGTGAGAGAGCTGAGCCTGTATGTTGCTTAGCATAACCGAGCGGTTGAACAGCTCATCATCGTTCAAGTCCAAGCCTGCCGCATTGTCATACAGCTTTGGATATTTTTCCTTGTATTCATCTGCATTTCCGTTGTGCAAAAGAATTTGTGCAATCTGTATCTCCGTGTTCTTGCTTTCAAAGAACGCATTTTTATCCTCTGCGTCGTTACATTCCCGAATAAGCTGTTCATATGCCCCGACATCACTTGAAATTGCCGAATTTTCATAATCAGAGGATTGAAGCATTACGAAAAACAGAGAATCGGCGCAGAAAAAGGCGATGATGCAAATAAGAAATATTTTGTTTGAAAACAGCTTTAAATATTCGCTACCTGCAATTCTCATACAACTCCCGCCTGTCCCTCTACATAGTAATTACTGTTCTTCTTTTCAGCCCATTTCAGCTTGCAAAGCTCTGTGAATTTTATAGTTTCGCCGCCGATTGAGCCGAGTTGACTTTTATCCGCCATAGCTAAAATTCGTTCTCCGTTATCATCTACAGATTCAAAAATAAAATATTCATTATCCTGTGGATTAATATTATTGCATACTATATTTTCAAATTCAGGCGGAGCATACGAATCTATCTCATTCATATTTAAATCGTAAACCGTAATAATCTGTTTTTCTGCATCTTTTCTGGTGACCTGCACACAATTATCACCATATATGTATTTTCCATCGGTTGAATATCGCAAATTATCTTTATGAGCTATTGTGAAAAAGCTTTCCTTTACATTTCCATCCAAATCGCATTTAAGATAAACATTTTCATCCGAATTTTTATCGTAATAGGACGCAATCATTGTGTTGTCTAAAAAGAAATTATAAGACACCTGATAGCCTTTAGCTTTAGGAATGTCATTAATCTCTAATGTATCCAAATTGATACATTTGATACTTAAACCGGGTCCTTCCTCTTTTTCATTTCTCTCGTCGGCAGTAAAGTAAAAATAATTCTTATACGCACATATTTGAGAAACAGCTCTCAAGCCGGACTCAATATAGTAATCCGTTTTGTATAGAATCTGCGGTTCTGATTTAGGTGAATCAAGAGGTATTCTGATTACTGATGAATCAGTAGAGCAATAAAAATATCCCCTGTGTATGAACCATTCAAAATCATAAAAATTAAAGCTTCCCGTGAGATTTTCCCTTTGGCTTCCATCAGGCTTCATACGCATAAGATATGTATTGTAATTTATATAGCTCTTGTCATACTCTCCGCATAAAGCATACAAATATCCGTCATTATATTGTATTTGGGGCTTCTCCGTTAAGTTTAAATAGGCATCGCAAGCTTCAGGGTCATCGTGAGTACAATTTGGTTTTGAACAAAGAGGAGTAGCCTTTTTTGTTTCTTTATCAATAAAAATCACGATTCCGTCATCACCGATATAATAATAACCTTTATCTGATTTTGTCATAGGTGCATTTCCGCCGATATGGTACATTAGCTGCATATCTGTTGCATAATTTATATATGCATCATCGGAATTTGAGTATGAAGATTTATTCGTACAGCCATAAAAAAATACAGCAGCACAAATTGTTAAAAATAATGCCATCATTGCAGTTGTTTTCTTCATTGGAATACCTCTCACAATTTAATTATTTATCTGATGTTGATATTAATGCTGCGCTTATTGCTGATACTAATATTTTTTAATTTTCATAAAATTATCCTCCAAAATTTTTATACCTTTGTCACTAAAGTAATACATTGAACTCACCTCCCGAAACAAGCATTGCCGCAACAAGAGAAGCTGCAATAACTTTATTTACTTTTTTATTTTTACTTTTCTTAATGTCAATAATGT
>ERZ791837.2089-NODE-2089-length-11677-cov-2.739804_pt1 | contig 11677 bp, 9 predicted proteins | sample MGYA00510292_ERZ791837 | MGnify/ENA primary metagenome ERZ791837 (study PRJEB30046, sample SAMN00715259) | human gut metagenome | study: EMG produced TPA metagenomics assembly of the A metagenome-wide association study of gut microbiota in type 2...
GGCCGCCGCTGCTGCCCGCCTACCCTGCCGCTCTGTCTGGGAGTACGCCCGGGCAGCTTGCAGGAGGTGCTGCAAGCGGAACCGCCCCTGTGTCCGGGACGGCAGAGCCGGATCTTGTTGGACGCCGACCCGCTGGAGCCGGGCACGGCTCCGCAGCGGGATGTGCCGGTGAGCTTTGACCCGCATCATCGGCAGTACGGTTACCGCTCGGTACGGGGGCTTTGGCAGAAAGTGCCGGACAGCCCGGAGACTACGGAGCACGATCCGTTCCGGGAATTGTAAAAAGGGGGCGAGAGAATGTATTTATCACGGGTAGAACTAGATCCCACCCGCCGCAGCACCATGGCTGCGCTGTCGGCACCGCCAAAACTGCATGGCGCAGTGGAAAGCGCTTTTGCAGGGGAGCGCCGCCGCAGACTGTGGCGGTTGGATCGTCTGGGAGAGCGGTTGTATCTGCTGCTGCTCAGCGAAGATGCGCCAGAGCTGTCCGGCGTGGTGGAGCAGTTTGGCACCGGAGCGGCTGCGGAGACCCGCAGCTACGACCCGCTTTTGCAGCGGGGGGAGCCCGGCAGCTGCTGGCAGTTTCGGCTGACCGCAAACCCCACCAAAAGCTGCAAAGACCCTCAAAACCCCGCAGCGCGGGGAACTGTAGCCGCACATTGCACGACACAGTACCAGAAGCAGTGGCTGCTGGAGCGCGCCGCAAAGCACGGCTTTGCCCTGCGGGAGGAGGAATTTACCGTGACCCGGGTGCAGTGGCAGCACTTTGCCAAGCACGGCACCCGGCCGGTGACCCTGTTAGCAGTGACCTATGAGGGCATTTTGCAGGTGACCGATGCAGAGCAGTTCCGGGCACTGCTATGTCAGGGCATGGGGCGCGGCAAGGCCTATGGCCTTGGACTGATGACCGTTATGCGCGGAGGAAACTGAGATGGACGAGATGCCGGGCATGATCCGGCCGGACCTGCAGGCGCTGCCGCAGGTGAAAGACCGGATGACCTTTCTGTATCTGGAACACTGCACCCTTGGCCGACAGGACGGCGCAATCACCGTTACAGACGAAAAAGGAATCGTTCAGATCCCGGCGGCGGGCATCTCGGTGCTGCTGCTGGGGCCGGGTACACGGGTGACCCACCGTGCCATGGAACTTATGGGTGACACGGGCGTGGGTGCTGTCTGGGTAGGTGAGCACGGTGTACGGTATTACGCCCATGGCCGTCCCCTGACCACCCACTCGCAGCTGTTGCTGCGGCAGGCAGAGCTTGTCAGCAACACCCGCAAGCACCTGGATGTGGTACGCAAGATGTATCAGCTCCGTTTCCCGGACGAAGATATCTCCCGGCTGACTATGCAGCAGCTGCGGGGACGCGAGGGCAGCCGTGTGCGGCAGGTATACCGCAAAGCTTCCAAGGATACCGGTGTTCCGTGGAGCGGCCGACTGTACCGCCCGGAGGATTTTGCATCGGGAGATGCCGTCAATCAGGCGCTTTCTGCCGGGCACGCCTGTTTGTACGGTCTGGCGCACGCGGTGATCGTGGCATTGGGCTGCGCCCCGGGTCTTGGCTTTGTTCATGTGGGGCACGAGTGCTCCTTTGTGTACGATATTGCCGACCTGTACAAGGCCGAGGTGACCATTCCCATCGCCTTTGAAGTGGCGGCACAGGCTCCGGACGACCTGCCGGCCGTAGTGCGCCGCCGGGTGCGGGATGCCATGGTAGAGCATCATATTCTGGAGCGCATGGTGCATGATATCCGGTATCTGCTCCTGAATGCGGATGAGCGGGAACAGGAGCCGGAAGCTGTTTATCTGTGGGACAACAAAGTGGGCACTGTGGCCAACGGCATCAATTATTTTGAAGAAGAGGGTGATGAAACATCGTAGTTCTCACCATGACGAACTGCCCGCCAAAACTGTGCGGGGATCTGTCCAAATGGTTGTGCGAGATCAACACGGGCGTTTATGTGGGCAATGTGAGCAGCCGCGTGCGGGATGCCTTGTGGGAGCGGGTGTGTCAGAACCTGAAAAACGGACAGGCAACACTGGTGTTCACCACGGCGGGAGAGCAGCGGATGGATTTTCGCACCCACAATACCGCATGGGAAACCGTGGACTTTGACGGGATCAAACTGATGCGACGACCGCTGCCGCAGGCCGAACAAAACCAAATCGACCTGAAACCCGGGTTCAGCAAAGCGGCACAGCAGCAAATGGCGCGGAAAGCGGGCAGAACAAAGCCGAGCACAGGCAATTACACCGTGATCGATCTGGAAACCACCGGCCTGAAAGCCGCGTCCGATTCCATCATCGAATATGGAGCGCTGCGGGTCCGGGACGGTGTACCGGTGGAGGAGCTGACCATGCTGGTCTGCGTGGAAGAAAACGTTCCGGCAGAGATCACAGCCCTGACAGGACTCAGCGCTGCGGAATTGCAGCAGGGAACAGAACCACGGGAAGCGCTGAATAGTTTTTTGCTGTTTATTGGCAAAGACCCACTGGTGGGACATAATATTGCCTTTGATCTGGAGTTTCTGCGCATGACCTGCAAACGATATGGCTTTCCGGCACCGACCAACCGCCAGATCGACCTTGCACAACTTGCCCGCCGAAACCTTACAAGGATCGCAAATTACAAGCTGGTGACGCTGGCACAGCATTTTCAGCTGGCAGAAAAAATGGAGCATCGCGCACTGCCGGACTGCCGTCTGATACAACAGGTTTATTGCAAACTGAAGGAAACAGCGGTACAATAGCAACAGGAGGCACGGTGCTACGGGATCTTTTTAGTCTTTTCCCCGCATACGCGGGGGTGATCCCCGCAAAAATCGAATCAATCAAACCGGGCAGAACTGAACATCGGATTTGGTTCTGCCCCTATTTATAAAGGAGAGCATTTATTATGGCTGCTAAGGTTATCAACTTTCATTCCCCCGATGGTAAGAACACTTACGAACTGACTTTCACCCGTGACAGTGTGGAAGCAACCGAACGTGCAGGCTTTCAGATTGGTCAGTACACTCAGATGACCAACCTGCTGTCCAACTCCCGCGCCCTGTTCTACGGCGCGTTTATCGCCCGGAATCGTGGCATCAAGCGTAAAGTCGTGGACGAAATGTTTGCCCACATCGACGAGAAGGAAGAGCTGATGGCTACGCTGCTTGAGATGTTCATGGACGCTTCCAAGTCTCTGCTGGCAACTGACACTGAGGACAAAACTGCAAAAAACGCAACGTGGGAGATTGTGTAACCGCACAATCTCAGGAACCAGACGGAGAGGGAGAGCCGTTCTCCTTCTCCAAGCTGTTCCACGATGTAGAAGCCTATTACATCTCCATCGGTATGACCTACGAGCAGTTCTGGCACGGCGATGTCTGGCTGGCTAAGGTATACCGTGACGCAGAGGAACTGCGAGAACGCAGAGCCAATGCAGAAGCATGGAGAAACGGTTTTTACATGGCATCTGCGCTTTCCTCTACAGTTGGCAATATGTTCCGAAAGAAAGGGTCTAAACCCATCAAGTACATGGATAGACCGATTCCCCTTACTCAAAAGGAGAAAGACGAGTATGAATACCAACGCGCAGTTGAGGCGCAGGAGCGAATCAAGAGAATGATGTTCTCTATGATGGAAAGTGATGGTGGTAGTGATGGCTGATGTTGATATTACGAGCTTATCCGTAGAGATTTCTGCGGAATCGCAGGGCGCAGAGCTTAATATCGACAAGCTCGCTACCGCCATTTCTAATTTGCGGACAAAGGGCAACGTTACAAAGGTTGTAAACAGTCTTGACAAGCTGGCTAGTTCTATTGCAACGCTGAAACAGGCATCTGCCGGAATGTCTGGGCTGGACAAAATTACCAGCTTTCTGAATGGACTTTCCAACGTCAACACGACCGCAAGCGCAAAGAGCATCAACACGGTCGTGAATGCAATCAAGAAGATTCCTTCGGCAGTCTCCGGCTTGAACGGTGTGGATTTCTACTCCATGTCTGGAAGCATCACTCAGCTCACTAATGCTTTGGCTCCTCTGTCCATTCTGGACGCATCGAACCTTAAAGCTCTTGGCAGCGCTTTCAATGCGATCGGGAAGGTTCCTGACCTGACCGACAAGCTGAAAGCCACCGACCTCGATTCTTTTGCAAGTTCTTGCCAGAAGATTTCCGTCGCCCTTACTCCCCTTGCATCTCAGCTCGACAAGGTGGGCAATGCTTTTGCAAAGCTCCCTCCGCAGTTGAGCAAAGTGGTCACACAGGCAAACCGCGTGACCGCAGCCAACGAGAAGCAGCGTAAGAGCTATCTCAGTCTGTCCAATCAGATGAACGGCTTTATGCGGAACATGGCAAAGCTGGTTTCGTTGAAAGCTATCGCTGAGTATCTTGGCAACGCTGTTGCGAAGTTTAACGACTTCTATGAAGCAACAGACCTGTTTCATAATGCTATGGGCAATCTGAGCGGTGAAGCCGATACGCTCATTAGCAAGATGCAGGGGTTGCTTGGCGTTGACCCGACCAAAGCAATGACCTACATGGCTACCATCCAGAGTTTAGGTACTTCGTTTGGTCTGGCCAGCGACAAAGCATACATTCTGTCTAAGAACCTGACTCAGCTTGCCTATGACGAAGGTTCTTATTGGAATAAGGATGTTGCCGAAACCTTTACCGCAATGTCTTCTGCTATCTCTGGCGAGATTGAACCTATTCGCCGTTTGGGCGTTGACCTGTCTCAGGCGCGGTTACAGCAGGAACTTCTTGCACTGGGCTTTAACAAGCAAGTCTCCAGCCTGTCCCAGGCAGATAAAGCAGTTCTGCGTTACATTGCCATTATGAAGCAGACTGCCAACGTGCAGGGCAACCTTGCACAGACCATCCAAAGCCCTGCGAATCAGATTATTCTGAAAGCGCAGCTGGATATGCTGGCAAAGTCTGTTGGCTCTCTGCTCTACCCTGCCATGAAATCCATTCTTCCTCCGCTGATTGCTGCTGTCCAACTTATTCGAGAATTTGTCCAGTGGGTGGCAAAGCTGATGGGTGTAAAGGTCGTGTTTACTGATTTCACCAAGAGCGCTGACAGCGTTGGTGGTATCGGTGACGCAATGGATAACACAGCCGATTCGACAAAGAAAGCCGCCAAAGCCCTCAAGGACTACACGATGGGTTTTGATGAACTGAACATCATCGACCCCACACAGGGGAGTTCTGGCTCTGGCGGCGGCGCATCTGCTGGCAATATCTTGGGCGACGTAGACCTGTCCGGCTACGATATGTTCAAGAACTATGTTGGCAACGCCGTGGACGAAATCAAGGCAAAGCTGGAAAAGCTTGCGCCATTGATTGCTGGTATTTCTGCCGGATTTGCAACGTGGGCTATTGGCAACGCTTTGCTTGAAGCTCTCAATAAAATCAAAGGCGATGGCTCTTTAATTGAAGGAATTCTCAAGCTTTGGAAGTCTCCCATTATGGGAGCAGCTGTCGCTGTTGGCATCATGGTTGCTCGTTTTGTCGACCTGTACCAAAACAGTGAGGCGTTCCGAAAAGGCCTTGAACGTGTTCGAGCTATGATTTACCTTGCTGCGGAAGGGCTTAGGCAGGGTTGGAATATATCACTCACAGATGGAAAACTCGGAGAATCCATCAAATACCTGAAAGAATCTTTTTCTAACTTAAAGCAAGTAATCTGGAATCTCATTCCAGAAAGTTGGCAGGATGGCATTTCTTCTGCGTTCAAAACAATTTCTGACGTTGTAAAAGACCTTGATCTTGATGTTGGTGATTTAATTACAACACTTATGGGCATCGGTCTTATTGTTAGCGGTCATCCTGTAGCCGGTCTTGCTGTTCTTGGTTTTGAAGCTATCACTGTTGCAGTTCGTGGTCTTGGTAGCGAAAGCCAAAAAGAAGCTTTTGAGATGGAAACGGACTGGTTCAATGCTTTCAAGTCTATGGGCGAAAAAGTTGCTGATTTTGTAGGTGACGCAATTACAGCCATTGGAAACCTTATCAATGATTTCGCAATTTTTATTGGATGGATTCAGAACGGTGTTTCCGAAACTGACAGGCTTGATTTACAGATGAACGGTAACTTTATCGAAAATGCCGTCATGGGTATTGCTCAGTTGATTCACGATATCGGAGTGTTTGTCGGATGGATTGCCAATGGAGTAAGTGAAACCGACCGTCTTGATATTCAGATGAACGGTAACTTCATCGAAAAGGCGGTTCTTGGTTTTGCTGACCTTATCAATTGGGTAAAGAATGTTGTTACATGGTTCGTACATCTCGATGAACACGTCGAAAATGGTGCGAGAGCTGTTCGTGGATTTATCGATGATATCAAAACGTGGGCAAAAGATGCCGCAAAAGCTGCTTCCGATATGGTAACAGCCGTTGCAAATGCTATTGCTTCTCTTCCTTCCAAAATGTTTGAAGCGGGCAAAAACATTTGGCAAGGTCTGGTAAATGGTATCAAGAGCGGCATTGAAACTGCAAAAGGCGCTGCGGCAAATCTTGCGAAAGCTATCATTGACAAGTTCACGACCGATACTGAAATTCACTCTCCCTCCGCTCTATTTGAACGCTTTGGTGAATTTATCGATCAAGGTCTTGCAAACGGCATCACTGCTGCACTTCCTTACGTTGAACAAGCTATGGCCAATCTGGCAAACGTTGCTCAGCAGAAGGGCAACGAGATGATTGACTATGGCGCGACCACCGCAACGAATTTCGTTGATGGCTTCTTCAACGGTCTGAGCAGCAAGTGGCAGGAACTTGATTCCGGCTTGCAGAGCGACTTCTTCGGCACAGTGCAGAACCTTTGGAATGCTGTGCAGAGTGGAGATTTGAAAATGGTCGGAACAACTGCGGCAGCTATTATTTGGCAAGCGATGGGAGAAAAAAATCGTTCCGAGGTAAAAACGTATGCAGCAGACTTGATTTCTCAACTGTCTGACGTTCTAAAGAAAGCAGCCGGAACGCTATTTGATTCTGCATTGCAAATTGGCAAAAACATCTGGAAAGGCATTACCAATAATTTTGGGGATATTGTAAAAAGCGTATCTCAGCTGGGGCAAAAAATTTACAATGGATTTTCCAGCTTAAAAGTTCCACTTACAAATGCAGGCTTTTCTATCAGCAACGGATTATTTGGAGGCCTCGTTAGTAAATTCCCTGAAATTTTAACAGGCGTTGCTGGGGTAATCACATCTATTGGCGGCGCTTTTATGGGCATGCTGGAATCGATTGGTAGCGTCCTGACAAGTTTAGGAATCCCAACGGGTGTGCTGATGCTTGCTGGCGGAATTGCAATCGCCGCCGCAATTGCTGGTATTGTTGCAAGTCTAGGCGGATCTAGATCTTCAGTGAACCAAGATTATTCCAGCTATCCTGGAACAAGCGGATATGATTCTTCTACCGGGTCTACGACATCTACTGGAAGCTACTATCCAAGCTCTTCTACAAGTGGAGTAAGCGTATCTGACTTGAGGAGCGCAGTTCATGATGGTTGCTATGATGCGTTTCTTGATATTTTCCAGCGCTATGGTGATGAAATTACCGGTGGTAAAGAAGTCAGGCTGTTCATCGACGGAAAGCAGATTACCGCTTCGGTTGAAAAGCAGCAGGCTGACCGCGGCGTGCAAATCATGGGTACGGAAGTGTATAGCTATTAAGGGAGGGACGGTGAATTATGCAAGCTCTTGTATCGGTGAACGGCGTAGATTTGCCGGAGCCTTCCTCTTATAGCGCAACAACTTCAACCATCGTTGATTCTGGCCGCAACGTGCAAGGCAAGGTTGTTGGCTCTGTGGTTCGACACGATGTTGCAAAAGTGGCTCTTAAGTGGAAATACCTTACCGCAAAACAATGGGCTTCCGTTATCAGCCCATTCACTAGAAACTTTTATTGCACGGTACGATTTTACAATCAAACAACAGCTTCTTATTCTACACGTCAGATGTATGTTTCCGACCGAACGGCCGGAATGTGGCGAAGGGGGCCAAACACTGGAAATGTAATGGGCTGGACGGATTGTTCTTTGAGCCTTGTTGAGGTCTAAAGGTGGTGATTTTATATGTCTGTAAAGCCGTCCGATAAGTGGCTTTCGCAATATAATAATACGCTTGTACCCGAAACCTTTATTCAGATTACTTATCATGCAGCTGATGATGCGGCACAAACGGACGCTATTGCAAGTTCAGGTTCACAAACCGTGTTTAGCAACGTGGCATCCATCACCGATTTTGACACTTCCGTTTCCGGAAATTATGCGACTGCCGAAACTAATTTTTGGGTTTTGGATGGAAGCTTTGGTATCGTTCCGGATTCCGAACCGTATCAAGAATGCGGCTATGTAAGCGGTGAATGCGTATCAAGCTCCAATCATCCAACCATCACATTTTCTTTTAGTAAAATCCACGAAGAAAAAATACCGGGCCTGACAATCGTTTGGTCTGAAATTTTAAATGAATGGGCAAAATCATTTAAAGTTTCCGCTTACAAAGGAACCGCTCTTCTTTTGGAAAAGCAAATTGACAACAACGATTCCGCCGAAACTTCAATTGAATTTGAGATTTCCAATTATGATTCGGTTATTATTGAAATTCTTGAATGGTGTATTCCAAACCGAAGAGCTCGTATCTCACAAGTGGAATTTGGACAACGTGTGAGATTTAGCAAAACAGACCTTCTGTCGTATTCCCATAAATCAAAGCGTGACCCAATTTCCGGCCAGCTTTCTAAGGATTCGATTTCTTTTTCCATTGATAACAGCGATCAAAAATGGAATCCTATCAACCCTGACGGTCTCTACAAGTATTTGTATGAACGCCAAGCTGTTTTTGTAAAGTATGGCATGGACTTGGACGGACAGACCGAATGGATTAACGGAGGTAAGTTTTACCTTTCTAGTTGGAGTATTCCTTCTAATGGCATTACCGCTTCCTTTGAAGCTCGCGATGCTTTGGCATTTTTAATCGATTCGCCATACACCGGAAGAAAAAGCGGCACTTTATACGAAATATGCTATGACGCTTTGGAACTTCTTGATGTTTCTGGTATCAGCTATTACATCAATGAATCTTTGAAGGATTATACAGCTGATTTTAGTAACGGAAATTCTTCGTATAAAAACGCTGATGTGCTACAGCTTTCCGCTAACGCAGCCGGTATGGCTTTGTATCAGACAAGAAGCGGTGAGATTCGGATTGACCGAGTTCCGTACCTTCCTGAAAACAAGTCCGACATTTACGAAATCACCGAAATCAATGATTATCAGTATCCGGAAATCACTTTTTCTAATAAGTTAAAAAACATCTCTTACTCTCTAAATGGAGCTTCATCGTTATATCCGAACGGCGATACGGGCGATGGCGTTACGCAAAGTGTGAACAATGCACTTATTTCTTCTTCCATTGTCTCCCAGCCCAAAAATGTTCTAACTGAAAGCTATAAAGTGCTTTCTAACCGTCGAAAAGCCACCCTGTCTTATCGTGCCAGCCCACACAACGATGCTCTTGATTTTGTCAAGCTCAATCATCAGTTTGGATATTCTTCTAACTTGTTGATTACGGACGTTTCTTATACCTTTAATGGTAGCTTCAAGGGCTCCGTTACCGGGTATATGATTGAAGATGTTGATTCGTTGCAAATCGATGCTTCTGAAATTTACTTGCATCCTACCGATACGATTACGCTCACTGCAACGCTTACCCCTGCGTCTGCCGATTCCCCTGTTATTATTTGGAATGCATCTCCCGCTGGTATCGTTGAACTGAATGTCATCAAGAACGAACGCGGTGTATCTGTCTGCAACGTCACGTATTTACACAGTGGAAAGGCAACGATTACGGCTACAGTCGCAAGCCTTTCCGCTTCTTGCAACGCTACTACGATTGCGGATGAGATTTCCAACCTCAAAGAAGGCGATACCGTTTACATCTCCGTCGCTGGCGTTTACACTGCTTTTCTTGTCTCAAAGCATAATTACGAACCAGAATTAAATGGTAAAGGAAGAACGCTTCTTGCTCTTAAAGACGCGAAAACAGAAAACACTGCGTGGGATAGTAAAATGACAACTCCCGCAGAGTATTCGACCAGCAGTATTGATGCCTTATTAAACGGAAACGTAAAAAATTCTTTTTCTGATTTTATGCAGAAAAAAATCGGCAAAACTACTTTTTATTATACTCCCGCGTTCAAAAAAAATAATTCTAACGAGTACGTACCTTCTGCTGTGTCTACTCTATCTCGCAGTATATTTTTACCTTCCGCAAAAGAAATATACTACGGATTTCCTGATAACGATAGTTCTATTAACGAAATTTGGGGTTATGGATGCAACGTAGAAGGAAGCCCGCTCCCTACAGCAAAAGAACTTCTGAGAAATCCTTTTTTTACTGAAGGAAGCATCTACAGCCCGTATCAGCAGTGGACGAGAACTCCCGTTACCCATCTTGAATATTTTGGCATGGGTCCTTCTGTTGGAAATATTTATTATCGTTCTATTGTTGTTTCAAGGTATTGGGACAAAGCGCATCTTGGTAATTCTAATGACAAAGAAGAATTATTTTATTATGACTGTATCGGCTCTGGCGACACTGCCAATAAGTGCTATCATTACATGTTTACCGTTCCGAGTAATTTGCCTATCGGGTATCAAAACAGAGTTGAGGAAGAATAATTTATGGTTCGATGGATTACAGACCGAACGCAATCAGACGTTAACCACGTAAAAGAAATCACAGCAAAAGCAAGAACAGGCACATGGACGGAGATCGAGCAATCGGAATGGCTTGCCGGAATGAAAGGCGCTTTGAGTTATACGGATTTCAATCGCATTGAATCCGGTATTCAGGAGCTTGGCTCCATTGTTGGCGCATCTGTTTCTGTTCGGACCGATTGGACAGTCGATGGATATATGAAAGTCTCCGACGCAACACGATGGCTTTCTAACATCAACTCCATTCGTGCTAAATGCTCTGGCCCATCTGGTATCGCAGATACGCCAGAAAGCATGAACAAACTCGATTTTTCAACGATGAATCAAATCGAGCAAATTTTGTTCGACATTGAAACGCTTGCTAAAACATACGTTACGTTTTCCGGCGAATACATGACAGGAGATGGACAATATGGTTTTTGAAGACCGCGTTGCAAAATATCCGGGTCGATGGACAATGGTAAAGTCGGATGGAACATCCGAAATTGTCACCCTTATCCGAAATGACGAACCAACAAAAAAAGGGACACCGCTCAACGCATCAACGCTTAATGAACTGAGCACTGTTGCAGGCGCTTTAAACGCCGCAGAAGAAGCAAAAGAAAGTGCGGCACAGAGTTCGGCAAGTGAAAAAGCCGCCGCTGCAAGCCAGGCCGCCGCGAAAGTGTCCGAGGCAGAATCCGCCAAGAACCTGCAAGGCACCAAAGAATATTTCGAGCAGGTGCGCACTATCACCATCGGTGCACAGGGCTGGTACGCCACGCCGGAAGCTCTCAAGACTGCTGTGCCGGTGGGCGAAAACGGCTGGTGGGCAGTGGTCGGCACGACCGATACCATCTGGACGTGGGACAGCGACACCGGCGCGTGGAAGGACAGCGTTCAAAAAGCCGATTTATCCGACTATTACACACGGGAACAAGTAAACAGGCTTCTTGAAGAGCAAAAGCTTGCAGACCATCCCGGGGGCAG
>ERZ791837.2091-NODE-2091-length-11669-cov-3.185552_pt1 | contig 11669 bp, 9 predicted proteins | sample MGYA00510292_ERZ791837 | MGnify/ENA primary metagenome ERZ791837 (study PRJEB30046, sample SAMN00715259) | human gut metagenome | study: EMG produced TPA metagenomics assembly of the A metagenome-wide association study of gut microbiota in type 2...
TAGCCGATGTAGCTGCCGTCGTTGTAGACGATGCCGGTGTCGCCGGCCTTGCGGGAGGCGTCGAAGCACCAGTCGTTGAACTCGGTGACCATCTGACCCTGCAGGATCTCGGTGTACAGGCCGCCGTTGGTGTTGGAGCCGCCGTCATCGCTGAGCTCGTTGGCCAGCGCGGCGAAGGCATCCTCCGTGCCGCCGTTGGCCTGCCACTGGGCCAGCGCGTCCTCGGCCTTGGCCTTGGCCGCGTCCTTCAGTGCCTGCAGGTCGGCGTCATACGTCTCGGCGTCCTTGTCCAGCGAGGAGGCGTCCACGCGGAACAGGATGTGCCGCACGTCCACGGAGCTGTACTCCTGACGGCCGCAGGAATGGAACACCACCACATAGCTGTTGGGATCGTCCGTGACCACGGCGCCCTCGTTGGCGGTGCGGGCGCTGTCGAACACCCACTGGGCCATGGCGGAGCCGGTGTTGGAGCCGGCGTCCACGCTGCTGTAGGTGCCCAGATCCTCATAGTCCTTGGAGATGGCCAGCAGCGTCTCGCCGTTCTGGTAACGCTCCAGCGCGGCAGCGGCGGCCTCGGCGGCAGCGGCCTTGGCGGCGGCGGACTCCTCCTCCGTGGGCTGGACGGTGTTGCCGTCGGCATCGGTGGTGGAGGAAGCGCTGCCCTTGAAGTAGATATACTCGTAGCTGGCCACGTTATAGGCGGAGGGATTCTCCTGATAGCTCTGCTCCAGCTGCTCGGTGGTATAGGTCAGATCCGCCTGATAGTGCTGCTTGTAGTGGCTGGCGACCTCCTCCATCGTCACCATCTCCTCAAACAGGGCGGGGGTCATGCCCTGCCCGTACACCAGCTTCAGGTAGGACTTTAAGGAGTAGCCCTGTGCCTTGACGTTGGCCTTGATGGTGTCCAGCGCGTCCTGCACCTCGGCGGTAATGTCGGCGTCGGCGCCGTGGTCATGAGCCTCGGCCTCCTTGACGGCCATGACATTGGTGGACAGCTGGTCGATGGCGTAGTCACGCAGGAACTGATCCCAGGTGATGTCGCCCTCGTCCGTGACCTGCAGCAGCATCTTGGCGGTGTCGTTCAGGTTCTGCTGATCCAGGGGCTTGCTGGTGTCCAGACCGTAATAGCCGGCGTTGGCGATGCTGTTGCGCATGCCCTGATAGTAGTAGTTTACCTGCGCGACGGTGTAGTTCTTGCCGTCGATGGTGATGGCGTCGGGATCGCGGTAGAACACGCCGGCGTTCACCAGCAGCAGCAGAACAGCCACCACCACGAACAGCACGGCGATGCCGCCGTACAGACGGTTGGTCTTGCGCTGCTTGGCCTTTTCCTCCGCCTCGCGGATGACCTTGGGGTCTTTGATACCCTGACTGGCCAGATCCTGGCGATTCTTCTTTTCTCTTGATGCACTCATTTGCTTCATTCCTCTCAAAAACGGGCAGAATACGCCCTTGGTGATAAAATGCCTGATTATTATACAGGATTGCGAAACATTCTGCAAGGGGCAAGTGGCGGTAATTTATGAACGTTTCGGAAAGAAAAGGTGCTGCGGGAAAAAATAAGCGCCCCTCCACCGTGCGGCGGAGGGGCGCTCAGCGATGGGCAGCGGCCGCGTTATAACCTGCACAACTCGCAGGTGGGTCGTCTCCAACTGACTTTACTGCTTCCAACTTCCAGCCGCGGAAAGCAGCCGGGAGGCCTGCAAACCATCTGTTGATCCGACGTCCCCTATAACCAATGTCAGGATAAAAAAGACCGCTGCCCATCGCTGAGGGCGGACGCGGCGCGTCCGCTTATCTTTATTATAGTGTACCAACTCCGGCCGTCGGATAAAGGCGGAAGCGGGGCGTGCCTGATTTTTTCAGTTGCCGTCGTCCCCGTCGTCCATCAGCTGCTCCATGAACAGGTCGTACACCTTGTCCAGCTCCTCGTCGCTGTCCAGCGTGCTCAGCAGCTCCTCGCCGTTTTCAACGATGGACTTGAGGATCACCAGACCGAAATCCTCCGCCTTTGCCTCGTCGGCCTCATCCTCCACCGTGGGGAAAAACGCCATGTATGTCTGGCCGTCCACCTCGATGGCGTCCACATACTCCAGCTCGATCTCATTGCCGTCCTCATCGGTCAGCGTGATGAAGTTGGGGCCAAAATCCTCGCTCATGGGAAAACCTCCTTTGTCATGGTATCAACACTATAACGGTTTTCCCGGAAAAAAGCAAGCGCCTTTGCTGCGATATTTCCGGCTGTACGGGACTGAAAACAGATAGAAACGGATAAAATGAGTGGATTCGCCACTGGAAAGAGATGATTTTTTCGGAAATAGCACAATTTGAGGAGTTGACAGGCATGGTAAAATAATCCTTATAGTGGGTTTTTATAGGATTTTCCCGCGAAAGTCCTGACCACACCAAAGTAACAGAGAAAGGAAGGTGCCCTGTGATGGAAAGACGCAGACACAGACAGGCGCCGGAGCATTCCGACCGGACGCAGCAGAGCGCCAGACACATAGACAATGACCGGCAGGAGCGTGCGCCCCGGCGGCGCGGCAGCGTCCGACAGAAGGTGGGACGCATCATCGGTACGCTGCTGCTGGTGATCGTCCTGACCGGCGCCATCTTTGCAGGCATTTTCTCCGCATACATCAACAGCAGCATGCGGGGCAAGGTAGAGGTCTATCTGGATGAGTTCGAGACAAAAGTCTCGACAGAGCTGTACTATCAGGAGCCGGGGAGCGGCGAATGGGTCATGTACCAGACGCTGTTCATGGACGCGGAGAACCGCATCTGGGCCAATCTTGACCAGATACCCAAGAACCTCCGGAACGCGGTGGTAGCCATTGAGGACAAACGGTTCTACACCCATAAGGGTGTGGACTGGCACGGCACCGCCCGCGCCATCCTCAGCACCCTGTTCGGCGGCAGCGTGCAGGGCGGCTCCACCATCACCCAGCAGCTGGTGAAGAACGTCACCGGCGACAACCAGAACACCGTCAAGCGCAAGGTGACGGAGATCTACCGGGCGCTGGATCTGGAGAAGCGCTACGAGAAGGACGAGATACTGGAGGCCTACCTCAACGAGGTGTACTTTGGCCACAGCTGCTACGGCGTGGTGACGGCGGCTATGACGTATTTCGATAAGGATGTGTCGGAGCTGACGCTGGCGGAGTGCGCCAGTCTGGTGGCCATCACCAACAACCCCTCGCTGTACGACCCCATCGAGGCCGGCTGGAGCCGCGAGAACAACCGGGAGCGCCAGCTGCTGGTGCTGCGGGCCATGCTGGAGCAGGAGAAGATCAGCCAGGAGGAGTACGATGCCGCCAAGGCCGAGGATATCCTGTTCGCCAACGGCTACACCATCTCCGGCAAATATGTGGGCAGGGACTCCGGCAAGACGGCGGATAACACCGACGGCGATACGGCTGCCGACACCGGCGACGGCAGCGAGCAGCTGCCCTCCGACGAGACGGAGAACAAGCCCCGCAAGTCCAGCCAGTCCTACTTCACCGATGCGGTCATCGATGACGTGGCAGCCGCGCTGGTGGAAAAGTACGGCCTGACCGATGTTACCGATCCCCAGACCGGCGAAGTGACCACCGCCTTTGAGCAGGGCGTCAACATGGTGTACGGCAAGGGCTACAAGATCTACACCACCCAGAACCCCAACTATCAGGCCATCGCCGAGGAGATATGCTCCGACACGGCCAACCTGCCCTATACCACCAACTACACCAACGGCTACGGTGAGACGGAGACGGAGCAGCTGCAGGTGGGCATGACCGTGGTAGACCCCTACACCGGCTATGTGGTGGCCATGGTGGGCGGCGCCGGCATCAAGGAGGTGGCCCGCGGCTGGAACTGGGCCACCAGCGCACGTCAGTGCGGTTCGGCCATCAAGCCCATCTCCGTGTACGCCCCGGCGCTGGATGACGGCACCATCAACGGCGCGTCCGCCATCGACGACTATCCGGTGATGGTACTTAACGGCACGGCCTATCCCAAGAACGCCAACGGGCGCTACATGGGCCTGACGCCGCTGCACACCGCCATCGCGCGCTCCACCAACACCTGCGCCGTCCGCGTGGTGCAGGAGTACGGCACCGGCCGATCCTACGACTTTATGACCAACCGTCTGGGCTTCACCACCCTGACGTATCAGGACTCCCAGCAGGTGGGCAATATGGGTCTGGGCGGCCTTGACCGGGGCGTTACCACCGAGGAGATGGCGGCGGCCTTCGGTGCCTTCGCCAACGAGGGCGTGTACACCGCGCCCCGCACCTACACCCGCGTGGAGGATCCCGACGGCAACGTGATCCTGGAGAACGAGGCCGAGTCCTCCGTGGCCATGAAGGACACCACCGCCGCGCTGATGAACAGCCTCCTGCAGGAGGTGGTCAGCGCCGGTACCGGCTACGAGGGCCGTATCAGCGGGATGCATGTGGCCGGCAAGACCGGTACTACCAACAACGATCAGGATCGCTATTTCGTGGGCTATACCCCGTATTACAGCTGCGCCGTGTGGGTGGGCTACGCCCATAACCAGCGCATCGTGGCCAGCGGCAACCCCGCTGCCTCCATGTGGCAGAAGGTGATGAGCCGCATCCACGAGGGACTGGCGGACAAGGACTTCTTCAGCTGCTCCGGTCTGACCAGCGTCTCCGTCTGCGCCGACAGCGGCATGCTGGCAACGGACAGCTGCGCCGAGGACTGCCGCGGCAGCCGGGTCTATTCGGCACTGGTGGCGGCGGACAACGCGCCGTCGGCCTACTGCGGTATGCACACCAGCCCCATCTATACCGTGACCCTTGAGGACGAGAACGGCAACGTCACCATGGCCAGCGGCTCCAAGCTGGACTATACCCGCCAGCGGCTGGAGGGCTTCGAGAACATCGAGGCTGAGGACGACTTCATGCTGCTGGACGGCTGGGGCGGCATGTTTGACGACGACTGGTGGGGCGGCCTGTTCGGCGATGACACCACCGGCGGCGACACCACCACCGACAGTACCGATGAGGAGGACATCCGCACCAGCTGGTGGGATTGACCGGCATCGGACACTGAAACACAAAAAAGACCACCCCGGCCCAGCGGGCCGGGGTGGTCTTTTTTGTGTTGTAGGTTACTTGGCGGCGTTGCGGGCGGCCTCACGGCCGGCGCGGAACGCCTTCAGGTTCAGCTCCCTGACCTTGACGGGCACCGTCTCGGCCACGATCTGCTCCCAGTCGATGTCGGGGCAGCCCAGCGAGTCGCACATAGCGCCGAACAGCACCACGTTCATGCACTTGGGATTGCCCAGCTCGATGGCAATGTCGCTGGCAGGCACGGCGATGGTCTTGAAGTTCCGGGCCATGGCCTCGATGCAGCCCTCGGGATACGACTCAGCGCCGGAGGCGATGGTGGTGGACTTGATGGCGTAGTCGTTGATGACAGCCACGCCGTCGGGATTCAGGAACTCCGCGTAGCGGACGGCTTCCATTTTCTCCAGCGCCACCATAATGTCGGCCTCGCCCTTGCCGAACACAGGGCCGTAGACCTTCTTGCCCCAGCGTACCTGCGTGGACACGCTGCCGCCGCGCTGGGCCATGCCGTGCACCTCGCTTTGCTTGACATCATAACCGGCCTTCATAAAGCCGTTGGACATGATCTTGGAGATCAGGATAGCGCCCTGACCGCCCACACCTACCAACAGGCAGCTTTTCACGTCGTTCATGTTACTTCTCCTCCTTTTCGATGGCATCAAACGGGCAGGCCTGGGCGCAGACCGTGCAGCCCACGCACTGGGTACGGTCGATGAACGCCTTGCCGTTCTCCATGGAGATGGCGGGGCAGCCCACCTTCAGGCAGCTCTTGCAGCTTCTGCACTTCTCGGTGTTGACCACGCACATGCCGGTGTCGTGCTTCACGCGCTTGATCAACAGGCAGGGACGGCGTGTGACGATGGCGGGGTGCTTGCCCTCGTTGAGAGCGGCTACGGCATCGTCCACGGTCTTCTTCATGGCCGTCAGATCCTGAGGATCCACGGTGAAGATGGGAGCGTAACCATAGGCCTCGAACACCTTCTCCACGCTGATCATGGGGGCCGCCTCACCCATCAGGGTGAAGCCGGAGCCGGGGTTGTCCTGATGGCCGGTCATGCCGGTGATGCGGTTATCCAGCACGCAGGGGATCATGCGGCCGTTGTTGTAGATGATCTCGGCGGCGCCGGTCATGCCGCTGTGGAAGAACGTGGAGTCGCCCATCACGCCGAACACCACCTTATCGGTGACGCCCTCGCGCTGGAAGGACTTGGCCATGCCCATGCCGGCGGAGAAGCCGCCGCCCATGCAGATGCACACGTCCATGCAGTTCAGGGGAGGCGCAAAGCCCAGCGTGTAGCAGCCGATGTCGCCCGTGACCACATAGTTCTTGTTCTTGGACAGGGTGTAGAAGAAGCCGCGGTGGGGGCAGCCGGGGCACAGGGCGGGAGGACGCTTGGCCACCTGCACATCGGTAATGGTCTTGTAGTTGGGCTTGATGCCCAGCACGCGCTCGCGCACCAGCTCGGTGTTCAGCTCGTACAGCTTGCCGGTGAGCTCCTTGCCGGTGCAGGCGATGCCGGCGGCCTTGATCTCATCCTCCATGAACGGATCCAGCTCCTCGATGACGTACAGCTTCTCCACCTTACCGGCGAAGTCGCGGATCAGATCCATGGGCAGGGGATAGGTCAGGCCCAGCTTCAGGAAGGACGTGCCCTCAGGGAACACCTCCTTGGCGTACTGATAGCTGATGGAGGCGGTGATGACGCCCACCTTGCCGTCGCCCAGCTCCACCTTGTTCAGGCCGTTCTCCAGCGCGCGGGTGCAGCCGTACTCAGCCAGCTTCACCAGACGCTCCTCCACGATGGGGTGGTTCAGATAGGCGTTGGCGGGGGCGCAGACGTACTTGCGGGTGTTGCGGGCATAGGCGGGTGCGGTGTGCTCCACGCGATCGCCGAACTCCACCAGACCCTTGCTGTGACAGACACGGGTGGTGGTGCGGTACAGCACGGGTGTGTCGAACTCCTCGGAGATCTCGCAGGCCAGACGCACGAAGTCCTTGCACTCCTGGGCGTCGCTGGGCTCCACCATGGCGATTTTGGCGGCCCGTGCATAGTGGCGGTTGTCCTGCTCATTCTGGGAGGAGTGGCAGGAGGGGTCGTCGGCGGTGACAACGACATAGGCGCCGTTGACACCCATGTAGCCGGCGGTGAACAGGGGGTCGGCGGCCACATTCAGCCCCACCATCTTCATGGTGCAGAACGCGCGGGAGCCGGCCACGGACGCACCGTAGGCCACCTCGGTGGCTACCTTCTCGTTGGGTGCCCACTCGCAGTACACGTCCTTGCCGTACTGGGGAAGATTCTCCAGAATTTCCGTGCTGGGCGTTCCGGGGTAAGCGGAACAGACCTTGATACCGGCTTCGTAGACGCCGCGGGCGGTAGCCTCGTTACCGGACATCAGATGTTTCATAGCTTTTTCCACCTTTCTTCTTTCTTATTGCCTTACATATTCCCATTGGATTGCAAACGGTTTAATACTGACCGGCCTCCTGCTGTCCGTGGAGCACCCGCAGAGCGCCCTCGGCCAGAGAACGCATCTCCTCCTCGCCGGGCAGGCGGATCACCTTGGCGATCTTGCCCACATAGGCGGTAATGTCCTCACAGAAGAAGTCCTCGTAGGCCATGCCGCCGGTGTAGACGATGGCGTCCACGTCGAAGTGCAGCACGGCGGCCATGGAGCCGATGTCCTTGGCCAGCTGATAGACCAGCGCCTGATAGGCCTCCACGGCCTTGGGATCGCCCTCCACCACCTTGGCGCAGACCACACGGAAATCGGTGGTGCCCAGATAGGACAGCATACCGCCCCGGCGTCCAAAGGTCTTCTTCACCTCGTCCTTGGTCTTGCCGCTGAAGCAGTAGTTGATCAGCTGGTTCACCGGCAGGCCGCCGGCGCGATCCATGCCCATGGAGCCCTCGTCCTTGACGTTGCATACGTCCACCACGCGGCCGTGCTGGTGGGCGCCCACGCTGACGCCGCCGCCCAGATGGCACACGATGAGGTTCACGTCCTCGTAGGCCCTGCCCAGCTCCCCGGCGGCCTTGCGGCCGATGGACTTGTGGTTCAGAGCGTGGAACTGGCACAGGCGGCGGAACTCGGCAAAGCCGGTGTAGTGGGCCACCTCGGTCATCTCGTCCACGCAGACCGGGTCAACGAAGAAAGCGGGGATGCCCACCATGTCGCCCAGCTTCTTGGCCAGATACGCGCCCAGATTGGACGGATGCTCGCCGTAGGGAGCCGTCTCCACGTCGTGCATGACCCTGTCGTTGACAGTGTAGGTGCCGGAGGGAATGGGGCGGTACAGACCGCCGCGTCCGCACACCGCGTCAAAGTCCGCCAGCTTGTACCCGGCGGCGGTGATGGCGTCCAGAATGGCGGTCTTGCGGTAGTCCGCCTGATCGATGACGCGGTCGAACTGGTTCAGCTCCTCGGCAGAGTGGTCGATGCCCAGCTTGTATAGCTGCTGGTATTCGTCGAACACCGCGATCTTCGTGCTGGTAGCGCCGGGATTGATAACTAAGATCTTCATCGGTTCTCTCCTCTTTCTCTTATTTCGTCTCGGGGAAAGTGTGAAATATTTCACCGAATCATTTAATGAGCTATTCACATTATGGCACCGTCGCCCCCTGATGTCAACGGCGTTTTGGGCATTTCCGAAAAGTTGGCATATCGCACAAAAAAAGACTGCAAACGCTGGGCAAAACAGCATTTGCAGTCCATCGCGGATTCAGTTTTCCGGCTGACGCCAGCCGTCCAGCAGGGCAGCGGCCATCCGGCGGCCGCGGTGCACCAGATCGAAGCCCTGTTCGTAGATGCGCCACTCGAACAGCATGCCGCGGTGGAGCGCCACCAGATCGGCCACCAGCTCCTCCGGGTCGCGCAGGGGGGAGACACTGCCCTCCTGCTGGCAGGCGGCGGTCAGCTCCCGCAGGACGCGGAAATAGACGCGGGAGTCGTTGTCCCGCAGAATGGCCTGCTCCGGGTACTTCAGCCCATGGATAAAGCTGCGGTACAGGGAGGGGTCTTTGCAGCTGATGTCCAGCGAGCGGCCCACGAAGTCCAGCAGCTTGCTGCGGGCGGAGATGCCGGTGTCGGCCAGATAGTTCTGCTCCAGTACCTCGTACTGGGCGTCCACACTGCTGGTGACGTGGATGATGAGCTCGTCCTTGCTCTTGAAGTAGTGGTAGATGTTGCCCACGGAGCAGCCGGCGGCCTGGGCGATCTGCTCCACGGACACGTTCTCGAAGCCATCGCGGTCGAAAAGATCCAGTGCCACGTTCTGGATACGGGAGCGCATCTCCAATGCCTGCCGTTTGCGGGCGGTCAGCTGTTTTTCCATAGTAACTCCTTTTGGGGCCATTTTTTCTTTATCATTATATATCATAGCAAGTTTTCATCAGCAGGTCAAGGCGGGAGAGAGGGCTGTTTTTCAGCGATGCTCGTTAAAGAAAAAACTTTCGAAAAAAGGGTTGACATTTTTGGGAAGTGCGGCTATAATCTCACTTGTTCGTGACGCGCGAGTGGTGGAATTGGCAGACTCGCTAGATTCAGGTTCTAGTGTGCATTACGCACGTGCGGGTTCAAGTCCCGCCTCGCGCACCATCAAAAAATCCTTGAAAGCCTGTGCTTTCAAGGATTTTTTCTTTTCCTCGAAAGGGCTGACCCCTATCTTGACCCTTTATGTTTTTGTCAACCACGAATGGAGCCGCCGTGATTTGGCGGCTCTTTCCGTTTTTGGTGGTGACGAGGCGATATTCGCCCTTTCCGCGCCGTTCTTTTTGCAGCGGCTTGTTGACAACGATCACACCGCGTTCGAGGGCAACGCAAAGCAAACAGCGCGGGGGCGGTGCTATTGACCGTCCGCCGCGCTGTTCGTCCGCTGGCTGACGGAGGCGGAGCGCAACCTTGACTTTGTGGCGCAGACCGGCTACATGCCGGTGCGCAGCGGCGCCTTTGACGCCATCTCGGATTACGACAATTTCCCGGCGCCCGCAGCGGCTTATGAGAGCCTCTATGCCGCGCTCAAGACCATGCGCGAGGACTATACCCCCGTGTCCGAGCCGCGCTTCGAGGGCTACTACGGCAGGGTCAGCGTCCTCTATGACGGCCTGCGCCAGCTCCAGAAGGAGCTGCCCAAGCGCGCCGCAGCCGGCGAGGACATCGACGCGCTGGCGGAGGAAGCTTGGGCCTTGCTCTGCTCCATTCGCTGAAAAAATCGACTACATCGGGAAGGGGGGCGAAGGAATATGCCCGGCTTTCTGCTCTCAAAACTGAAACAGGCGCAGCCCTCCATGTGCCGCCGGCTGTTTCTATACATGGGCGCATTGGCGCTTCTGCTGCTGGCGGTGCTGTTTGTCGCCCTGCTTCTGCTTGGGCAGCTCAAAAGCCCACGGGCTGAAACGGAAAAGGCCCTGACCTTCCAGATGGGGGCCTTTCGCTCGGATATGACCTCCCTGTGGCGGAATGTCTCTGTCATGGGCGTCCATCTCTCGCAGGATATGACAGCCCTCATTGAGGAGCAGACCTCGGACTTTTCCTCTCTCAACGGAGACGTAGCCGCCGTGGGCGCCTTGCAGGAGACCATGCTGGAGCCGCTGTGCCAATATGCGCGGCAGACGGATTGCTCCGGCGCGTTTATCCTGCTCAATGTCTCGCTCAGCTCTGATCCCACCGTGGATTCCCACGCCGGACTGTATGTGCAGCGCGGCAACGCCGAGCACACCACCGGCGACCTGCTCCTCTATCGCGGCATGGCGGACATCGGGCGGCGGCATAAGGTGATGCCCCACCGGAAGTGGGCGCAGGAATTTGACCTGTCGCGCTTCCCCGGCTTTGCGGAGCATCTGGAAAAAGCCTCCGCGCCCATAGAGCGCAGCTGCCGCACCACAGAGTTCATCACCCTGCCCGGTACCACAGAGCAGGCGATATTGCTGACCGTCCCCCTGATCGGCGCGGATGGCACGGTGTACGGTCTGTGCGGCTTTTCCGTCAATCAGACCTACTTCTCGGCGCACCACGCGCAGCCGGCCGGCATTGGCAGCCTTGCCTGTGTTCTGTCGGACGCCGCGGCGGGGCTGGATGTTCAAAGAGGGCTTCTGACCTATCCCACGGACGACTTCTGTTTTGTGCCGGATGAGCTGCTGGAAAAAAGAAGCCTGCACGGTGGGCTGACCGCCTTCGTAGGGACGGAGCTTTCCTTTGTCGGCATTTCGGAGCCGTTTACAGTGGCTGCCGGGGATGAGGCACCTCACGATCTGACGGTGCTGATCTCAAAAGCCGCCTATGACCGCGCCATGCTGAAAAGCGGGATAGAGATCGCCGCCCTGCTGACGCTGCTGGTGCTTTTTGCCGTGGGCTGCTGCCTGCTCTATACCCGCCGCTATCTCAGACCCATACTGGAGGACATCGATCATGTCACCGTGGCGGGCGGCGAGAAGGGAAAGCCCATCTTTGAGGAGCTGCTGCCCATCTCCGAGAAGATGCAATCCCATGAGGAGGCTGTGACCGTTCTGAAGGCGGAACGGCAGGACGCCCAGGACAGAGAGGCGGGGGTCATAAGAAAGTAATATCGTATTTTCTCAGGAACGGCGTGGCTTCGGT
>ERZ791837.2093-NODE-2093-length-11667-cov-2.963400_pt1 | contig 11667 bp, 8 predicted proteins | sample MGYA00510292_ERZ791837 | MGnify/ENA primary metagenome ERZ791837 (study PRJEB30046, sample SAMN00715259) | human gut metagenome | study: EMG produced TPA metagenomics assembly of the A metagenome-wide association study of gut microbiota in type 2...
TCTATACGTCTGATTCTGACATTCCGGTATCCATCTACGACCACACCAAAGAACGGAACCACTTGCCATCCCTCGATCTATACTATCAGCAAAATCTAAAGAATGACCAGCGACTCATATTCAATCTTGTCGGCACATATATCAAGAGCAGCAATACACGCATTTATCAGGAGAAGCAGGAAGGCATCGCCAATACAGAGTTATATTCCGATATTGCCGGAAAGAAGTATTCGCTGATAGCCGAAGGTATTTATGAGAAAAAATTAGAGCAAGGAACACTGACGGGAGGCCTCAGACATATGCAATCTTATACAGACAACCGATATGAAGGAGAAGATGTGATGGACGTCCTTCTTAAACAAGCGGAAAGTTATGCTTATGCCGAGTATAAAGGCAAAATTCAGAATTGGGGATACATGGCAAATCTATCATTCAACCGTTTCTACTATAGCCAGAGAGATAACCATAGTGAAAGATATGGCCTCCAACCTTCTCTCTTAGTATCTTATAATCCTGTGGACAATCTGCATTTCCGCTATCATATCAATCTGAAAAACAATGCTCCTTCCATAGCCTATCTAAATGATGTGGAACAAAGAATCGACATCCTACAAACGCGTAGGGGCAACCCGGACTTAAAATTATTCCGCAGTACGATTCAGGATTTTAATGCAGTATTCAGTACAGGGATTTGCAGCATTGATGCATTGGTGAGCTATGCATACGAGAAGAATCCTATCATGGAATCTGTAATTTATGAAGAAGGTATGTTCATCCGCACTTATGAAAACCAGAAGTCCTTCCAACATCTGGCAGCGGAAATCACATTCAAGATAAAGCCCTGGAAAGATCATATCAGCCTTTCTGTTACACCGGGAATTAACCGGTATATAAGTACAGGAAACAATTACCTGCACACCTATACCTTGAAAGAATTACGTATTAACCTGGATGCTTCCTATAAAAACTGGCTTCTGAGCTTTATGACTATCACTCCACCCAACCGGTATGTATACGGTGAACAATTGTTGAAAGGCGATCTGATGCATACACTCATGATAGGTTATAAGCAGCCGGCATGGGCTATTATGGCAGGAATACACAATCCATTTATGAAAACTTACCGCTCAGAGAATGAGAACTGGTCTGCACTGAATCCTGTAAAATCGGATATACACAGTACGAACATGTCAAATACCATCGTTGTCAAGCTTAACTTCAACCTGAACTTCGGACGACAATACAAAAGTACCAATAAGAGAATTCAGAATATGGATACAGATTCCGGTATTTTGCAGGGAACCAAAAAGTAGCCCCTACATCGGATCTACATCGTAATAGACAATCAAAGATTTAAAACGATCCTCAGACACCATCTCTTTCTGAACCTGCACCAGCAGTTCACGGGCACGAGCCATCGGAGCATTATACTCTATCTTGACAATAATCTTCCGGATAAATAAGGTTTGTATCCGGGCAACAGGCGGTTTATCCGGTCCCAGCACACGGTTACCAAAGACTGCACGCAACTTGCCTGACATGGTCTGTGCCATCAAGTCAAGCAGTTGCTCGTTGCGGTTTTTCAGATAAACATACACCAGGCGGTAATATGGTGGATAGTGAAATATCTGCCGCTCAGCAAGTTGTCCGGCTACCATTTGTTCAAAGTCATTGTGAATGACCTGCTCTATAATAGGGTGATCGATACTCTTCGTCTGCAAAATAACACGTCCCCGCTTATTCTTTCGTCCGGCACGTCCGGAAACCTGCGCCATCAGTTGGAAAGCACGTTCGTACGAACGGAAATCCGGATAATTCAACATGGTATCTGCATTCAGGATACCTACCACGCTGACATGGTCAAAGTCCAATCCTTTGGAAACCATTTGCGTACCTATCAATATATCAGTTTTCCCTTGTTCGAAATCTGCAATGATACGTTCGTAAGCTGAACGGGTACGGGTAGTATCCAGATCCATGCGTGCAACAGTAGCTTCCGGAAACAAAGCTTTGATATCATCTTCTATCTTCTCTGTTCCAAACCCTCGATTGCGCAAGTCGGTCCCTTCACAAGCAGGGCATACACGGGGCAACTGATATGTATAACCGCAATAATGGCAAGTCAACTGATTCAATCCTTTATGAAACGTCAGGCTCACATCGCAGTTCTTGCACTTCGGCACCCATCCACATGTATTACATTCAATCATCGGGGCAAAGCCACGCCGGTTCTGGAACAAGATAACCTGTTCTTTCTGCGCCAGAGTTTCATGAATATATTGAAGTAGCAATGGAGAAAACGGCCCGTTCATACGTTTTTTACGATGCAATTCGTATATGTCCACCGGGATAATCTCCGGCAACTGTATTTCTTTATACCGCTCTTTCAGCTCCACCAGTCCATACTTCCCGGAAGAGGCATTATGCCACGTCTCAATAGAGGGGGTTGCCGTACCCAGCAAAGTCTTGGCGCCATACATGGATGCCAGTATAATCGCTGCATTCCGGGCATGATAGCGGGGAGCAGGGTCTTGTTGTTTATAGGTATTCTCATGTTCCTCATCCACAATCACCAACCCCAGATTGCGGAAAGGCAAGAAAACAGAGGAACGGACTCCCAGAATAATATCATATCCTTTTTCCATCAGTTGCTTTTGCCAAATTTCTACGCGTTCTGCATCGGGAAACTTAGAATGGTAAATACCCAAACGATCTCCAAACACCCGTTGCAGACGCTCTGTAATCTGAGTGGTAAGAGCTATTTCCGGCAAAAGATACAATACCTGTTTTCCTTGCCGGATGGCTTCTTCAATCAAGTGTATATAGATTTCTGTTTTTCCACTGGCAGTCACACCATGCAGCAAGCATACATTTTTGGATTGAAAGCATTGCACAATCTCATCGTGTGCCGCCTGTTGATGTTCATTCAACGGATTGATGGGAAGAGTATCGCGCACAACAGCGTACAGCCGTCCTATTTCCTGCTGATAGACTTCAAAGATATGCTTATCTACCAAACCATTAAACACTGCCGGTGAAGCAGATGCCCGCAACAAAAGCTCTTTCTTCGTGACTTCTTTAGGGAAACTCTTCAGACCATCTCCTCCCAGAATGCTGGAGAGTTCAATGTATTTCATCAATAAATCCAGTTGCTTTGGAGCACGTGCCAGTTCATCAAAGAGTTCCTGCAGACGTTTTTCATTCCGCATCTCGTCTGTCAGTCTTACGCGCGTTTCAGTCTTGGGTTTATAAGTCCGGCGCAGTTCTTCTTTCACAAAGATAGCCTCCTTATCCAGCAAAGATTTGATAACAGGAAGTATATTCTTGAATCCACTGTCTTTTTCCAACTTGGTGACACACTGTTCGGGTTCTGCTGAAAGTAAATCCAATATCTTCTGTTCCCGTTCCGGCAGACGGACCTCCGATTCGAAATCCGGATTGTATTCTACCATCGTCTCACTTTCCAGTTTCAAGCCGGAAGGCAAAGCAGCTTTATAAACATCCCCTTGTGTACAGAGATAGTAATCAGCCAGCCACTCCCAGAACTTGAATTGTTCCGGCAATAGAATCGGGCGGGCATCCAACAATGTAGAGACTTCTTTTACCTCATAATCCGTCGGTTCACAATAATGCACATTACGCACTATTGCTGTATAGTATTTCTTTCGTCCGAACGGAACTACCACCCGGCAGCCCATCTGCACCTCATCCGCCCATTCTTCAGGCAGCGAATAGGTGAAGCAACGGGGCAAAGGCAAAGGCAATATGACATCTACAAATTTCTTCATCGCGGCGGCAAAGATACGACAAAAAAATAGCGTTGCCAATCAAAATCAGCAACGCTATTTATATGATAAATATTTCCCTTCTTAGAAAAGATAAGCGACAGATACTTGCCAAGTCTTATTCTTTGCACCGACAGCCTTACTCGCTTCTTTCCAAGTAAAACTATCGCCCATCGGGAACTGATAGTTCACACCCACCTGTAAATGCTTAATCAGCTTCACGCCGACTCCCAAGTTAAGTCCTACCTGAGTTTTCTTCCGGTCAACATTATCTTTCTTGTCGAAATCAAAAAAGAAATCAGGACCGGCAGCAAAATAAATACCCAGTAAGCTACCCAATCCAATCGTATATTTCAGATTAACGGGAACTTCCACTCCGGTTTGTTTTACGTCACCTTTACCTCTCTGCGAGAATAACAAAGCACCATCAACACCCAGACCTACAATAGGAATTGTGATTTCAGCCATCGGACCAATAAAGAAACCAGTCGAGTTATCTTTATTTCCTTTGAATCCTCCATCCCAGTCTATCTTTGTCAAGTTCACACCACCTTTTACACCCCATTTAAGGAGCTGTGCCTGGGCAGGCATAGCCATAAACATGCAGCATACAGCTATAATGAAAGCACTAAAAATCTTCTTCATAATTCTTTTTGTTTAAATTATCGGGACAAATATATGGATTAATTCTTAAAAAGAACAAAATAGATTCATTTTTGTTCAACGCCGTTGTCGTCGCACTGACGCCTTCGGGGCAGCTGCCTCACGCTTAGATACCGACTGAGACTTACCAGAAGAAGATTTAGCCTTAGAAGAGGAAGAAGATTTACTTCTAACCGTAACAGTATTGTCACGTCCTTTCTTTTTGGAATTCGCCTTTACAATTTTTGTCCCCGAAACTGCAGAAACCGAATCTGTCTCCTCTACGAGATCCTTACCGTACAATGAATTCTCAAAATCTGCCAGTTCCTTTTCAATCCTTTTCTGCTCTTTCACCATAGCACTATCCGTGGGACAGTATTGCGATAAGGTACGATTTTGCAAATTCGTAGTTTTATAAATATCACCTTTATATAAACGCGCTGCAAAGAAATCATCCCAAGTACTGTTTGCCGCATTGTTATAATTGCTAACAGATATCTTAGACTGCATTAAATGAGGAACCAGATCTTGATAGTTTACCCAGAACATAGGGAATTTGGTCTTTTCCGAACTGAAATCTTCCGACCGATGCAATACCGGACAAATGGCCGTTATCACCGAACCATAGGTAGAAGTGCGCTGATCAAAATACCAGACTTCTTTTATGAAATAGCTTAATACATCTGCCGAAGGTATGTCACCATTACTGATAGACACAACGCTATCACGACGATTTGCCACCTTCTTCAATTCATAATAGATCTGGAAACGATCCAACACATCACGAAAAGTCACCTCAGCATCTTTCTGAAAACGTTCCGTGCCATCCAGTTGATACGCGTAAGCCGGTATTTTCTTCTGTGCCAGCAAACGGAACATCGTTGTGAAAAGATTCATTTTATTCCCCTGCGGTTCCACCGGATAGTACAAAGCACCATTGGTATCCTTCGTCAAATCCAGCGTACGGTAGATTTCACGCATCCACACCACATCATCCGGTAATCCCGGCGAACCGGGATATTGCCTTTGTGCCCACCCTACTGAGAGGTTCGATACACACAGAGTGACAGCTATTATGAGTTTCAAGGAAAGTTTCATAGTCTTATACCTTTTATAGTCGATTTCTAATTTCAATTCACAATTACTTCTAACGTAGTAGGCAGTAGACGTTCTACCCCATCCGGCCCCACCGCACGTACCCGGGAAATATAGAAACGTTTACCCCGTGACAAGCGACGGAACATATCTTTTTGACGTGTAGAGAACGAAGCTCCTGAAGACACTTCCGGCACGGCATTCCCCATATTATCAAAGAAAACAGTTTCAAAGCCCAATACCCGGAAATTAATATTCAGCAATCCATCATCAATGGCAGCAACAATACCGGGAGTATTCATCAGGATAGCCTTGGATAGTCCACGGCCACCACGATAACGCTTCGGCGTCCCATCTTCCGTATACTCAATAAAGGGTGACGGATCAGGCAATTGGCGTACACGGTAAGTGTAATCTCCCATTGATTGCGTACGTCCACCCACAGATGCCATCACACGAATCACTACATCCTTGCCTATAGCTGTAGGGTGAGCAATATATCCACTACCCGTGCGGGCCAATGTACCATTCCCACTTACAATACTTGCCTGCACCTGTCCTGCCGGTACCCCGGGAACGGAGATGCTGATAGGATTATCATATCCGGCATAAAGCACATTCATCATAGTAGCAGATACCGTAGCAGTAGGCTCCACCACCGTATATTTTTGGGAAAACTCTCTGCGAAGCACTTCTCCATTACCCTGTGCCAATTCCAGATAACCATCTAAAGAAAATTCCCCTGTACGATTACAAACAGTTTCAAACCAACCTTCGGCATTATCCGGCTGTTTCTTTCCGGCTATATAGATGGACGGGCGTTGTGTAGAATCTACAGCGGCCAGAATAACCCGTGCACTATACGTCCCCCCACGCACCACATTCTGAGAGGTAGGAATCACATAAGCCTGAAGTTGGTTTACGCGCACATCCTGTACATCGGTATTCTGTGTTAGCAAGTGCAATACTTCACCTTCGGCATAACGTACATCACTTTGCAATTTAGTTAATAGCGTGACAGCAGCAGCTACCGGAGTATTTTCAAAAATATACTCCTGCCAGTTCTTTCCAGCTGCCGATGCTTTACGTGGAACTTCAGTACTCAGGTTATCACGGATAATCTTCTGCTGCACCGGATCAGTAACAAAAGCCAGTATTTCACTCCTATATTGATTAATCCGATTGAACAGCTCTTTTCCTTGCCCTCTACCGGGAGCAAGCATTACGAAAGAAGCTGCTTCCAAATCTTCTCTATTGGATATATTGGTAATATCACCGCTTTTTCCATCCGCTTCCTTCACGATACTCAATTTCAATTCATCGACGTAAGCATAGAGCGAATCAGACATATTCTTCACATGTACCGCTCTCTCGAACCAAGGTCCCACTTTCTCCGGATTACGTTTATTAGCACCGGCAAGCCCATCATATAATGATTGGTTTTGCACGGTCGAGTTCGCCGTTGTACGGGAAAGGCTTTCATCTACCAATGAAAAGCCATTCAGCACATCCGATGAAACATTGAGTGCCAACAACGCCATCAAGACGATATACATCAGGTTTATCATCTTCTGACGCGGAGAATCCGGATTAGTATTCAGAGACATGGTGTTTATTTACGATTTAGCAATTTACGATTTACGATTAAAGTTACTCTTTAAAAGTTATCACTTAACCTGTACAGCCTGCAACATACGCGCATAGACCGCATTCAGTTCTTCAATCTGACGAGCCATCTTACGGGTCTGCTCATGTACCTGATCGATAGTGTTGATCTGAGTGCTAGCGCTGCGAAGCTGCATTTCATAAATGGCATTGATACCTGCAAGATTACGGTTCAGTGCACTCATTTGCTCGGCATCATGCGACAACGACTCTGCTTGTGCGGTGAAGTGCGAAAGCATTTCGGTCATTTCTTTCAGTTGAGCGATATAAGCCTGTGTGGTTTCTTCCATTTCAGGAGTAAAAGCCGGAGCAGGAGTTCCGGATAAATTATTAGCAGCTCCTACAGTCACCGCTACAGGCTGCTCTGAAACAGGAACCTGTCTTTTTTCTTGCGATACAGTCTGATTAACATCTGCACTGCCCGTCCCTCCGTCACCAACAACTATCACTCCGCCTGCAGCTGTACCAGTCTGCCTGCTTGGCAAGTCGAATGCAGAAATAAAGAACACCAGCACTTCTGTTCCCATACCGATCCAAAGCATCAGATTGGCACCTGGTAAATGCGTCAGTTTAAACAAGGTACCTGCAATAACGATAGCAGCTCCCCAGCTATAGGCATAGTTCATAATGACCTTGCCACGATAACTCGCCATAAAGTCCTGCAGCTTTTGCCCGAAGTCCCTTTTCTTGTTTACAATATCTTTTTCCATCATTTTACCATTTTAGCATCTTATCATTTCCCCTTCTTATTATATCCCACCTGCGTACGCACACAACGGAAACCGATATACGAACGTTGCTCATTCTGATATTCGGACGTCCGGGCATCCGAACGGATGAATGCATTCACGTCCTTCCACGAACCACCACGAACCACTTTTTTCTTCAACGCATACGGATCTTCCGGTGCGGCATTATACTGGATATCCGGATTGATATCGTTTGCCTGCAGAACTCCCGACTCAGTATATGCCGTTGATGTCCATTCTGCAACATTACCCGCCATATCGTAGAGCCCGTTCGAGTTAGGAGAATAAGCCCCCACCCGGGTTGAAATCAGGTTACCGTCCTTGGTATAGTTACCCTTGCCGGGTTTATAGTTCGCATTGTAACACCCACGGTCATCTTTGGTTTCTTCGCTGTCTTTCCAGGGATATTTATTGTCTTCCCTTCCGCGTGCGGCAAATTCCCACTCCGCTTCAGTCGGCAAGCGATAACGTTGAATATACTTCGCCTGTCCACGCAGTCCTGCAAGTAAATAGTTGGTACGCCATGCACAGAATGCATTGGCCTGTTCCCAACTGACACCTACTACCGGATGTTCGTTATAACTGGGATGATTGAAATACAAACGCATGTATTGTTCATTATTGGCATTGGGAAAATCATTCACCCAGCAGGTCGTATCGGGATAAATGTTCACGATATAGCTGTTCAGAAAGTCCCATTCACTGGATAACGGACGGGTTATAGTACGATTTACAATTCGTCCTTCATCATCAATATATGCTGTATCTTTTGTTATCATGATTACTTCTTCCGGATTCACCTGGACATCTGTGTTCTTGACACGTTCGGCAGGATTCAAACGATTACGGCGCTTAGCTGCCTCGGTATAGTCATAAATTTCATAATAATAGTTCAGTTGTGCTCCATCCAGCATCAGCGTACCATCAATGGGATGATGCTTATATACACTTTCAATGGCCATCTGCTCATCCTCTGTCGCCCGCTTCCACGGAATAGGCTTCGACCAATTCAAATAAGGTTTGATTGGGTTTCCTTCCCGGTCTTCTTCTATCTTATACAATTCGTTGCCGCCATATGCAGGATCTGCCAGGCGCTCGCGGATAATGGAGTCGCGTACCCAGTTGACAAACTGCTTATATTCAGCAATCGTCACTTCCGTATCATCCATCCAGAAAGATTCTACCGAAATTTCCCGTGAAGGAACGATTGTTCCCCACAAACTGTCTTGCTTATCGGGACCCATTTTTACCGAACCGCGTTTCACCAACACCATGCCATAAGGTGCAGGTTCGTTCCATGCTACAGCACTGGCTCCTATTACCTCGCCACCTCTCATGGAACTGTTACCTACTGTTCCCATGCACGAAACCAGCGAACCGAACAGCAACAAAGCCGCCCCGTACCACGTATGAACTGTTTTCATTCCTTTATTCTTTCCCATTGTTCGTATATTCTCTTACAAAATCCGTACGCTTTTATGCAAGTTCCGGTTTTTCTTAAACACATTCAAATCCAATGTATACCTCACCACCAGATCGTGACTACCGCTCGCTGCACCTATCTTGGAAGTAAAACATTCATAGGCATATCCCAGTGTTACACCTTGCACAGTCAATCCTATATTGAATGTCACCGAAGTATCAGGCGAGTAAGTCAATCCCCCGCTGAGTACTTTGGAACGATAGCTATAAAACAACTGCCCTGTTACATCCAACCGTGTAGAAGTAAAATCACTTTGCAATTGCATCGAAGGCTGTATGGAAATTAACGGATTACGTGTCTGAATATTGTATCCGCCTGTCAAATAAAAGATAGGATGTATTTTAATCTGGCTTTTTTCTCCTAAAGAGATGCGGGGAGCTGTCAGGTGGTGGGCAGAAAAGGCAGCGTAGAATTTAGGATGCGAATAGTATGCCCCCACTCCAAGATCAACAGACGTACCACTTTCCGATGTAGTGGGGAAAGCATCATCATCCGTTTCATCTCCAAGATTAATATCAGAAGGGTCGAAAGCTACAGTCAGCATACCCACCTGGAGTCCAATACCCAATTTGCCCTTTCTGATTTTCATCTGGTAGGCGTATTGTCCCCAAAAACGCTGGTTGCGGAACAGTCCGATGGCTTCATTGAAGAATCCAACTCCAACGCCATGCTGTTTATTGAATAAGGAAAAAGGCATGTCAGCACCGAAATACATCACGCGGGGAGCATGTGTGAAGCCCATCAACTGCATACCATACGAACCATAAATGTTCATCTTATTATCCGTCTGCCCCGCCCAACCGGGATGATAATACCCCTTCACCACCCAGTACTGACTAAAGCGCGCATCAAACTGTGCCCGCCCCTCTGCTACACAGAAAAGAAGGCAAATAAGAATTAAGCATTTCAGGATACAATAACGTTTCATCAATATAAGAACTGATAAAACGAAAAAAAATTGTGCAGAATAGAAAAGGAAGGAACAAAATGAACTAATTCAACCTATTAATTGTATATTAGTATATAGAGAATAAAGTTATGACGCAGATTAAAATTAAACGAGTATATGAAGATCCCGAGGCAGAGGACGGCTACCGTGTGCTGGTAGACCGTCTGTGGCCCCGTGGCATGAAAAAGGAACGTCTGAAATATGATGTCTGGGAAAAAGACATCACCCCTTCCCCCGAACTCAGGAAGTGGTTTCATGAAGACCCGGTGGAACATTGGGAAGGTTTCTCTGCTATGTACCGGAAAGAGTTGGAAACCTCTGAAGCTGCACGAAACTTTCTCACAACAATCAGACCCTATAAAACAGTTACTTTATTATATGCCTCCAAAGAGCCTGTCCGAAACCATGCTCGTATCCTGCAACAGTTTCTGGAAGCACATCTTAGGTAATCGTGAATATTCACTATCTTTGCAGCCGCCGCTCCGTCTCAAGTGGGCGACATAACTACAGAAAGGACAACCATGATAGAGTTGCGAACAGTCAACCTTACCCGTTATATTACCCCTTTGCGTGAAGGCGGCTCATTGCCTGCGCTGGCAGAAGCTGATGACGAATTCAAGTACGTCGTGAAGTTTCGTGGCGCCGGACATGGCACCAAGGCATTGATATCCGAATTAATCGGTGGAGAGGTTGCGCACATACTGGGATTCAAAGTGCCGGAACTGGTATTCCTGAATCTCGACGAAGCATTCGGTCGTACCGAAGGGGATGAAGAAATACAAGATTTATTGCAAGGCAGCCGTGGATTAAACCTAGGACTTCACTTCCTGTCAGGTGCTCTGACTTTTGACCCCGTAGCAACTAAAGTAGACCCTGAACTGGCCTCCCGTATTGTCTGGCTGGATGCCTATCTGACCAATATAGACCGTACCTTCCGCAACACCAATATGCTGATGTGGCATAAAGAGCTTTGGCTGATAGACCATGGCGCTTCACTTTATTTCCACCACTCGTGGGAAAACTGGGAAAAACATGCTGTAAGCCCATTCCCCTATGTAAAAAACCACGTATTGCTGCCCGAAGCATCCCGACTTGAAGAGGCCGATGCGGCTTTACGTTCTATGCTGACAGAGGAAAAGATACAACAGGTCGTAGCACTTATCCCTGACGACTGGTTGCATTGGGAGGATACACATGAGACATCCGAAGAAATCAGAGATATTTATACCCGCTTTCTGACCGAAAGACTGGCCCATTCCGAAACATTTGTAAAAGAAGCGCAGGATGCAAGGAAAACAC
>ERZ791837.2094-NODE-2094-length-11666-cov-3.367582_pt1 | contig 11666 bp, 9 predicted proteins | sample MGYA00510292_ERZ791837 | MGnify/ENA primary metagenome ERZ791837 (study PRJEB30046, sample SAMN00715259) | human gut metagenome | study: EMG produced TPA metagenomics assembly of the A metagenome-wide association study of gut microbiota in type 2...
GTCTTTATCGCCATCGGTATTCTCGGCTGGCCTTCGATTGCGCGCGTCTTCCGATCCGCGATCCTGACGGTCAAGGAAAACGACTATGTTGACGCTGCGCGCGCGATGGGCGCATCCGATGCTCGTATCGTCGTGCGTCACATCTTCCCGAACTCCGTCGCCTCCATCGTGGTCTACGCGACCATGAACATTGGTGGTGCCATTTTGACCGAGTCCGCTCTGTCCTTCCTCGGCATGGGCGTTATCCCGCCTACGCCTTCGTGGGGCTCCATGATTCAGGACGGTCAGCAGTATCTTCTGACTGCTCCCTGGATGATGATCATGCCCGGTCTGGCAATTCTCTCGACGGTGCTCGCCTTCACCCTGCTGGGTGACGGTCTGGCTACCGCCTTCGCCGGTATGTTCGGCGGCCCCGCCAACACCACCTACGGCGAGAACACCGGTGTGCTGGCCCTGAGCCGCGTGTACGATCCCCGGGTCATCCGCATCGCCGCCATCTACGCCATCATCCTCAGCTTCTCCCCCAAGTTCGACGCGCTGGTCAACTCCATCCCCACCGCCATCGTGGGCGGCGTCAGCTTCGTCCTCTACGGTATGATCTCCGCCGTCGGCGTCCGCAATGTGGTGGAGAACCGGGTGAATCTCACCAAGTCCCGCAACCTCATCATCGCCGCGGTCATCTTCGTCTGCGGTCTGGGCTTTGCCTCTACCGGCGGCATCACCTTCACCGTGGGCAGCGCTGACATCACCCTGACCGGCCTGGCCATCGCCGCGCTGGCCGGCGTTATCCTGAATGCCATCCTGCCCGGCAACGACTACGAGTTCGGCAAGAGCGTCGAGGGCGACGCCAGCGCCGATCTGGGCAGCTATTAAGAGGCGGCGCACATACACAAAAAAGGAACAGGCCCGGCGGGCCTGTTCCTTTTTTGTGTATGCCGGGGCACACCCCCGGATACGGGCAGCAAAGCATCCGCCGCCCGCAGAAGCAGGCGGCGGATGTCGTTTATTCAGCCTTTTCCTTCGGCTCCGCCGGACGGTCGGCGCGGCCGTACAGCACGGTCATGCGGCGGATCTTCTCCGCCAGCGCCGGTGTCAGCTCGCCGGGCAGCAGACGCCACTGCCAGTTGCCTCCCTGCGTACCGGGGGTGTTCATGCGGTGGCCCGCGCCAAGGCCCAGATAGTCCTGCATCTGGGCTACGAACAGCTCTGCCACGCTGCTCATGCCGCCCCGGATGACGCCCCAGTGGAAGCCCTCCTGCTCCGTCAGCGCCAGATACGCCTCGGCATAGGCGATGTCCTCTGGCTTGGCCTCCTGCCGCCACAGTGCCAGGGGGCTGTTGTCGTGGGTGCCGGTGTAGCATATGCAGTGCTCCGTGTAGGTGTGAGGCAGATAGTTGCTGGTGTCGCGGGAGTCAAAGGCGAACTCCAGCACCTTCATGCCGGGCCAGCCGGAGTCGTGCAGCAGCTGCTGGACGCCGGGCGTGGGGTAGCCCAGATCCTCGGCGATGAACGCCAGCTGGGGGAACCAGCCGTTGAGCCGATCCACCAGATCCATGCCCGGACCTGCCACCCACCTGCCGTTTTTCGCCGTTGTCTCGCCGTATGGCACCGCCCAATAGCTCTCAAAGCCCCGGAAATGGTCGATGCGGATGATGTCGTACAGCTTACCGGCGCCGTCGATGCGGCGTATCCACCAGCCGAAGCCGTCCTCCCGCATACGCTCCCAATCGTACAGAGGATTGCCCCACAGCTGGCCGTCGGCACTGAAATAGTCTGGCGGCACACCGGACACGGCCTTGGGAATCAGCGTCTCGTCCAGCTGGAAGAATTCCGTCTCCGCCCACACATCGGCGGAGTCCATAGCCACATAGATGGGCAGATCGCCGATGATACGGATGCCCTGCGCGTGGACGTAGTCCCGCAGCCGGTTCCACTGGCGGAAGAACAGATATTGCAGGTAGACGAAGAACTCCACGTCCTCCTGCAGCAGCGTGCGGTACTTCTCCACCGCGCCGTCTTGCCGCAGACGGATATCATCGGGCCACTCCGTCCACGCCTTCATACCGAAATAGCGCTTGCAGGCCATAAACAGGGCGTAGTCCGGCAGCCAGCGGCTGTTCTCCGCCGCGAAGGCGGCCACATCCTCGCTGTCCCGCTGCCAGCCCCGCTTATAGGCCTTGTGCAGCAGGTCGAACCGCTTTTCATAGATACGACCGTAATCCACGTAGCGGGGATCGCTGCCCCACTTGCATCGGCTGCACTCGGACTTGGTCAGCAGCCCGTCGGCGATCAGCAGGTCGGGGTCAATGTAGTAGGGGTTTCCGGCGTAGGCCGAAAAGCTCTGGTACGGCGAATCGCCGTAGCTGGTAGGCCCCAGCGGCAGCATCTGCCAGTAGTGCTGGCCCGCCGCATGGAGGAAATCCGCGAAATCGTATGCCGCCTGCCCCAGCGTGCCGATCCCGTAGGGGGAAGGCAGGGAGGAGACGGCCATTAAAATACCACTGGAACGTTTCATAGCAGCATGTCACCTTCTATTGAGAATGGAACGGGGCGGGCGAAAGGCCCGCCCCGCAGTAAGCAATATCGCACGTCAGCCCTTGACAGCGCCGGCGGCCACGCCCTTGATGATGTGCTTCTGGCACAGCAGGTAGAAGACGATGACCGGCAGGATACTCAGCAGGATCAGCGCCATGGTGGCGCCCATATCCACCTGACCGTAGCTGCCCTTCAGGTGTTGGATGACGATGGGGATGGTCATATACTTGGTGCGGTCGAGTACCAGATACGGCAGCAGGAAATCGTTCCACACCCACATGATCTCCAGCACGCCCACGGAGATGAACGTCGGCTTCATCATGGGCAGCACCACCAGGAAGAAGGTGCGCAGCGGGCCGCAGCCGTCGATGACGGCGGCCTCCTCGATCTCCAGCGGGATAGATTTCACGAAGCCGGAGAACATGAACACTGCGAGGCCCGCGCCGAAGCCCAGATACACCACCGGGATGGTCCATGGCGTGTCCAGATGCAGCTTGTTGGCGGTACGGGACAGGGTGAACATCACCATCTGGAACGGCACCACCATGGAGAACACGCAAAGGTAGTACACGATCTTGCTGACCAGACTGCCCACGCGGGAGACATACCACGCTGCCATAGACGTACACAGCAGGATCAGAGCCGAGGACGCAAGGGTGATGAACAGGCTGTAGAGCACGGCCTTGATGAACGGGTAGTTGCCGAAGGTCATGCCCTTGATATAGTTCTGCACCCCCACGAAGCTGTCCTCGTTGGGGAAGGCGAACGTCTCCGTGTTCACGGCGGCGTTGCTCTTGAAGGAGTTCATCAGCACGATGAGGATGGGCAGCACATAGATGATGCAGATCACGGCGAACGCCACGGTCAGCACCATTTTCCCATGCTCGTGCTTCTTGGCAAGACTGGTCTGCATTACTGCTGCACCTCCTTTTTACGGGTGGACTGGAGTTGGATAAGTCCGATGACGGCCACGAGGATGAAGAACACCACAGCCTTGGCCTGCCCCACGCCGCGGTTGTTGCCGCCGCCGGAGTAAAATGCGTTGTAGATGTTCAGGGCCAGCATCTCCGTGGTCTTGATCACGCTGCCGTCCGGCTGCTGCAGGAACGGGCGGCCGCCGGTAAGGGCCAGGTTCTGATCAAACAGCTTGAAGCCGTTGGTCAGGGTCAGGAAGATGCAGATGGTGAAGGAGCTCATCATATTGGGGATGGTGACCTTCCACAGCAGCTGCCAGCTGTTGGCGCCGTCGATGCGGGCGGCCTCCAGCATATCCTCCGGAATGGACTGCAATCCGGCGATATAAATGATCATCATATAGCCTACCTGCTGCCAGCACATCAGGATGATCAGGCCCCAGAAGCCGTACCTGCTCTCCAGCACCACGGAGGTGTTGTACTTCACCAGAATGCCGTCGAAGATCATCGACCAGATATAGCCCAGTACGATGCCGCCGATGAGGTTGGGCATGAAGAACACCGTGCGGAACAGGTTGGAGCCCTTGATGCCCTTTGTCAGGAAATACGCCACCGTAAAGGCCAGCACATTGATAAACAGCACCGATACGAAGGCGAACAGCGCCGTGTACCAGAAGGCGTGGAGGAAGCTGCTGTCGGAGAAGGCCTTCACATAGTTGGTAAAGCCCACCCACGTCCACTGGCTGGTCAGCTTGAACTTACAAAAGGACAAAAACGCGCCCTTCAGGAAGGGGTACAAAAACCCGATGCAAAAGGCGGCGAAGGTGGGCAGCAGAAACAGCCACACCATCCGTTGAATGGGCCGGCGGATCAGGCGGCTGCTGAGGGCGGCCGCGTCCCGCTTTCTGTGTAATCGCTTCATTCTTTCACTCCTGTTCCGCTTTTATTGTCATGGCGAAAGCTCTTGCCCGAAGCAGTTCGGCCAACAGCTCACGCCACCACAGAGATTGTACAGGCGGGGCGGGCGATTACGCCCGCCCCGCCTGCTTCTTATGTTTTTCGTCAGTCAGACACGCAAAGCTTAGTGCTCGTTGGCGTACTGGGTGGCCCAGCCCTCCACGAAAGCAGTCTTGACGTTGTCCCAGCTGCCGTTACCGGTGGTGTACTGGCTCAGAGCGTCCACCACGGCGGCACGCCAATCGTCAACAGCGGGAGTCCAGTTGAACGCCCAAGTGACGGTGTAGTTGCCGTTGGCAACATACTCGTTGGCCTGTGCGAAGAACACGTTCTCGGGGGTCTTGGCGTTCTTGAAGGGGCAGGGGCCAAACTGCTCGGCCAGCATGGTGGTGCCGGCGTCAGAGGTGACGACCCAGTTCATGAAGTCCAGAGTGGCCTTGATGTCCGCCTCGGAGGCGTTCTTGTTCACAGCCCAGCAGTTCTCGGTGCCGCAGCACAGGCCGGCCTTCTCCTCGCCGTCCACGCCACAGTAGATGGGAATCATGGCCAGATCGTCAGCGTTCATGCCGAACTTCTTCGCGGAGGTCAGGTTGCTGAACTCCCAAGTGCCGTTCTGATAGAACACGGCCTTGCCCTCGCCGAACTCAGCCTCAGCCTGGTCGCCGGTGGCGGACAGCAGGGCAGCGCCGGTGGTGGCGGAGTCAGTGATGTACAGATCCCAGATCGCCTTGTAGTTATCCAGATAGGTGCCCTTGATGGCGGCGGGCTGTGCGGTCACATTGTCATCGCGGAACTCGTAGAACAGGGGCATATTGGCCAGATGGCCGGAGAAACGCCAGGAGGAGGAGCCGTCCAGGCCGGCGGAGGTGAAGGCATCGAAGCCCAGCTCAGCGGCGCGGGCGTGGATGTCATCGGCAACGGCCTTCAGGGACTCGAAGTTGGTGATCTCGTCCAGAGAGTGACCGGCCTTCTCCAGCAGCGCCTTGTTGACGATGATGCCAAAGGCCTCGTAGCAATAACCGATGGAAACGGTCTCGCCGTCGGCGTTCTTCAGATCAAAGTCATGGGTGGTCATCTGGTTGTACACATCGGTACCCTCCAGATTGTAGCAGAACTCGCCGTAGCTGTTGACAGCGCCCAAATTGCCCACCTGGAACATGGTGGGAGCGGCGTCCTTGTCCATCTCGGCGGTCAGCGTGGTGTCGTACTGGCCGGAAGCGGCGGTGACGACCTTGACGGGCACGCCGGTCTCCGCGGTGTAAGCGGCGGCAAGGGTCTGCCAGGCAGCATCGGATTCGGGCTTGAAGTTCAGATAGTACACGCTGCCGGTAGCAGCGTCGCCGCCCTCGTTGGGGTCGGCTTCGGGCTGCTTCTGCTCGCCGCAGGCCACCAGAGACAGAGCCATCACGAGAGCCAGAAACATTGCAAGAAACTTCTTCATTTGAGATTACTCCTTTAACAAATTTATTTTCACGCCGTTTCCGGCGCAAAAACCAGATCAGATGCTCCGCACGGAGCCGCCCTCCCGCAGCTGGGTGGGCAGCACCTCGCAGCAGTGGCTGCCGTGTCCCCGCAGCATGCCCAGCAGGATCTGGGCACTGCGCCGTCCCATCTCCTCCATGGGCTGGCACAGGGTAGTCAGCGGCGGCTCGATGTAGGCCGACAGCTCCAGTCCGTCGATGGCGATGACGGAGCAGTCCTCCGGCACCCGGCGTCCCGCGTCCCGCAGCGCCCGCATGGCGCCGATGGCCATGGAGTCCGCGATGGCGAACAGCGCCGTAAAGTCCGCGCCCTGCCGCAGCCTCCGGCTGACGGCCTCGTAGGCGTCCCGGATATCGAAGGTGCCGGTACACATGACCAGATCCCCGTCCAGCGGAATGCCGTGGCTCTCCAGCGCCTTGCGGTAGCCCTGATAGCGCAGCTGGCTGATGGACTGATCGTCCTCCCGGCAGATCAGCGCCGCGATGCGCCGGTGCCCGTGGTCATACAGGTGATCCACGGCCTGCCGCGCCGTCTCCTCGTCGGCGATGGACACGGCGGAATACTCGCCCACCCGCAGGGTGCCGTACTGGTTGGAGTAGGAGCAGCACACGAAGGGCACGTTCAGCATGGCCAGATCGCCGGGGGTGTAGTCGAAGCGCCCGCCCAGAAAGATGATGCCCCGCAGACGCTTTTCCCGCTCCATAACGGCGGCCCGCTGCACCTCGTCGGCGCAGGAGGGGATCTGCTGCATCACCAGCGAGAAGCCCGCGTCGGTGACGGTGTTCTCGATGGCCTGGATGATGTCCGTGTAGAACGGATTGGACACGCCGCGCACCACAAGGCCGATGGCCTCGGACTTGGTACGCACCAGATCGCGGGCGCTGTTGTTGGGGATATAGTTGCTGTCCTTGATGGCAGCCCGTACCTTCCGGCGTACATCGTCGCTGACGTCCGGACGGTCATTCAGCACACGGGATACGGTGCTGACACTGACGCTGCACTGTTTTGCGATGTCCTTGATCGTCATGCCGGTGTCCCTTCCTGTCACATTATACAGAAACGCGGTGAACCCGGAAACATTACCGGAAACGTTACCGCCCTTTCTACGGTGCTATCCTACCAACTTTCCGGCCCAATGTCAATGGATTTTCGTATTTTTGCCGAAACGCACAGAGAAAATACAGCTTTTCTTGTGAAAATCACAAGAGACGCACCCGCTGTGCGTCCCCCGTGCCAAATCGTTCCTATCTTGTGACGCCCAGCTCCCGGAGGAGCTGCTCCAGCTCGCTCTCCCCCAGCACCCGGACGCCGCTGTCCCGCAGCAGAGCCGCCGCCGTACCCCAGCCCGCCGTCAGCGTACCACTGAACGTGCCGTCGTAGACCTGCCCGCTGCCGCAGGAGGGGCTGCGCTCCTTCAGCACGGCGGCGGCGCAGCCGTACAGTCTCGCCAGACGCAGCGTCTCCTCCGCGCCCCGGCGGTACTGCGCCGTGACATCCGTGCCGCTCTTCATCACAACGGCGCAGCCCTGCCGCTCCGACGGCTCGCGCGGCGTGGGCAGTCCGCCCAGCTGCTCAGGACAGACAGGGACGAGGTGGTAGCGCTCCATGAGCGCAACGGTCTGCATGATGGGCTTCGATTCGCCGTCATACCGGCAGCAGACGCCGAGCAGACAGGCGCTGATCAGAATGTTTTCCATAGTATCGGGTCCTTTCTCCGGCACGTACCGGCAGCAGCTGCGTCGCTTCGCAAAGCGTTTGAGAGTTCCTGTTTCCCTCATTATAGCAGACGCATATTCAAAACACAATCACAGCTTCCGAAGACGGCCCGATTCTGAAGAGCAAAAAGTTCCCCTTGCCAGGCTGCTGCGCGGCAAGGGGAACGGTATGCTTTTCATCCAATCAGGCTGCAAACCAGATCGGTGTATTCGCCTGCGTTTTCGACCGGCAGACCGGCCATGAGCAGCGCCTGCGTGTAGAGGATCTTCACCAGATCTTCTGCCTTCTTCTCGTCCTGTGCAACTGCGATCTGCAGCTTCGCGAAGATCGGGTGATCGGCGTTCAGCTCAAGAATGCGGTCGGCCTTCATGCCGGCCTCGGGGTTCATGCGCTTGAAATATTTCTCCATTTCAAACGTCATGCCGCCGTCGGGGACGACGCTGACGGGGTGGCTGCCCAGATTGTCGCTCAGGCGCACGTCCTTGATCTTGTCGCCCAGCGTCTTTTTGACGAATTCGAGCGTCTGCTTCGATTTTTCGCTCTTTTCCTCGGCGGCCTTCTTTTCCTCTTCCGTTTCGAGGCCCAAATCGCCCGCCGTGATGGCCTTGAGCTCCTTATCCTGATACTTTGCCAGCGTCTGCGGCACGAAACCGTCGACCTCGTCGGTCATGAACAGCACGTCGCAGCCCTTCTGCTGCAGCTTTTCCATCTGCGGCAGCTGGTGCAGCGCCTCGCGGCTCTCGCCGTTGGCATAGTAGATATACTTCTGATCCTCCGGCATGGCGGCGACATATTCCTTGAGCGAGATCAGCTTGCCCTCCTTGCTCGACCAGTAGAGCAGCAGATCCTGCAGCGTTTCCTTCTTCGCGCCGTAATCGGCCAGAACGCCGTATTTGATCTGCGGGCCGAAGGCCGCGAAGAACTTCTCGTATTTCTCGCGGTCGTTGTCCATGAGTTTCTGCAGCTCGGTCTTGATCTTCTTTTCGAGATTGCCCGCGATAAATTTCAGCTGCCGGTCATGCTGGAGCATCTCACGGGAGATATTCAGGCTCAGATCCTGCGAATCGACCACGCCGCGCACAAAGCGGAAGCAGTCCGGCAGCAGATCAGCGCAGTTTTCCATGATCATCACGCCGGAGGAATACAGCTGCAGGCCCTTCTTGAAGTCCTTGGTGTAGAAATCATACGGTGCTTTCGCGGGGATGAACAGCAGCGCCTTGTATGTGACCGCGCCCTCGACGTTCGCGTGAATGACGGCCAGCGGGTCTTCAAAATCGAAGAATTTTTCCTTATAGAAATTGTTGAATTCCTCGTCGGTGACGTCCTTTTTATTCCGGTTCCAGATCGGAACCATGGAGTTGAGCGTCTCAACCTCGGTATACGTCTCATATTCGGGCTTGTCGCTGTTTTCCGTGCCCTCCTTCATGCGGCTCTTTTCGACCGCCATGCGGATGGGGTAGCGGATATAATCGGAATACTTACGGACAAGGGATTGCAGCTCCCAGGTCTTCAGGAAGCGGGCGTATTTCTCGTCGTCCGTGTCGGCCTTCAGCTGCATGATCACGTCCGTACCGGCGGCAGCGCGCTCACACGGGGTCATGGTATAGCCGTCCGCACCCTCGGACTCCCATTTCCATGCTTCGTCAGAGCCGTATTTCTTCGAAATGACGGTCACCTTGTCCGCGACCATGAATGCCGAATAGAAGCCCACGCCGAACTGGCCGATGATATCGGTGTCAGCGGCCTTGTCCTTGTCGAGCGCCTGCTTGAACTGCAGACTGCCGGAGCGGCAGATCGTGCCGAGGTTGTTTTCCATCTCGTCCTTGTCCATACCGATGCCGTTGTCGCTGACGGTCAGCGTGCGGGCGGTCTCGTCGGGCTTGAGTTCGATCGCAAAATCGCTGCGGCTGAGGCCGACTTTCTCGTCGGTCAGCGCCTGATAGGCCAGCTTGTCGATGGCGTCGGAGGCGTTGGAAATGATTTCACGCAGAAAAATTTCCTGATGCGTGTAAATGGAGTTTATCATGAGATCCAGCAGACGCTTGGATTCCGCCTTGAACTGTTTCTTTGCCATAGTAAATGTCACGTCCTTTGCAGATTAGCACTCATACTATCTGAGTGCTAACTGTATTCTAGCACACTTTTCCTCGTTTGCAAGGGGTTTTTGCAAAATTCATAAAGCGTTCACAAGCGGCTGGATAGGGCATGGTCAGGCTGCCCGTGCTTCCCATGCCAGCAAAAGCGCTTCCAATTCCGGCGTCAGCCGTCTGCGGCACTCTGCTTTCAGATCCTCCGGCACACCATAGAACGCCTCGGCGATGCTGCCGGTGATGGTGGCCAGCGTGTCGCTGTCTCCGCCGAGGGACACCGCAGTGCGCAGCGCGTCTTCAAAATCTGAGCTTTCCAGAAACGCGGTGATCGCCTGCGGGACTGTCTCCTGACAGCTCTCCACATGATGGTAGTCAGGGCGAATTTCATCGCAGCTGCGGCTGGGGTCGTAGCCGAACTCGCGTTCCACATACGTCCGGATATCCGCCTTGCTGCTGCCGGTGCGGGCGAGGAACATTGCCGCGGCGGTCGCCTGTGCGCCCTTGATCCCTTCGGGGTGATTGTGCGTGACCTCGGCAGTGAGCCGCGCCAGATGCAGCGCCTGCTCCAGATTCTTCGCCAGCTCCGCCGCAGCGGAAACCCGCATGGCGCTGCCGTTTCCATAGCTGTTGTAGGGCCGCGGAGCATCCTCATACAGCCAGCCGATGAACCGCGTGCCATAGCCCCTGCCCGGATAGGCGCGGCCAAGCCGCTGCATCTGGTGCACAAGCGCTGCTTTGATGGCTGCGTCGTCCTGCCCGCACGTGTCCAGCAGCGCCTTTGCCACAGCCAGCGTCATGACCGTATCGTCGGTAAATTCAGAACGCCGGCAAAAGAGCGGAAAGTCCTTCGACTTGTAATTGTTGCAGTCGAATTCATAGGGGCTGCCGATGATATCGCCCAGAATTGCGCCGTACATATTTGATTACCTCCCACGTTTTTTTACATCCGCGTCGATCCGTGCTTTCCATCCGGGGCTGAGCGGTCTGGACGCGCGGACGGTGCAGATCGCTTCACTGATCACGTCATAGTTGAGCGCCGTGCCCACCTCGTCGCACTTGTAATCCACCGCTCGTTCCGCGCTGATGCCGAAGCGGGCGGCTTCCTTCGCCGCGTCGATGTTCGCGCCGAGGAACAGAAACTCCCAGCCGTATTTTGTCTTCTGCCGCTCGATCATCCGCTGCACCGTCTCATAGCTGTAGCGTCGGCTGGCGTTTTCATAGCCGTCGGTGGTGATGATGAACAGCGTCTTTTCCGGCACATCCTCTCGCCGGGCGTACTTGTGGACATTGCCGATATGATGGATGGCTTCGCCTACCGCGTCGAGCAGCGCTGTGCAGCCGCGTGCGAAATAGTCCTTCTCCGTCATGGGCGGCACCTTCTCCAGCGGCAGCCGGTCGTGAATGACGGTGCTGTCGCGGTCAAACAGGACCGTGGAGACAAGCACCTCGCCCGCTTCCTTCTTCTGCTTGGTGATCATGGAGTTGAACCCCCCAATGGTGTCCGCTTCCAGCCCCGCCATAGAGCCGCTGCGATCGAGAATAAAAACCAGTTCTGTCATTATGAATACCCTCCTGTGTTTGTTTGTGTCCTGATTATACCGAACACAAAGGAGGATTTGGTCGCTTGGAAAGCGACATATTTTAAGCTTCGATTTTTTCTGCATGATTTCCAAGTCCTGCGTAGGGGCGGACGGCTCTGTCCGCCCACGCGGGGGTGCAGCAGGGGCCGAAAATCTGCGGCGAACTCGTATGCAGCTGCTGCTTGTATGTAGGGGCCGATGCCCACATCGGCCCGGCAGATTGCACCATTTTAACGGTAATCTTCGACGAATTCGCAACTTCCTAACGGGCCGATGTGGGCATCGGCCCCTACAGGCGCGAATTCGGAGGTGTCTGCGAATCACGCCCCCAATAAGCTCTGGTCAAAGGCGAACAGCGCCTCGTTGATCTCGTAAATGTTGTAGTTCCGCTG
>ERZ791837.2096-NODE-2096-length-11661-cov-3.412373_pt1 | contig 11661 bp, 9 predicted proteins | sample MGYA00510292_ERZ791837 | MGnify/ENA primary metagenome ERZ791837 (study PRJEB30046, sample SAMN00715259) | human gut metagenome | study: EMG produced TPA metagenomics assembly of the A metagenome-wide association study of gut microbiota in type 2...
CTCAGTCACTGTCAGATCTAAAATATATTTTTTCATATTATCTATATAGAAGAATTATCTTTTGGCTGCAAAGATACAGGAATTTGTGCAAATAGCCGTAGTTGCCCCTTAATTTTCCGATTTGAATGTCTCATAAGTATTATCATCAAAGAAAATTCTTATTTCAGTTATTTTTCTGGGTGGTCTTTCTTTATAGATAATCTCTTGTTTTACAACCTCTTTAGGTGATTTTTGTACTGTTTCTAATGCGATTTCCTTGCGATTTTCCGATGCACTCGTCTCATTGGACAGGTTTTCCGGATTGTCAGCGAATAAAGGATAGTCAAATCCGCCATCCTCAGTAGATGGGGAGTTATTGCTCATATTTCCTTTCCCTGTCAGCAGCCATTCAAGATTGATGTCATTATATCGCTTGTGCAGTTTTAAAATGACTTCCGTACTTGGATTATTGCGGGAACTTAAAATATGGGAGATAGTGGCTTGAGCTACATCTATGCTTTCGGCAAATGCTCCCGCAGTTAATTGTTCCCGGTCCATTATCATCTTGAATCTGTCCTTTATACTCATAGCGTAGATATTATTACAATTGTATCTCTTTTTAATCTGATTACAAAAGTAAAAAATAGAAATCACAAAAGCAAATTAAAAATGTAATATTGACAAAATCACAAGAGTACTGCATTTGTTTACTTATGTCATTTGTATTTTTGTAAACACTTGAAATATATAAAAAATAGTTATGATATTAGCTTTAATATAATCATATATTAAGTTGGTATACAACGGTATATTCCTATATTATACCCACTAAGATGTGTATGTTACAAATGTTTTTAATTATATCCCCGATCTTTATAATCTATTGGTATAATAAAATATTTTATATATCTGATTTACAATGCTATAGCTTTTAATTTTAATACGGTTAACCATTTATACAATAAAAATGTAATAATGTATATCGTGTTTGTAAACAAGTGCTTTTACAAATATATTTCTATTGTTGTGTTTCTATTTGTAATATAATATAGTTATAGTGTATATATTTGTATATTCCAATTTTTACATAAGTAATATATCATGGTTGTATCATACAACTATTCTCTCATTAAGTTTACTAAACTTAATGAGGGGCATACTCTTTCTTAAATGAAAATGGGTAACAAAATAGAAATGGACTAATCTTCTATTACTTTGTAATGTAGCAACAATAAAATCTTTGCTTTCTTTCAATATAAAAGTCCGAATGGTTGGAAAAAAAAGATTCTTAGAGGCTTATTTTTAGCGTATTTTATTGTATTACAATTTATTATCTCTTTTTCTACACCGTTGAGGAATCATGATAATAGAAAAAAAGGGGGAAATCCCCCCTAAATGTGACAATATGATATAGAAATGAGTTATTTTTATATTTCCTTCTTTTATATAAAGAGAAGCAAATGTGGAAATCAATGTAAGATTTTAAAGACCAACTCCCGCAAGAGAGCTCCGTCGTTTAATGAAGAGTTTCCTACTCCTTTAGATTTGGCATCTGCATATCGTATTTCTCCAATGATTTGCATGGTCTTTACCCCATTATATCTCCGCATGGCATTAAGATATTCACGAGACTGCCATGGACTCTTTAAACCTAAGAATGCGGCAATGCCCTGCTCAGACTTTTCAGGAGCATAATAAGCTAACATTAAGTTGGAAAAGAAGCCAAAAAGTAAAGATAAAGTCATTTGAATTGGATTGGTTTTCGGATTTTCTTCAAAATATTTTATTATTCTATTAGCTTTTAAAACATCCTTTTCTATAATGGCGCTACGAAGTTCAAAGTTATTATAATCCTTACTGATTCCTATGTTATGCTCTATCTGTTCGGGGGTGACGCGTGTCTGACCTTTTGGAAGTGTAATAATCAGTTTCTCCAGCTCACCGGTAAGGCGGCTGAGGTCGGTCCCCACAAAATCGGCAAGCATGGAAGTTGCTTTGGGTTCAAGATCTACTCCTTTACGCTTCATATAAGATGTGATGAATGCCGGCAGTTGGGTATCTTTTACTTTTTTGGACTCAAACAGTATACCGGACTTCTCTATTTCGGCAGCAAGCTTTTTCCTTCTGTCCAATACACCATGTTTGTGGCATATTACCAATATGGTGGATAGCAAGGGCTTTTGAAGATAGTAGGAAAGTTCCTCCATATTACGTATGTTTTGTGCTTCCTTCACTACTACTACCTGGTGTTCGGACATCATTGGATAGCGTTTGGCAGCATTGATGATTGTAGCCACATCTACATCTGCGCCGTATACCACGGTTAAGTTGAATTCCTTTTCGGTTTCGTTTAGTATATTATCTGTTATATAGTCTGAAATGAGATCGATGTAATACGGTTCTTCTCCCATTAAATAATAGATAGGGCGGTATTGTCCGGTTTTCAACTCCTTTATGATGTCGTCACATGTAATTTCTTGCTTTGCCATGTTTCTTGGTTTTACCAGTCGAATTTCAGATGTTTTACCGTTTTCTTTTCATCAATAATCATACGTAGAGATGCGATACCGATTTCAACATGCTCTGTTACATAGTTTTGAGTTACTATGCTATCGCTTTTATCAGTCTTGACGCCTTCCGGAATCATGGGCTGGTCGGATACTAATAGCAAGGCGCCGGTTGGAATATGGTTGGCAAAACCGCAGCTGAACAAGGTTGCCGTCTCCATATCAACTGCCATGGCACGGGTTTTCTTGAGATATTTTTTAAAATCTTCATCATGTTCCCAAATGCGACGGTTGGTGGTGTATACAGTACCTGTCCAATAATCACGGGCATAGTCACGAATGGCGGAAGAAACGGCACGCTGTAACATAAATGCCGGCAATGCCGGTACTTCCGGCGGAAAATAGTCGTTTGAAGTACCTTCACCGCGGATAGCGGCGATTGGAAGGATAAGATCTCCTATCCTGTTTTTCTTGTCTATGCCTCCGCATTTGCCCAGAAACAGACAGGCTTTGGGTTGGATGGCGCTTAATAAATCCATGATAATGGCGGCATTAGGGCTTCCCATTCCGAAGTTGATAATAGTCATTCCTTCCGCGCTGGCAGAAATCATATTGGCATCCTTACCAAGAATGGGAACATTGAATTTTTCGGCGAAAATTTCTACATACTTGTTGAAGTTGGTCAACAGAATATACTCTCCAAAATCTTCCAGGTTACGTTTTGTGTAACGGGGCAGCCAATTAGCTACGATTTCTTCTTTTGTTTTCATAAGATTTCATTAAATTTGTTCCCTAAAGTCGTTAGGAAGCGATTATTTAACTCACAAAAATACAATAAAAAAGTAAAAACAAGAAATTAAAGTAGAATGTTCTCACTGAATCTGCCTGCGTTTGATGCCAAGATTGTTGTAAGGGATGGAAAAAGGAGTATTTTTGATATTATCCGTCGCCGATATGTTGCCTTGACTCCGGAAGAGTGGGTACGACAGCATTTTGTGCACTTTCTTATGGCACATAAGGGTTATCCGCAGGCGCTTATGGCAAACGAAGTGCAGGTACAGTTAAACGGCACTAAAAAACGTTGTGATACAGTTCTTTATAGACGAGACCTTACAGCGCGTATGATTATAGAATATAAAGCTCCCGAGGTAGAAATCACCCAAAAGGTTTTCGATCAGATTACCCGCTATAACATGGTATTGAAAGTGGACTATCTGATAGTGAGCAATGGTATCAGGCATTATTGTTGCCGTATGGATTATGAGCGGAATGGCTATACTTTCTTACAAGATATTCCTGACTACACAAGCCTTTGAATTACTCACCAAACGAATCATACTCACTCCGGGACTGAAAGGCATTCAGTTACGGGATGAATATGGTTCAGCCCTATACTTATTTCTCTCCCTCTTGGGAGATATAGCTTCCAGATAAGTATTCATCGTATGCCATCCGGGAAATACGGGCGATAATAGCGGCATTTTCATCGTCTGTCTCACGTGAATTCATTACAAAAACAGCGATATAATACTTCTTTCCGTCAGGCATGATTACGACTCCGGCATCATTATCTGCAATTTTCACACCTTCCGAATTACGGTCGGAAGAGCCTGTCTTATGCCCTACAATTGCATTGGAAGGCAATAATCCCTTCAGTTTATTACTTCCGGTACTGGTTGCTATCATGGTATTCCATAAAAAATCTTTGTATATGGGATCGAATAGTTCCTTTTTGTCAGCTATTTCCAGTAATCGTACCATTTCAGCGGGAGTACTCCAATTCAGATATGTCTTTGAGGGATTCCGGTGCATGGAATCTTCCGTTTCGGACAGATTAAAATCGCAGACACCTAACTTGTTAATATACTGATGGATATGCCCTATCCCACCGGCATATTCTATGAGGATGTCGCAAGCATTGTTATCACTTAGCGAGATGCTGTATCGTAAAAGCTCTCCTAATGAGATATCAAGATCTTGATTGGGATACTTTTGCCGTAACGGACTGTAAGTATTTGGCTGCAACTGAGATGCTTTTACATGAACGATATGGTCTAATGGAGTTTCCTGCTTGTTCATCTTGTCCAATACAGCCAGTGCTACGTGGAATTTGAATACGCTTAGCAACGGATAGTTCATCTTGTTGTTGTGCAGCAGGATTTTGTTCCGGTCTGTCAGTACAGCCACGCCTACCATGGCTTTCTTTCCTTTAAGGAAATCGCCAATTTTGCTTTCCAATGTTTGCTGTTGTGCTTGCAAAGCGATACTCATGCTGAAACACAACACATATATTAAAGTATATCTAAGTCCCATATTATTAATTTCATACATTTGCTCAATCCGCAAATGTATGAAATTAATTCAAAATAAGGAAATTGGACTTTTTTATTTGGCTATATTCTTTCCGAACTTTTCTTGCAGCTTTTGCATCAGTTCATAGAAATTAGGAATATAAACCGTTGCAAGTAATGTATTTAGCGCCATACCGAACACCACTGCCGCTCCAAGAGCAACACGGCTTCCCGCCCCTGCTCCTGTGGCAAACAGAAGTGGCATAACTCCCAGCACAAATGCCAATGAAGTCATCAGAATAGGACGAAGCCGGATGTGTCCCGCCTGGAATGCAGCGTCACGGATACTGTTACCTTGTGCACGGAAATCACGTGCGAATTCTACAATCAGGATACCGTTCTTGGCGGATAGCGCCACTAACAGGATTATACCGATTTGAGTGTAGATACTGACCGGAGTTCCCATTACATAACACCCCAGCATTACGCCGAGCAATGCTACCGGAAGCCCCATTACGGCAGATACCGGGCTGGTCCAACTTTCGTATTGTGCGGCGAGTACGAGGAAAGCCACTAATAATGCCATGATAAAGACGACAGTTGTAGTTGTTCCTGCCTGTGTCTCTTGATAGGCAACGGAAGTCCATTCGTAGCCGAATTCATTACCGAGTTGATTCTTTATCAGACTCTCCGCTTGCTTGATAGCTTCTCCGGAGCTACTTCCCGGAGAAGCATTGCAGGTAATGGATGCGGTAGAATACATATTATACCGGTTGATTTGGTCCATACCCAGTTGTTCGTCTATCTGTGTGAAAGAAGAGAAAGGGACCATCTCTCCCGAAGCATTAGATACACTTAATTTGAGTACGTCGTCAATAACACGTTGGGCACGGTCGCCAGCTCCCAATTTTACTTGGTAAATGCGTCCGAACTGTACATAGTCATTAACGTAGGCTTCCCCCATATAATATCCTAAGACGGTGAAAACGCTGTTCAACTGTATGCCCATTAATTGCACTTTGTCTCGGTCTATATTCAGGAAATACTGAGGAACATTTGCTTGATATTGGCTGCTGACAGATGCCAAGGCCGGATACTCACGATAGTGCTCCATTAAATTTTCTACGGCACGCTGCATTTCGGTAGTACCGAGATTGTTACGGTCTTCCAATTGCAGTTGCAGCCCTCCGGTGGTACCCAGCCCGGGAATGGCGGGCGGAACCATTGCAAAGACTTCAGCTTCCTGAATACCGTAGGCTTCCATATTGAAACGGTCAACGACGGCCGATGCCGTATGTTTCTTCCCTTTGCGTTCATTCCAGTTTTTCAGGACAACGAAGTAGGTGGCTGCATTGCTCTGTTCTCCCCCGCCCATAACGGAAAAGCCGGATATTCCGATATAATTCTTTACTTCGGGATAAGTGTCGAGCAAAGCATTGATTTGTTTTCCCACTGCTTGCGTGCGTTCCAAGCTTGATGCAGGTGGAAGTTGCACAACAGCGAGGAAATATCCGTCATCTTCTTCCGGTATAAAAGTAGAGGGCCACTTAACGAACAGCAATACAGCGATTATCGTAAATACAGCATAGGAAGCCATTGCGGCAAAAGGCCGTTGCAACAAATAGCCCACTGCTTTGTCATACACTCCTTGCGTCTTGTCGTACAAACGGTTAAATCCTTTATACAGAGGAAATTTCGAGGGTTTGGTGGGTTGAAGCATTAATGCGCAGAGTGCAGGTGTCAGAGTCAGTGAGTTGATACCGCTTAGTACGGTACTGGCTGCAATGGTCAAGGCAAACTGTTTGTACAACTGTCCTGATATTCCGCTGACAAGGGTGGTAGGGATAAATACGGCAAGCAATACCAAAACCACCCCCACGATGGGGCCTGTAATTTCTCCCATTGCTTCCGTTACAGCTTGCCGTGCCGTATATCGCCCGGTATCCAACAGACGCGTGGAGTTTTCTACAACCACAATAGCATCATCCACTACGATGGCAACCGCCAATATCAGTCCGAATAGTGTTAATGTATTGATAGAGAAACCGAATAACGACATGATTGCCAGCGTACCAATCAGTGAAACAGGTATCGTGATACAAGGAATGATGACAGCCCGCCAGTTTTGTAGAAAGAGGAAGATTACAAGCACTACCAATAGCGTTGTTTCAAAGAAAGTCACCATTACTTCGTCAATGGATGCATGGATAACGTCTGTTGTATCGAGCGTTACATTATACTGTATGCCTGCCGGGAAATTCTGCGATAACTCTTGCATCTTTGTTTTGACACCTTTTGATACGTCCAATGAATTGCTTCCCGGTTGCTGGTAAATGGCGATGGCAGCTGTAGGTTTTCCGTCCAGCTGAGAGACGACACTGTAAGATGCCGAGCCCAGGTCTATATGGGCTACATCACGCAGACGGAGAATCTTTCCGCCGCTTTCCGTACGAAGGATAATGTTACCGAATTCCTCGGGTGAAGTCAGCCTCCCTTTTACAGTCAGGCTGTATTGATAAGCATTCCTGTTGTCATTTCCGATAGGCTGTCCTACGTTTCCGGCGCTAACCTCTACATTCTGCGCCTGAATAGCCTGATAAACATCTGCCGGTGAGAGATTACGGATACGCATAGCGTCAGGGTCGAGCCAGATGCGCATGGAATAGTCTCCTGCTCCCATTACATTGACTGCACCCACACCGGGTACACGGGTCAATTGATCCACAAGATTCAGTTTGGCATAGTTGCTGAGGTAAAGACCGTCGTAATTTTTGTTGTCGGACTTCATTGTCAGAAACATAACGATATTGCTGGACTGCTTCTGCACCGTAACTCCTTGTACCACTACAGGGGCAGGCAGTGATGATTGCGCCACACTGACTCGGTTTTGCACCTGTACGGTAGCCATGTCAATATCTGTACCTACTGCAAAAGTAATGGTAAGCGAATATGCCCCTGATGAGGATGAGTTGGAAGACATATAAAGCATCCCGTCTACTCCGTTGACTTGCTGCTCGATAGGAATACCGACGGTTTGAGCCACCGTCTGCGCATTGGCTCCGGGATAAACGGCACTCACCTGTACGGTAGGCGGTGTTATGTCCGGGTATTGCGCAATGGGCAGAATGCCCAGCGTGACCAATCCCGCCACGACAATGAGCAGTGCCAGTACAGTTGCGAATATAGGACGGTCTATGAAGAATTTTGAAAACATAATTCCTTGTTTTTTTTGAATGGTGATATATACAGTGTGGATTATTGGACGGGGTTTATCCGCATGCCGTTTCTGACTTTCATCAGGGCTTTCGTTACATACCTTTCCTGCGGGGAAATTCCTTGTTTTATTTGCCGCAGACTGTCCCCTATCAGTTGTCCTGTCTCGATGTGACGGTAGTGCACGATGTCCGAATCATTGACTACATACACGTATTTACCCAGTTGGTCTGTACCGATAGAGGCATCAGGTATGAGGATTGCATTTTTCTGTTTTCCATAAGGTAGTGTGATGCTGACATAAAGTCCGCTTTTCAAGATACCTTTGGGATTATCCAGTCGGGCACGAATATTCAGTGTGCCGGTATTCAAGTCTACATTGGGCGAAAGATAATCCAGCTGTGCCGGATAATTCAGTATGCCGTCTTTCCCCAAGCTGACATTGACCTGTTTGGGAATGCTTTCCCCCTGCTGTATCAGCATGGCAAGCCATTGATTATCTGCTACATTAAAATAGGAATACAGATGATCGTCTTTATAAATGGTAGCCAAGGTTACAGGTTGCGCACTGCCGTTTATATAACTTCCCGCATCTGCAAGGTTGCGACTGATTGTTCCGTCGAACGGAGCACGTACCGTACAATAACCCAAGTTGGTGCGTGCTGTATTCAATGCAGCTTCGGCATTACTTACGGCTGCCAGTGAAGTAGCCACATTCGATTTGGATTGCAATACCTGTATCTGACTGACGGCATCCGTTTTTGCGGCTTCCTGCATACGGGCATAATTGTTCTGCGCATATTCAAGATTGGCCCGTGCTGTATTCAGAACCGCTTCCGCCTGTCGCACATTATCTTGATAAACAGTTGGTTCAATTTGGAAAAGCACTTGTCCTTGATGTACCCGGCTACCGGGTGTATAGGCTACAGTTTGCAGCGTACCACTGACTCTGCCTACTAAATCTACCGTTTTTTCAGAGGTCAGATAGCCGGGGTAGTTTTTAGTAAGTGTAATGTCTTGTACACTTGGACGGGCTACGCTGATTTCCGGAGCAGGCATTGTATGTGCCGCTTCTTTTTTATTCCCGCATCCTGCCAATAACGGTAGGACAAGCAGGGCGATGTACATTTGATTTTTCATATATGGTTCGGTTTAAATTTAGAGATTAGTGATTTCATATCCTCCTCCCAATGCTTTGTAGAGCGATATAAGCTCTTGCAGTGAGTTACCCTGAGCTTGTGTCAGCTGATTTTGATAAGTCAGCAATGAGCGGAGGGCGTCCAGAACGTTTTGAAAAGGGGTCAATCCCTGCTTATAGAGGTCTAATGATAGTTTTAAAGTTTCTTCTCCCTGATTGCATACTTCGCGCAGGGCAACAATCTGCTTGATAGAATTACGGTAACCGTTCATGGCATTATCAGTTTCCTGCACGGCTGTGAGCACTGTTTGATTAAACTGATGGATGGATTCATCCAATTGCGCACGTGCCAACCGGGTCGCATTCACCAGTTTTGTACCGCTGAACACGGTCCAGCTAAGACTTGGCGCAATCTCAAATGTCATGCTGTTTCGTTTGGTAAGATTCTTCAAGTCATGAGAAGAGTAGCCTACGGAACCTTTTAGAAAAACCTGCGGTAGCCAATCGCTTTTAGAAGCTCCAAGTAAGGCAGCCTGTGCATTGACTTGCCGTTCGGCCTGCCGGATATCCGGGCGGCGAAGTAGCAAATCGGCCGGAATGCCGACACCTACGGGTTCCATATAATCGGGGAGTTTACCGTTTTGCTCCAATGTGGGGCGAATGTCTTGAGGATAAGTTCCGAGTAAAATGGCCAGAGTGGTAATATATTGATTAATACCGGATTCCAGTTGAGGAATAGATGCTTTGGTGCTGTAGTATACAGACTTGGCTTGAGACACATCCAGCTTGGATACCAATCCAGTTTTATAGCGGACCCGGGTAATTTCAAGCACTGCCGCTTGCGTATTGCAGTTATGGGTGACGACATTTAATTCTTGCTGTAATTCACGTAGCCCGATGTAGGCTGACGCTATTTGTGCGCACAGTGAAATCATAACAGAGGTGTATTCTTCTTTGCTGGCGGCAAAATTTTCCCGCTGCGCTTTTACCCGTTGCCGGATATTTCCGAATATATCCAGTTCCCAACTTGCATTGAGCGAGGCACTGTATGCTCCGGTTATGGATTGTGGCACTTCACTTACGTTACCGCTACTTTGCTGACGTGCCCATCCACCATTCAAGGAAACGGAAGGAAAGAAACTCCCCCGTTCTATTCGCCAATTGGCTTTCGCCATATCCATGCGGTCTATGGCTGAAAGAACTGAAAAGTTCTTGGTGGATGCCGTTGTTATCAGTGAATCGAGCATCGGATCATCAAAAGCCTTCCACCATTTGTCATTTACGGGTTGTATTTGGCCGTCGAACATATTATCGTCTCCGGGGATGGCATGAGCAGTTTCGGTTCCCCAGCCTTGTGGAAGCGGTTTTTCCAAGTAGCGGCTGCTGTTCTGTGCCCATGCCGCAAAAGAAAAACATAGGACGAGCAATGTACTGCTCCAAGCTTTTATACTCATAAAAAAAGGTTTAGGTTGTTATTTTATGGGATTGATAACAACCTAAACCTTTATTTGTTTATCGCGATTCTTGCGGAATTTATTCAGCGTCTGTCGCTTTCTTTCTGCTTCTTGTCGGCTTTTCCTTTACCGGTTCTTCTTTCACTTCGGGAGTGATACCTGCCAGTTCAGGGTCAATCATAATACGTCCGCAATATTCGCAAACAATGATTTTCTTGCGTGAACGAATATCCAATTGTCTTTGGGGCGGAATCTTGTTGAAGCAACCGCCACAAGCGTCACGCTGTACGTACACGATACCCAGACCATTACGTGAGTTCTTGCGGATACGTTTGAAAGATTGAAGCAAACGCGGCTCTATTTTAGTTTCGAGCTCTTTAGCCTTGTCTCTCAGTTTTTCTTCTTCCTGCTTGGTTTCAGAAATGATTTCGTCCAGTTCGCCTTTCTTCTGTTCAAGGTCTTTCTGTCTTTCGTCAAGCACCAGTTCATTCTTTGCTACTTCAGCCTCTTTTTCTTCTTTATCTGCAGAATACTCTTTAATTCTCTTTTTCCACATATCGAAGTAAGAATCAAATTCCTCCAATCCAGCAACATTTCTTCGATAAAAATGTCGCTTATCTAACCAAAACCACAAATATATTCCAAATGCCAAGAAAAGCCCTCCAGTTATAATACAACATACTGCCATGCAAAAACCTCCAGTTTGTTTCTCAATCCCCACCTATTACTTAAAACAAGTATAGCATAGAGACTTTGTCTGCGCTTTCCTTTTTATTCTACAAATATTGACAGTTTTCGACAAATTAATAAAAGACTACCAGGTGGAATCCGATAGTCTTTTGTAGTAATTTCTGAATTTTTGATTTTGGATTCTCTCATAACCGGTGAAACTGGTGGATTACTAATCCCTCGCCGGTGATGCGCCAAAGGTCTCCTGGTTCTCACCTCTGCTCTATCGGTGTTTATAAATCTCTGGCCATAGATATTTCATGGTACAATTTGACTTCCTCTCTGGCCATGAACTCCTCTGTTGGATAGATACGAAACGTTCCAAATTCGCGCTCCATAACATTCATTAG
>ERZ791837.2106-NODE-2106-length-11589-cov-2.671233_pt1 | contig 11589 bp, 12 predicted proteins | sample MGYA00510292_ERZ791837 | MGnify/ENA primary metagenome ERZ791837 (study PRJEB30046, sample SAMN00715259) | human gut metagenome | study: EMG produced TPA metagenomics assembly of the A metagenome-wide association study of gut microbiota in type 2...
TGCCAGAGACCATGAGTGTTGAGCGTCGAAACATTCTGAAAGCATACTATGATATTGCATACAGCACCGATAAGAACGCTGAGCATTCCCGTTTTTGCAAACCCCTGAGCTGTAATAAATGCGTTCATTCCAAGTGTAAGCTGTACAAAAATCGTTCCTATAGCGTAAATGTTCATATAAGAATTAGCAAACTCAATGGTATTTTCGCTTGCACCAAAGGCAAGAAGAAGCGGTTTATTAAAAAGCAATAAACATATCATAAGTATAATAGAAATTATCAGCTGGAGTGAAAAGCTGTTGCTTAAAATTCTTTCAGCCTCTTCTTTGTCACCTTTTCCCATTGCAATTGATGCCCTCGGAGCACCTCCGCTGCTGATTAAAGCTGCAAATGCTGATACTATCATAATGACCGGCATACATACACCTACACCTGTAAGAGCAAGTGAACCATTTCCGGGCATATGTCCTATATAAACCCTATCAACAAGGTTATACAGAAGATTGATTATCTGTGCTGCAATTGCAGGAAGAGACAACTTTAAAAGCAGTCTGCCTATAGGTTCAGTTCCTAAAAAATTATTGTTTTGACTCATTGTTATTACCCTCCTGTCCCTATAGAATAGATGTTTATTTCTCAACTAATCATTTTAAGTATTATATCTCTGACCATAGTCGGATTGGCTTTGCCTTGTGATTTTTTCATACACTGACCAATGATGAATCCTAATGCATTTGTCTTGCCGTTTTTGTAATCAGAAATGGATTTTTGATTATCCCTCAGAATCTCCTCTGCAAGACTTTTAAGGGATTCTGCATCCGAGTCCTGTTTCATATTGTTTTTACGTATTATATCAAGAGGATCTTCTCCGGTTTTCATCATAATGGAAAGAACCTTTTTTCCGGCTGTATTTGAAACAGCTCCCTTCTCGACTTCTGCTATCAGACTGCATAAACTTTTTGGAGTAATTGGCAGCTCACTGATTTTAAGTCCGGTATCATTCTGAAACTTTGCTATGTCAGAAAGGAGCCAGTTACAAATGCTTTTAGGAGTACATTCCATAAGACCTACAGAATTTTCAAACAAAGCAGCTCTTTCAGGATCCATTGCAATCAGCTCAGAATCAATCTGAGAAAATCCAAAATCATTCATATAACGCCATATCTTTGCATTCGGCAGTTCAGGCAAACTATCTTTGTACTTTTTTACATCTTTTTTATCAATATAAGTTGACAGGAGATCTGGCTCAGGGAAGTATCTGTAGTCCTGAGCGTTTTCTTTGGTACGCATTACAAAGCTTTTACATTTAGCGTCGTCCCAACGTCTTGTTTCCTGCCTTATAACTCCACCTGATTTTAGAATATCAATCTGTCTTTTTATTTCATATTCAATACTTCTAACTGCACCGCTGAAACTGTTTACATTTTTCATTTCACAACGTGTACCGAGTCTATCGCTGCCATTTTTACGAACAGATACATTTACATCACAGCGAACAGAACCTTCCTGCATCTTGCAGTCAGATACTCCCAGATACATAAGTATCATCTTTATTGTTTCAAGGTATGCTTTTGCTTCCGCACTGCTTCTCATATCCGGCTCGGAAACTATCTCTATAAGAGGTACACCGCATCTATTAAAATCTGCAAGTGAACCTTTGTACTTATTATCATGAAGAAGCTTTCCTGCGTCCTCCTCAATATGTATTCTGTTTATACGAATACGTTTAAGTCTGCCATCAGATATTATGTCAATAAAGCCGTTTTCGCAAATGGGTGTATTCCACTGTGATATCTGATAAGCTTTTGGCAAATCAGGATAAAAATAGTTTTTACTGTCATGACGGCTTATATTGTTTATATGACAGTTCATTGCAAGACCAGCCTTAGCAGCGTATTCTACTACCTTTTTGTTGAGTACGGGAAGCGTACCCGGAAAGCCCATGCAAACAGGACAAACATTAGTATTAGGCAAGCTGCCAAACAAATTAGGGCAGCTGCAATAAATCTTTGTTTTAGTACTAAGCTCTGCATGAACTTCAAGTCCGATAACGCTCTCATATTCGCTCATTTTTTAAACCTCCTGACAAAGTTTCATAAGCATAAGCTGTATTAAAAAGCAGTTCTTCGTAGAAATAATTGCCCATTATCTGCATACCAACAGGCAGTCCTTCAGAAGAATATCCGCATGGAATAGTTATTGCAGGTATACCGGCAAGATTTGCAGGAACTGTACAAAAATCCTTTTCATAAAGTTTCGTTATGCTGCTTTTACATTCGTATGATCTAAACGCCGTACTTGGATATGCAGGAGTTATAATAACATCACATTCCGTAAAGCACTGGCTGAATTCATTACGTATAACGTTCCTGATATCAATTGCCTTTTGGTAGTATTCATCATAATATCCGGAACATAGAACAAATGTGCCAAGCATAATACGGCGTTTCACTTCTATTCCAAAGCCTTCGCTTCTTGTTTTTGTGTACATATCCGAAAGGCTTTCATATTCTGCACTGCGATAACCGAACCTTACACCGTCATATCTTGCCAAATTTGATGATGCTTCTGCTGATGAGATGATATAATATGCATTTACAGCATATTTTGTGCTTGGAAGTGATATGCTTTTTACCTCTGCACCATGTTTCCTGAGAAGATCTATAGCCTGCATTACGCTTTCTTTTACTTCGTCCTTTATCTCACCACCGAAATATTCACAGGGCACACCTATTCGCAGACCACGCACATTACAGTATAATTTCGACCCGAAATCAGTATATTCTCTGAACGCAGATGTAGCGTCCATTTTATCGTGACCGCAGATAAGGCTATAAAGCATAGCAGTATCTCTTACATCACGGCATATAGGCCCTATCTGATCGAGTGATGATGCAAATGCAATAAGACCATAGCGTGATACACTTCCATATGTTGGTTTAAGACCGACCGCACCGCAAAATGCAGAAGGCTGACGCACTGAACCTCCTGTATCTGAACCGAGTGACATTACAGCTTCTCCGGACACAACAGCAGCAGCACATCCACCCGATGAACCTCCAGAAACGAAGTCTTTGTTATGAGGGTTAAGTGTCTTTCCGAAAAATGAATTTTCAGTTGAAGATCCCATTGCAAACTCGTCCATGTTAAGCTTACCTGTAATTATCATTCCTGCACTTTTAAGTTTTGCGGTTACATAGGCATCATACGGCGGAATATAATCTTTTAACATTTTTGATGCACAGGTGGTTCTTATTCCATTTGTGGAAATATTGTCTTTCAGTCCGATGGGAATACCTGCAAGGGGATGAAGCTCTTCACCTGCTGAAAGCTTTTTATCCACCTTTTCTGCTTGATTCAAAATATCGTCACAGACCGTAATATATGCATTTGTTTCATTTTCTATCAGTTCTATTCTTTGAAGAACTGACCTGCATATTTCCACCGAACTGCATTCTTTCCTTCGGAGCATTTCCGAAAGCTCCGCTCCGCTTTTCCTGTATAAAGACATCTTTATTTTGCTCCTCTGTTTATTCCACTGTCTTTGGAACAGCTATGCAGCCATTATAGATAACAGGTGCGTTCCTAAGCATTTCTTCATTTGTAAATTTATCTGTACTAACATCGTCTGAACGCAATTCCATTATTCTTTCATCAGGTGACTCAGCGCTGACAACATCAGGCAGATCACCTACCATGTTAACAATATCTTCCATATCCCTATAAAGCTCTTCTTTTTCTTTTTTCGTAAATTCAAGCTGTGCAAGCTTTATGATATGCTCCATATCAACTATCATTTAAAATTACTCCTTAGAACTTGTCATTTGAGAAAGTTCCTGTTCTGTCAGAATAGTTATCCCCAGTGCATTTGCTTTATCCAGCTTGCTGCCTGCGTCCTCTCCTGCTACTAAAAAGTGTGTCTTTTTAGAAACACTTCCGCTTACCTTTCCGCCAAACTTCTCAATAAGCGCCTTTGCCTCACTGCGCTTCATTGTAGGAAGCGTACCTGTAAGAACAAATGTCTTGCCTTCAAAACGATTGTCTGCTATCTCCTTTGTTTGATATTCAGATGTAAGACCGTATTCGCAAAGCCGTAATAAAAGTTCTTTCATATGCTGTTCCCCAAAAGCATTTACAATACTCTCTGCCATAACTGTACCAAAACCTTCTATCCGAGCTATATCTTCTGCGCTTGCATTCATTATTTTTTCTAAAGATGGGAAAGCTTCACATAAAAGTTGAGCAGCTCTTGCACCGATATTTCTTATTCCCAGACCGAAAATAAGCCTGTCCAGTGAGTTTGACTTTGACTTCTCAATAGAGTTTAAGAGGTTTTCTGCTGACTTTTCCGCAAAGCGTTCAAGCTTTAGTATATCTTCCTTTTTGAGGGTATACAGGTCAGCAACAGAACTTATCAGTCCTGCATCATAAAGCAAATTAAGATTCTGAGGTCCCAGACCTTCTATATTCATAGCATCCTTTGAGGCAAAGTGGATCATACGCTTCATGACCTGAGCCGGACAGTCAGGGTTAGGGCATCTGAGTGCTGCGGCTTCTTCATCACGTTCTGCCTTTGTACCGCAAACGGGACAAACTTCAGGAAGTTTGTATGCCACAGCATCACCATTGTGACTCACAGCACGAACTACCTCCGGAATTATCTCCCCTGCCTTGCGTACTACAATAGTATCACCGATACATATACCTTTTTCATTTATAAAATCCTGATTGTGCAAAGTTGCTCTTTCAACATCAGTACCTGCAAGACGCACAGGCTCAAACACAGCAACAGGAGTTATAACTCCCGTCCTGCCAACGCTTATTTCAATATCCTTTAGAAAAGTTTCCTTTTCCTCCGGAGGGAATTTATATGCGACAGCCCACTTCGGAGTTTTTGTTGTAGAACCCATTTCATCACGCTGTTCAAATGAATCTACCTTTACCACAACACCATCAATATCATAAGAATAAATGCTGCGCTCATCGCCTATACGTTTTATTTCAGCGATTATTTCATTTATATCATTAAGCGGATCACTCTGAGAAACAGTTGTAAATCCAAGCTCCTGCAAGTAATCAATTGATTCCTTATGTGATTTAAGCTCCATTCCTTCTATTCTCTGTACATTGAATACAAGAATATCAAGCCGGCGCTTTGCTGTTACAGCAGCGTCCTTTTGTCTCAGTGAACCTGATGCTGCATTTCGTGGATTTTTAAATGGTACATCGCCGTTTTCCTCCATAATATGGGAAAGATTTTCAAAGCTCGCCAATGACATATATACTTCTCCACGGACCTCAATAAAAGGCGGTGCATTTTCGAGTGTCAGCGGAACTGTATGGATCGTTTTAAGATTCATAGTAACGTCCTCACCTACAAATCCATCGCCTCTTGTAGAACCTCTTGAAAAAGCACCGTTTTCATATTCAAGAGATACAGAAAGTCCGTCTATTTTAGGCTCGACTATAAATTGAGGTGAACTTAACTGCTCCTTGCATCTCTGTACAAATGCGGATACCTCATCAAATGAAAATACGTCCTGTAAACTTGCCATCTGTACACTGTGTTCCACTTTTTCAAATGTACTTGAAGCATTTCCTCCTACACGCTGAGTAGGAGAGTCTGCTTTCAGAAGTTCCGGATATTCACTTTCCAGTGATCTCAGTTCACGCATCATCTCATCATAGGTATAGTCTGATACAGATGGTTCATTCAATATATAATAGCGGTAATTATGTTTCATAAGCTCCTTTGAAAGCTCACTGATACGCAGTTCTGCCTGTTCCTTGTTCATGTTCTTATCCTCCGTAGATTATATTATTATTATTATTATTATAACACATAATGCTTATATTTTCCAGTACTTTTTAATATACCTTACAGGATATTTTCAAACAGGCAAACTATCTTATTTTCCTATCGCAGCGTAGCCGTCAGGAACATCGCCAACAAGAATGGTTTCAGCAAGTATATACTCATATTTTACATCAGTTTCAGTTTTACAGAACGGCACTGCACCAGCAACATGAGTATTTACCATAACAACCAGTTTATGGCAGGTTTGATTTATTCCTGCGGATTCAAATGTACTTATAAGCTCCACATCAGCACTGCCTATAGGAAGAAATCTCATTGGAACAGATGGTCCTCGGCCTGCAAACAGCCATACACCGCTTGCTGTTCCGAGTGATACTTCTATCTCAGTATCACGGCTTTTATCAAGAGCTTCATTTACTCCTATAAGCAGCTGTGTTTGCAAAAAATTCACATTGGCAGAGTTGGTCTCAAGAGCCGTAATATTCCCCTCTTCATTGCGCAGAAGCACAGCAAAATCACTTTGGTCATATGGACTTTCAATTAGAGTTTCCTGTATACTTTTACCTATAAGTCTTGATGCAAAAGCACGGCATTCTTCTATGCATACTGACTTTAATGTAGGTCTTATCAAACGATCTGTCTGAATAATCACTATTACAGTTATAATTAAAAACGCTGTCAGCATGAGAAGCATTTGCAGACTGCGACGCTGTTCTATATATACACTTCGTTTCACGCTTTATCATGCCGCCATATCTTTAATTTACCCATAAAAAACCTCCTGAATGTTCCGCACGGAATTTCTTCCATACAGTTTATTCAGGAGATGTGCTCAGTGTGACTATACTCAAGAATTTTTGTCTACGTTTTTAAAAGTTTTAAGATTTCCTATCTTAGCACTGCGTTCTATAAGAACTTCTTCAACCTCAGCCCATGAAAGACCGTTTTCAACACAAAGTACCATCAAATGATACAGTAGGTCATTGATCTCATTTTTCAATTCATCATTATCATGATTCTTGGCAGCAATGATAGTTTCAGTGCATTCTTCACCGCACTTCTTCAGTATCTTGTCCAGACCCTTATCAAAAAGATAACAGGTATAGGACTTCTGATCTTCAATATTTACCTCTCCGCTGTCATAAACACGCTTTCTGTCAAGTACAACATCGTACATATCCTGCATTGGATTACTCATAATTTATTCTTCCTCTCCGTAAATTTTATTGAAAAAGCAGCTGTAAGAGCCTGTATGACAGGCAGCACCTGTCTGCTTTACGTTTATAAGCAATGTGTCGTCATCACAGTCACCGAAAATAGATACCACCTTTTGCAGATGTCCAGATGTAGCACCTTTGTTCCAAAGTTCCTGTCTTGAACGGCTCCAGTACCATGTATAGCCTGTTTCCAGTGTTTTTCTAAGGCTTTCTTTATTCATATAAGCAAGCATAAGGACAGTTTTTGTATCAACTTCAAAAGCTATAGCTGGTATAAGCTCACCTTTCTTAAAAAACCTATCAAGATTATTCATATCAATTTCTATCATAAGTTTGACCTCACTTTACACGCATAGCTATTCCCTTGCTGCGGCAATGCTCTTTTACATCTCCCACAGTCAGTTCACCGAAATGGAAAAGAGACGCTGCCAGTGCAGCAGTTGCGCCTGTTTCCTCAAACACCTCGGAAAAATCATTGATCTTACCGGCGCCGCCGCTTGCGATAACAGGAATACTTACTGCATCACAAACAGCTCTCAGCATTGGAAGGTCAAAACCTTCCTTAGTACCGTCTGCATCAATAGAGTTGAGACAGATCTCACCTGCTCCAAGCTCCTCTACTTTACGCACCCAATCAATAAGATCAAGCTTCATATCTACTCGTCCGCCGTTTATAAATACAGTCCACTTGTTATCAGCAATTTTCTTTGCATCAATGCCAACACAAATACACTGACTGCCGAATATATCTGCTCCGTCTTTTATAAGCCCGGGATTCTGTACAGCCTGAGAGTTTACAGAAACCTTGTCAGCGCCTGCTCTAAGAGTATCACGAATATCGTCAACAGTTTTTATTCCGCCGCCAACAGTAAGCGGTACAAATACACGCTTAGCTGTTTCACGAACAACATCCAGTATTACACCTCTTTTTTCATAAGATGCAGTAATATCATAAAAAACTATTTCATCAGCGCCTTGCTTGTTGTATACCTCAGCAAGTTCTACAGGATCTCCTACATCACGAATTCCCTCAAACTTTACGCCTTTAACAACCTTACCGTCACGAACGTCAAGACATGGAATTATTCTTTTTGCAAGCATAGAAGTCTCCTTTCTCAGTTCTTTTCAGCATAGGCAATAGCCTCTGCAAGGTCAAGAGTTCCCTTGTATATTGATTTTCCGCAGATAGTTCCATAAAGTCCCATTTCCTTGCAGGCAATAATATCTTCCATAGTATGTACTCCGCCGCTTGCAATGATATTGCATTCGTTCTTTGTACCTTCGTAAAGTGCAGAAAGCTGCTGCTTATTTACACCTGACAATGTACCGTCCTTGGAAATATCTGTAAAAATAAAATATCTTACTCCTGCCTCTATCATTTTTAGGGCAAGGTCGATATAATTAACATCGGAGGCTTCAAGCCAGCCTTCAGTAGCGACCATTCCGTTCATGGCGTCTATGCCGACTACAATTTTCTCGCTTCCGAACTTTTCTACCGCCTGACTTACAAGCTTTGGATTTTTCAGAGCAACTGAGCCTAAAATAACTCTTGTAATTCCCATTTTAAGGTATTCATCAATAGTTTCAAGACTTCTTATTCCGCCGCCCAGCTCAACTTTAAGATTTGTCTTTTCAGCAACATCTGTGTAGATCTTTGTATTAACAGGTCTGCCTTCTTTTGCTCCGTCAAGGTCAACCATATGTATCCACGATGCACCTGCTGCTTCAAATCCTTTAGCAGTTTCCATATGATCGGACGCTACCTTTTCAACAGTAGAAAAATCGCCTTTGAAAAGACGCACACAGTTTCCGTCTTTTATATCAATAGCCGGTAAAATAATCATTTGATAAGTCCTCCAAAGTTTCTGAGAATTTTAAGTCCTGTATCTCCGCTCTTCTCCGGATGGAACTGTGCTCCGTAAACCGTACCGCCGTCATAGACCATAGCAGGTACACGTCCACCGTATTCCACCCATGCTGCAAGATACTTTTCATCTGTAGCAGCTGCATATGAATGAACGAAATATACATATGCCTCATCTCCTATTCCATGGAGTATCGGACATTCTGTACCATATTCAAGCTTATTCCAGCCCATATGAGGAATAATAAGCTCAGGATTTTCCATTTTTTCTACACTTCCGGGAATAAGTCCCAATCCTTCGGATTCACCAAATTCACAGCTTTTTTCAAATAGCATCTGCATACCAAGACAAATACCAAGAAAAGGCTTTTTTTTAGCTTCTGTACGGACAACCTCAGTAAGACCGCTTTCATAAAGCTTATTCATTGCGGCAGGAAACGCTCCTACTCCCGGTAATATAACTGCATCAGCATTCTCTATTTCTTTTGCATCTGCTGTCAGAATACTTTCAAGCTCAAGATAGTCCAATGCATTTTTTACACTGAAAATGTTGCCTGCACCATAGTCAACAATGGCTATCATAATTACAATACTCCTTTCGTAGAAAGAGTTTTTCCATCTGATAAAAGCGTTACAGCCATTTTCAGAGCGTGGGCAACAGCCTTGAATGCAGCCTCACACTTATGGTGATCATTACTGCCGTACATCATATCGACATGGAGTGTAATGCCGGCGTTGAATGCAAATGCACGGAAAAACTCCTCTGTCAGACAAGCATCAAAGTTTCCGATCATAGCATTGGTAAAGCCGCCCTTAAACACCAAAAACGGACGGTTGCTTATATCAAGACTGCAAAAAGACAATGCTTCATCCATTGGAATAAATGCGCTGCCATAACGTGTAATGCCGGACTTATCACCCAAAGCTTCACCAAGAGCTTTACCAAGAACAATACCTGTGTCCTCAACCGTATGATGTCCGTCTACATATAGGTCGCCTTTTACATTGATCTCCATACTGATTCCGCTATGTACAGAAAGTGCTGTCAGCATATGGTCAAAAAATCCTATACCAGTATCAATAACAGCTTTTCCCTGACCGTCAAGTCTGACTGTAACATCTATATCAGTTTCTCTTGTTGTTCGTTTGATTTGTGCTTGTCGCATATCAGTAACTCCTTCACTGTTTCAATATAAAACACTAATCATAATTATAGTCGACATCAAAGTCCTGAAAATCACTGGTATAAAACCATGTTTCGGAAGTTATAGAATCATATTTTGAATTTCCACCAAGTTTCTCGATACTCATTGTCATCGGGGCGGATAAATAATATGTGAAACTGTATATGCATCCGTCCATAAAGATAAGACCTGCTTCACCCCAATTTTCTGTATTCCACTGATAATTTTCAGAATTTATATTTATAAGATAAGTTCCGATCTCTTTGTCAGTATCTGCACCATTTAATTGATACATATATCCGAATACGCCATCATTTGGACGAAAGCCTATATATGGAGTAAACTGCATTGAGCTGTTCATATAAGAACTAGCCTCCCATGAACCAGAAACAGAAATGGAATACATATTCGGAGAATCATAGTCTTTCATGTCAATATGAGTAAATCCCGGAGATGATTGACATTCTGCGCTGGAAATTACTGATAAAATATCAGCGCAAAGTGAACTATATTCTTCATTAAGAGTCGAATTCATGATGTCATATGTTGCATCTGTGGGTATAAATGCAATTACATATTCATCATCTTCTGTGCCAAGAATATAAGATGACGGAATGCTTATATTCATTTCATCGTCATCTCTAGTCATAATCGAAAGAAGTTTTCCATGCTTTTCTCCGGGAGCATTGTCCCAGCAAAGCTTGCTGTATATTTCATCATCATCTATTATAATACGTCCCGCCCAGCTTGCTGGAAATGTCATTGTACAAGCGCTGTCTTCAAATACTACATTGAACGAACCATCTTCATTGATAGAAACAAAAGCTGAATCGTCAGTCTCTATCAAAGGTTTCTGAAACAGTTGTTCAGTGTCAGAAGTTGTAATTTCAGTAGCAGTTTCAGATGCATCATCAGTTGCTTCATAAGTGGTAGAAATTACACTTACAGAAGATGTAGCAGTATATTTTTCACTTTCCTTTGCAGTAGAACTGCTCAAGGAAACATTCGAGTGATTATTTTTGTCACTACACCCTACAAATGCTGACGTGCATACTACAAGCGCAAGCACAAATGCAACACTTTTCCTGTTCATTACTTTTCCTCCTCAAAGCGAACCGTAATAGCATTAGCGTGTGCTGTAAGTCCTTCACGGTTAGCAATAAGAACTATATCATCTTTAGCCTGACGAAGAGCCTCCTTTGTGTAATAAGTATAACTTGAACGCTTGACAAAGCTGTTTACACCAAGCGGAGAGAAGAATCTTGCTGTACCGCTTGTAGGAAGAACATGATTGGGACCAGCATAGTAGTCTCCAAGAGGTTCTGATGCATATGCACCAAGGAATACAGAACCTGCATTGTCAAGTGCGCCAAGAAGTTCCATAGGGTTTTCCATAAGAACTTCAAGATGCTCAGGAGCTATCTGATTTGCAATTTCTGCTGCCTGTTCACGTGTATCGCAAAGCAAAACTGCACCATATGTATTAAGTGATTTTTCAATTATCTCCT
>ERZ791837.2109-NODE-2109-length-11582-cov-2.893988_pt1 | contig 11582 bp, 10 predicted proteins | sample MGYA00510292_ERZ791837 | MGnify/ENA primary metagenome ERZ791837 (study PRJEB30046, sample SAMN00715259) | human gut metagenome | study: EMG produced TPA metagenomics assembly of the A metagenome-wide association study of gut microbiota in type 2...
AAAACATCCGGCGAAATGCCAAAAGATAAAAATAAAAGAATCAACATGATCTTCCTGAATTCCCGGAAACGGGTAGGAATGAAACGAGTGTAACACAGATATGCAGACAATGCAAGAAAAATCTGTTCCACTGACATTCCCTATGGGAATCTGTCAGAAAATATGATAAAATGAAAGAAAAACGGGAGGGATTTTATGCTGAAGGATGTACAGTTTCCGGAGAGACCGGAGGAAGAAGAACTTAAGATAAGGCTGAAGGCAGCCAGAGAGAAGCTGCAGGCACAGCAGCTCCGGCTAAAAGAACATAAGACACCCGTACTTGTTCTGGTGGAAGGCTGGGGAACGGCAGGAAAGGGCAGCCTGATCGGAGAACTGATCACAAACATTGATCCCCGTTTCTTCAAGGTAGCATCCATGACAGTTCCTACAGAGGAAGAAAAAAGAAAACCGTTTTTGTGCCGGTACTTTGAGAAGATACCGGAGGCTGGTAAATTTGCATTTCTGGATTCAGGCTGGATGGACGAGATTACAGAAGGCGTTCTGAACGGAGAGCTGAATGAAAAACAGTACCAGATGAAAATTGACAGTATCAGACGTTTTGAACGTCAGCTGACAGACAATGGTTATCTGGTTATGAAATTTTTCTGCCATATCAGCAAAAAGGAGCAGAAGAAACGCATAGAAGAGCTTTGCTCTGATATAGATACCAGCTGGAGGATCAGTGATAAAGATAAATGGCAGAACAAACATTATGAGAAATGTCTTTCTGTATTTGACCGCTATATGGAGGATACCAATTCGCCCTCAGACCCCTGGTATCTTCTGGATTGTAAATCAAAGAAGTGGGCAGAGCTGCAGGCACTTGAAACGCTGACACAGGGAATTGAAATTGCCCTGCAGAATGCAAGGCTGGCAGTGCCGCTCCTGCAGAATACCTTTCCGCTGAAGAAGCTGCCAAAGCTTTCAGAAATTCCTTTGAATAAGGAACTGACGGATGAAAAATATAAAGAAGAGCTGGATCACCTGCAGGCACAGCTCAGGGAGCTTCATAACAGACTGTACCGTAAAAAGGTACCTGTAGTTATCGTATATGAGGGCTGGGATGCAGCCGGAAAAGGCGGTAATATCAAACGGATCACACAGGCACTGGATCCAAGAGGCTTTGAAGTACATCCTATTGCCAGCCCGGAGCCCCATGAAAAGGCCAGACATTATCTCTGGAGATTCTGGACAAGGCTTCCAAAGACAGGACATATTGCCATATTTGACAGAAGCTGGTATGGAAGAGTGATGGTGGAGAGACTGGAAGGCTTCTGCAGCGAAAACGACTGGAAACGTGCCTATAATGAAATGAACGAGTTTGAAAAGGAGCTGCACGATTTTGGCACGGTTATCATCAAATTCTGGGTACAGATAGACAAGGATACCCAGCTTGTACGCTTTGAAGAGAGGCAGAATACTAAAGGCAAGCAGTGGAAGATCACAGAGGAAGACTGGAGGAACCGTGAAAAATGGGATGCTTATGAGGTGGCAGTAAATGAGATGCTGCAAAAAACCAGCACTACCTATGCACCCTGGCATATTCTGGAGTCTGTGGACAAGAAGTATGCCAGGATCAAAGCACTTAAGATTGTTATTGAAGAATTGGAAAAAGTATTGAAATAAAGGAGCTTTCCTAATGAACGGTGAAACACAGAAAAAGGCTATTATCATCGGAGCCAGCGAGGAAGCACTGCATACCATAGAAAAGGCTCATGAAAATGGACTTTTTGTGACAGCACTGGACGGAAATCCGGCTGCCAGTGGATTAGCGGCGGCAGATAAGGCGCTGGTTGTGGATATTTCAGACGAAAGGGCGACTATAGAAGCGGTAAGAAAAGAAGATCCGGACTTTGTACTGACGGTGCCGATCGGCAGATATCTGACTACTATTGGAATGGTAAATGATACGCTGCAGCTCCCTGGGATCAGCAGGGAAATGGCAGAGAAATGTACAGACAAATGGCTGTTTCATGAAACACTGGTGCAAAAAGGCCTGAGAAACTGCCATTGCTACCCTGCCAGCAAGATTAAAGAGAAGCGGGATACGGGAAGTGTGGCTTTCAGAGAGGAAATACCGGAAGATAAGTTGACATTCCCTGCTATTTTAAAGCCAAGATTTGGTTCCGGCAGTCGTGGGATCCATATGCTTTTTTCAAAGGAAGATCTGGAGAGAGGACTTTCTGAAATTGGAGAAGAAGATTACATTCTGGAAGAATGTATAGCAGGGGAAGAGTATGGCATTGATGGTGCTGTGATCGGAGGAAAGTTCCATCTGATCCTGCTCCGTAAAAAGAAAAATACTCCGTTTCCTGCAAGACAGGCAGTTGCTTATTTTTCCATTCTGCCGGAGGATCCCTTTTACGGACAGGCAAGGGAATATATGGAAGCAGTGATTGAAGCCATGGGGCTTGATGAATGCCTTCTGCATGCCGATCTGATACAGGGAGAAAACGGACCCTTTGTCATCGAGCTTTCGGCACGGCCATCAGGACATAATCTTCACAATCTATTCACCCCACTCTGTACGAGGATTGATGAAGCAGAGGAATATATCCGGTATCGTATGGGAAGATCCTATTCCTTTGCCCCAAAAGAGACAAAGGCCATGATGATCCATTATTTTGATATGGAAGGAAAGGTGGACCGGATTCCTGACAGAACAGAAATGGAACAGATCCTGCAGCAGGAAGATGAGGATATTCTGCTGAAGGAATATGTCTGCCATATCCATAAGGGAGATGTGCTGCAGCCGGTATCTGATGGCCATTCTGTCATGGGACGTGGTTATTTTATCCTGGAAAACAGGGGTGGAGCTGTAAAGGAAAATATATGGAAAGAGACAGAAGAGGGAATGCAGGAGGAGAAATTCCTACGGGCTGCGGAAATTGTGAAAAGCGCATTCTTCTAAGGCTCTTGCGATACGGCAGGAACCCTTGCCGTCGATAAGTCTGCGCATGCTTTGCTGTGCAGACTTTCTTTTTGCCATATTGCCTGACATATCTGTTACAAAATGACAGACAGCAGAAAGAACACCCGGAAGTCCGTATGCACTGCCTGTGCCTTTTGAATCCGGAGAAGGCACAATAGAACAGGATTCCGTGTCCATACGGAGATCCCCTGCATAGGGAACTGCTCCAACGTTTGCAAAGGCGAGGGAAGAGGGAAGCTGATTATCGGCAAAGGAGTAGCTGACAGCAGGTATGCCAACGGCACACAGCTCATAAAGTGTTGTTCCGGCAGCGGAAATGGCCAGATCACAGGAAGCCATCAGTGCAGCCATATCGGTAACATTTTCGTGAAGTTTCAGGAAGGGAAGCTCTTCTGCGAGCTCCAATAGAAGCCTTTTATCCTCGTTCAGGCTGCCGATCAGAACATGAAGGTGGAAATCCGGCTCTGCTATCAGGGCAGAAAGTCTTTCCTGAAAACAGGAGAGCAGATTCAGGCAGAAGTGATAAGGATCACTGCCACCGGTGGTGATCAGAATATCCTTTACCGAAGGCCGGACAGCTGGAACCTCCATCTGGAACTGTCTGCGCAGTGGTGTATAGGAAGCACCAAGCAGCGTCTGACCAGCTCTTTTGTAGGCAGCCTGATAGGAAGGAAGCATATCTTCCGGGATGATATCATAATTAATGACCAGATCTACAGGATAATCAAAGAGCTGCAGATCATCCAGGTAAGCTACGGGGCAGATGCCGGAAACAGCCTGCAGATAAGGCTCTGTTACAAAATAGGAATCGACAAAAAGTAAAGAAGGAGCCTCGGAAAGAAGGGAAAGAAGCTCCGGCAGTTCCTTTTCCATGCCATTGTACACAGCAGAAGAAAGGATCCTTACAGGGAAAGTGTCTGCAGGATCAAACTGCTTTAAAAGAGAAGCACTGTCCTCATCGGAAACCAGAAAACAGACAGGCAGAGAAAGAACCTGACATGCCTGTGCTATGGACAGACACCGCATCAGATGTCCGGTAGCAATCTGTGAATTTCCATCTGTTCGAAAATAGATCAGTCGATGAGATCCCATGCAAGAGGGGTTCCTTTCTTTAAAAAGTGCTTTGCCTTTCTGCCAAGGACTTCTTCATAGTACATCGTGTGAAGTCCGCAGCCCGGACGGATCGAGCGGATATTTTCACTGGTCAGTGCTTCGCCTGCGGCAATATCCCTTACCACGAAGAGGGAACGGGATCCGCCATGCTCCAGCTTCTGGGTATCGGTAAGGACATATTCACTGCTTCCAAGAGCCTTTTCCAGAATACGGATCTCATCCACCATCTGTTTGAACTCGGCAGGCTCCATGGAAAAAGCACTGTCGGGACCGCCGTCACTTCTCTTTAAGGTCAGATGCTTTTCGACCATTTTGGCACCAAGGGGAACCGCTCCGGCAGAAACGATAGTGCCCATAGTGTGATCGGAAATGCCGGTCAGACAGTCATAGGTTTTCTGCAGGGTAGGAATTACCCGCAGATTTACTGCTTCATAGGGAGTCGGATAGGAGGAAACACATTTTAGCAGGATCACATCCTCATTTCCTTCTTCCCTGCAGACAGAAAGTGCCCGCTCAATATCCTCCGGATAAGCAATGCCGGTAGCAAATATAATTGGCTTTTTCAACCGGGCGATCTTACGGATCATGGGAATGTCATTGATCTCGTAGGAAGCGATCTTATAGGCAGGAACGTGCATTTCTTCCAGAAAATCCACGGATGTCAGATCAAAGGGAGAAGAAAAGCATTCCATACCGAGGCGGTTTGCTTCCTCCATCAGCTTTGGCTGCCATTCCCAGGGGGTGTAGGCCTGCTGATAGAGTTTGTAAAGTGTCGTGCCGTCCCAGATGGTTCCTTCCTTGATCTGGAAGCAGTCATCATCACAGTCAAGAGTGATGGTATCTGCTGTATAGGTCTGCAGCTTGACTGCATCTGCACCGGCTTCTTTGGCGGCATGGACGATCTCAAGCGCCCGGTCATAGTCCTGATTGTGGTTGGCGGAAAGCTCGGCTACGATAAAAACCGGGGCATCTTCTCCAACCCTTCGTGTTCCAATCTGAAAGCTTTTATTCATAAAAAATCCTTTCCGGAATGATCTTTGTCAGCTGTAATAAAGTAAGTATTACCAGTGGTATTTCTGGAGATATTCATCATTTCCCCATGGCTCCCTTGCGGTAAAAATCTCCCCGTCTGTTTTTTCGATATAGACAGCCGGAAAATAGTGGATGAACAGTGGGGTCAGACAGATCGTATAGCCGCCGGCGGTATCATAAATGATCCGGTCGCCCGGAAGAAGCGCCGGTGCATCTGTCAGCTCAAATAAACGGTCATATTCCATACAGGTAGAGCCGCAGACCCACTGCACAGGAAGCGCTTCCCGGCGGATCCGCTGCTTATATACGATATGGTGAGGATATACGTGCCGTGTTACCTGTGGATTTAAGTTTACCCGGCTGCCGTCCGTCACAAGATACGTGATGCCGCGGATCTGCTTCACATCCAGTATTTCTGTCTCAAAGGTGGTAGCACGGGAGATCAGGGATACACCGGGCTCCACGATCAGGGTTGTTTTTTCTCTGTCAAAGCAGGAAGAAAGCACCCGGCAGATTTCCTGCATATACTGGGGATATCCGGGTCTGTCATCCCTTCCGCCAAAGTAGCCGCCGCCCATATCCACATAGGAAAGGGAAAGAGAAAACTCCTTTGCCAGTCTGCAGGCCATGGCAGCAAGCGCACCATATACCTCTACAGATCTTGATTTCGTGGAAGAATGAAGATGAAGCCCTGCGATCGTGACATTGGGGAGAACGTCAAGCCTTTTGATGGCATCAGCGAGAACTCCGTTTTCGTAGCAGTAGCCAAAGCGGCCGCCGTCTTCCTCTGCCAGCTCCTCCTGAGGACACATGACAGCAATGTCACAATTCACACGGAGGCCTACAGAAAACTGCCTGTCCGGATAAAGGGAAGAGATCTCTTTGATCCAGTCGAGCTCGTAGGTTGAGTCCATGTTGACAAGACCGCCAGCAAGCAGTACGGCTTCCCATGTCTTTTTATCCTTGATAGGGCCATTGTAGATCATATGCTTTCCGGGAAAACCAAGACGTCTTACCAGATCATATTCCATTTCGGAAACAACTTCTGCATAGAAGCCCTTTTCCTTCAGATAATGCAAAAGCCAGGGAATGGCATTGGTTTTTACGGAATAACTCATAATGGTATTACTGCCCCAGTTTTCGGAAAGGGCAGTCTGTAACAGATCAATATCATAAAGCAGATCGGCTTCTTTGATCCGATAAAAGGGGGTCTGCATATCAGTCAGTGTCATTTGAAAAAAGTCTCCTGTATTTGATTTCAGCGATCTCCCAGTCCTCCGGGGTGTCGATATCCTGTACTTCCATTTCGGAGAGGATAAGGGGGATCAGGTTTTCCACATCTGTGGTGCCGGCCTCCATAAAGGGCTTTGTCCGGCAGGCATAAAACTGACCGCAGTCATGATAAACCTTTGGAAGGTCCTGGCTTCTGGCTGTAGCATATTCCGGAAACTGCCGGACAAGGCAGCCGTTTTCTGCGATCAGAAGCCCCCGCTGGGGCGGATAGGAAAAGGGCACCACCGGCATGCAGGAATCAGCTTCGCTTAAGAGATCCATGGCAGATTTCAGCCGCCTTCCGGTAAGGAAGGGAGCTGTCGGATAAATGCAGCAGAAGCGGTCAAAGAAAAGACCGTTTTTTTCGTATTCTTTAAGCACCTCCATGATCACCTCATCAGTGGAAGCATAGTCACCGGACATTTCAGCAGAGCGGAAAAAGGGAACAGAAGCCCCCGCCTTCATGGCGATCCCGGCGATCTCCGGATCATCGGTAGAAACCATGACTTCATCAAAAGCCTCTGATGAGAGAGCTGCTTCGATAGAATAGCAGAGGATCGGTCTGCCGCAGAACTCTTTGATGTTTTTCCTTGGTATTCGTTTACTGCCGCCTCTTGCGGTGATGATTGCCAGTGATTTTCCCTGCATATGGATACGATCCTTCCTGAAAAGTGTATATATGCTGATTATACACCATATTCCGTTGCATTCAAACAAAAATCTATGGTATCATGAAACGTGGATCAGGAGGGAATAAAACATGAGATCACATCAGCGGATTTATGTCTGTCATACATTTTATCATGCCTATATCGCCTGCCTGAAGGAGCTGGACAGACCTGCAGAAGAGAGAGGGGAAGCAACCCTTCTTTTAAGCAGTATGTCCAATGACTTTGGTACGCTGCAGGAGAGGGCAGCAGAAAGCGGTCTGTTTGAACTGGTTCTTCCCTTTGATGAAAAGGAGGAGAGCTTTTTTAAAGAGCTTGCTCCGCTGCACAGGGACAGAGGAAATCTTATTCTAAACATGCTGCAGAGGATCCGCTTTACCAGAAAATTCGGAAAGCTGCTGGAGCCTTACATCCCGGTGGATTTCAAGGCTTATCAGGAGATTTATGTATTCTGTGATTCTGATCCCATAGGTTATTATCTGAGTACGCACAGAATTCCCTATCATGCCCTGGAGGATGGACTTGACTGCATCCGGTACTATGATACGGCACGGTATGATAACCGGGGACATTTTGAACTGAAGGCATGGATGGCAGCCCATAATCTGATCTTTATCCAGAACGGATATTCCAAATACTGCATCGATATGGAGGTCAATGATATTTCCGTGCTCCCTTATCCCTGCAAAAAGTATATCGAGAAGAACCGGAAGGAACTGACAGAGCACCTGACCGGGGAGCAGAAAAAAATCCTGACTTCGATCTTTATCGAAAACCGGGAAGCCCTCGTGAAGGATCTTTCTGCTGAAGGAAGGAAGCGGAAAAAGGTACTGGTGCTGACAGAGCCGCTCTGTGATCTTACTACAAGAGAGCAGATTTTTACGGATATTGTCAATACTTATAAATGGTTCGGAGAGGAAGAAGGCTGTGTGATCATGAAGCCGCATCCAAGGGATGTGCTTGATTATGCAAAGCTGTTTCCTGAAAATATCGTACTGGATGGAAAATTCCCAATGGAGATCCTGAACTTTGTGGACGGCCTTTACTTCGACAGGGTGGTTACGGTATTTACCGTGCCGGATGCGATCCTGTTTGCCGGGGAAAAGATCTTTCTTGGAGAGGATTTTATGGACAAATATGAGGCACCGGAGATCCACCGGCAGAACGAGCAGATCTGACAGTTTGCCTTACAGATACAGATATGGTACAATCGACATAAGAATGCGGAAATGGGCAGTGCAGATGGCACGCTCTGACAGAGGAGCAGTATGAAAAAGATTTTTCGGAAACTGATGGTATTACTGGATAAGAAGCAGAAGCACAAAATGGTGCTTCTTGTTTTTCTGATGCTGATCGGGGCAGTGCTGGAGACCCTGGGTGTTTCCATGATCCTGCCGGTCATGAGTGTTGTCATGGAAGAAAATGCCGTGCAGAAGCATGCCTATCTGCAGGTGATCTGTGATCTTTTCCATATTGCCTATGATGATACAAGGACGCTGATGATCCTTGTCATGGTGGGACTTATTGTTATTTTTGCGGTCAAGAATGTTTTTCTGTTCTTCCAGCAGAAGGTACAGCTCAAGTTTGTCTACACCAATCAGTTTGCAACCTCAAGACGTATGATGATCAATTTCATGGAGCGTCCTTACGAATATTATCTGAATGCTGACACATCTGTCATTCAGAGAAGCATTACTTCTGACGTCAATAATATGTACGGACTGATCCTTTCCCTGCTGCAGCTTGTCAGTGAGGGGATCGTGTTTGTCTGCCTGATCGCAGTCAGTCTCGTTTCTGATGTGATGATGAGTATTACGGTGGCACTGCTTCTTGTTGTAGTTCTTGCCATTATCAAATGGGTATTGAAACCTATCATGCGTAAGGCGGGAGAAGAAAACCAGGACTACTACAGCGGACTGTATAAGTGGATCGACCAGTCCGTCATAGGAATCAAGGAGATCAAGATTGCCAATAAAGAGAATTATTTCATTAACGAATATGCGAAGTGCGGGGAGGGCTATGTCAATGCAGTACAGCGTTATAATCTGTACAATGCAACTCCAAGACTCCTGATCGAAACCGTAGCGCTGGCAGGCATATACATAGCCGCTGCGACAACTCCCGTATAACCACTGTCGGTATCTTTTGAACGGCTTTCGTTGTTCTTCCAAACCACGTCTTCGGTGATGGTCACCCATTTATTCAATTTGAATTTACCGTTGTAACGAAGTGAAAGGTTCTTGTTGAAAGTATTGATCAATACACCTTCATCGTTATCGTAAGCAAATGAAACACGGTTGGAGGCATTCTCGGAACCAACATTCAAGGCTACGTTATGGCGTTGGTAGAAAGCGGTGCGGAAGATCTCGTCCATCCAGTTGGTACGTGTGGTACCTACCCATGGGTTCTTGGTCAAATCCCAACCGGTCGGCAATGTAAGCCCCGCGTTTGCGTAAGACAGTTTTCGCATCTCGAGTTGCTCTTCCGCATTTAACGGCTCGATTACGTTGCTAGCTTTACGAACACCGAAAGTCGCGTCATAGCTCAACGAGGTCTTGCCCTCTTTCGCCTTCTTGGTGGTTACCAAGATAACACCGCCGGCTCCGGATTGCGCTCCATAGATAGCGGCAGAGGCAGCATCTTTTAAGACGACAATCGTCTCGATATCATTCATAGAGGCGATGGGTGCGCCGGGAACACCGTCAACAACCCATAATACGTTATCGCCATTCTGTGAGCCCTGTCCACGAATCACGATCGAGGGTGTAGCCGTCGGGTCTCCACCGTTCGCTTGTACGGTAACACCCGCTAACTGCCCTTGCAACATACTTTCGGTAGAGGTAACCGGACGGGCCACCAAGTCTTCCGTGTTGTTCAGCACGCCCACGGAAGCGGAGAGATCTTGTTTGCGTTGCCCCGCTCCATAACCGAGTACGACTACCTCATCCAATTTCTGCGTATCTTCTTCTAGGATGATGTTGAAGGTCGTTTTCCCGTTTATCGGGATGCGTCATATAACCGATATAACTGATCTCTAAGGTAGCGTTTTCCGGAACTTCCAGTAGGAAATCTCCATCGAGCCCGGTGATTACTCCGTTTGTCGTCCCTTTTACGATCACGTTCGCGCCAATTACAGGAATCCCCGCCTGGTCTTTGACGATACCGGAAATCTGTTTCGTACTTTGTTGGTAGATGCTGGGACTCGGAAGTTCTAAGCCCGATGATTGCCCGAAGACGGGAGAAGCTTGAGCGGTTTGGGTACCTGCCACTATGCCACATAAAGACATCCCTACGCATAGATGCTTGACAGGGATGAAATCATAAAGCCGTTGTTTCATGTTTGCGTATTTTAGTGTTTATCTAAATCTGCCGCAAAAGTAGGCGTAATATGTGCGAGTATAGTGGAAGGTCTTATGAAGTGTTTGTGAATAAAATGTTGCAAAGCTGTTGCAGCCTTACTGCAACGCACGTGCAGTGTTACTGCGACAGGCGTGCAGTAACATTGCAATGTGGGTTGCAGTAATCAGAAATCAAAGTATCGTTTAGCGTTGTTGTAACTGATGTCCTCCACCATCTGTCCAATGAAGGAAAACTCGGAGGCGGGCAATAAGCCTTTCTCTATCTCATTGCCTAGCATATTACAAAGGATCCGGCGGAAATACTCATGACGGGGATATGACAGGAAGCTACGGGAATCTGTCAGCATACCGACGAAACGGCTTAAAAGCCCGAGGCTGGAAAGCGCATTTAATTGATCTTCCATACCTTTGATCTGATCGAGGAACCACCAAGCCGCTCCATATTGCATCTTCCCGGGTACACTGCCGTCGTTGAAATTGTAGGCATTGGCTACCATCAACTCGGTGTCGCGGGGGTTCAGGTTGTAAACGATCGTTTTCGCTAACAGCCCTTCTTGATCTAAACGGCTGAAAAAGCGGTTCATGGATACGGAGATCGGCTGATCGTCGATAGCGTCGAAACCCGTGTCCGGTCCTAATAACTTGAACATCCGTTTGTTATTATTCCGATTTGCGCCGATATGGAATTGTTGTACCCATCCACTCCGGGCATCCATCGCCGCCAATTCGTATAGCAATGCCGAACGGTATTTGCGAACTTCCTGCTCCGTGAGCGATTTGCCCATACGAGCCTTGAGGAAGATCACCTCAATCTCCTGCTCGGTATAAGGTTCGGCATAGAATGTATCCAACCCGTGGTCCGATAACCGGCACCCTTGGGCGGCGAAGAAATCATGTCGTTTTTGTAAAGCCTCCAATAAATGCTTGTAGGTGAGGATGGTCTTATCGGCAGCCTCCTCCAGCTTGGACAAATAGTCATTAAGCGCCTTGAAATTATCGATAGTGAGTACCTTGTCCGGTCGCCATGCCGGATATACACGAGTGTGGCATCCGTTTGAACGTATTTTTTGATGGTATTCCAAGGAATCTATAGGATCGTCGGTCGTACAAACGATCTCTACGTTCATCCGTTTCATGATGGCTTGCGCACGATACTCGGGGGTACGT
>ERZ791837.2116-NODE-2116-length-11554-cov-3.190103_pt1 | contig 11554 bp, 3 predicted proteins | sample MGYA00510292_ERZ791837 | MGnify/ENA primary metagenome ERZ791837 (study PRJEB30046, sample SAMN00715259) | human gut metagenome | study: EMG produced TPA metagenomics assembly of the A metagenome-wide association study of gut microbiota in type 2...
TCTGCCGCACCTCGCTCGCCGTATCGGCACTTAGAATTATGCGGTATTGCCCTAAGTTTTCGGAACGGTCAGGAACGCTCTCTACAGTACAATTTATAATGGGCAATTCTCAACCTCCAATTTTCCCTTCAAGTTTCCTCCAATCTCTGCCAAATCTCTCAACAACAAGCCAAACCGAAATGACAAAAAATGCGCGATTACAATACCGGGTGATTGGATTAAGAGATTGCAAAGAACATTATCGGGGTAAATGTTCAATCATTTGATAAAAGCAGGAATAAACCATTCAAAAATGTTAATAAATACCGCCAAAGAGTCACCGCACCGCAACGCAAATAATGTGCGAAAAACAGGTTTCAGTTGATTCAAGGACAAAAATTCACATAGAAACCGCGCTAATTAACTATGCAAATTCTGGCAACTGTGATATAATGTATATACCTAGATGTGTCGGAAAGGTTATCATTTGCAGGATCAAGACATGCAGCCGGTACAACGTTTTGTCAGCCGCTGTGCCGGGGCCAAAAGCCCCAAAAGCAGGCCGCAGCCCGGCAGGGGATCGCCAGACCGAGGGAGCACAACCAGGCGTTTTGCAATCAACACCTGCAAAGTGCCGCACATCTGCCGTACCACTTTTCACACAAAAGGGGAAAGTAGTAACACTTAAGGGAGGATAAAACTATGAAGAAAAACCTTCAGCGTTTTGGTGCATCCGTGCTGGCAGCAGCCATGGTTGCCCAAAGCGTGGCGCTTCCCGCAGCTGCCGAAACTACCAAGATTGATTCTTCGGTAGCGCAGTCTGTTGCAGCTAGCGCAGCAAGCGCGGCCAGCGCTGTGCAGTCCCTGCCCAAGTTCACCAGCACCGCAGACCTGATCAAGCAGACAGCCCAAACGCTGGCTGCCCAGGGCGAAGTGCATGAACTGGAGCAGGACGATGCCAAGCTGGAAGCGACTGCACAGAGCAAGGCGGGCATGAGCCTTGCAGCGTTGGAAAATGCACTGGCCGATGCCATGTACGCCAACGCCGCAGCCGGCAAGATCAACACCGAAGCCTATGGCCTGAACAAGGACGAGATGGCATCGGTGATGGCTGCCACCATCAAAACGTATCATCTGTCCAGCGCCGTTACCGACCTGGGCTATGAGACGAACGCCGCAGGCGTTGTGACCGCCGTTACCTTTACCGGCAGCTCCGGCATGACCTCTGCGATGGAGTCCATGACCAACAGCGATGATGAAGTGATTGCGCAGCAGGCTGACAGCTACGCACAGGCTTACGTTGCTGAAAACTCCGATACCTTTGCGGCCAGCGCCGCTGCAGACGGCCATACCTATGGCGAGCCGAAATGGTACTGGAATGACACCAACCCGGAGGATGGCCACACCCATACCTGGAAGGAAACCCCCGATGGTTACTGGACCAAGACCGATGACGGCTGGGCTTACACCGCTGTGTATACCTGTGAAAAGGACGATGCCTACCAGAAGGTAGAAGGCACCGTAACCAAGGATACCACCGAGGCAAAGCCCGGCGTTGCCGGCAAGACCGTTTACTCTGCCAGCGTGCCCGCTGACAAGAGCCCGGTTAAGAAGGAATACAAGGAACCCACCACCCGCACCGACGACATTGCCGCCCTGCCCTGCCAGAGCCATGTCGTGTCCAAGGATGCAGATGGCAAGTTTGTTGCTACCTTCAACTGGGAAATGAAGAAGGTCGAGGGCAAGCTGGCCGATGACTACAGCAACGCCCAGCTGTTCTATGACAGCGAAACCGGCAAAATTTCTGCCGGCGCTCCCGTTACCATTGACTGGGAATGCACCAGCGTCACCTTCAAGTGCGCTGTCTGCGGCGAAGAAATCAAAACCCAGCCGGTAATGACCATGCCGGTCAGCGTTGTGGTAGACCAGAATAACAATTCCGTCTACATCAATGTGGGCGGCACCCCGACCCTGGATACCACTTCCGGCGGCACCGGCGTTACCCTGGTGTCCGCAATGGATGGCGGCAACTGGTACGATATGCAGAACAACCCGGTTGACGCAAGCAAGGTGAACTTCACCTATCAGAGCGGCGACAACAAGGGCAAGAACAGCCTGCTGCTGTACGACAGCCAGAAGACTGCCGTGTATGTGGACGACCAGGGCAACCAGGTCACCAATACTTACGATGTCTCGACTGCGCAGATGAACTACTACTACTTCCAGCTGTCGCAGTTCAACCAGGACGAAGCAGAGTACTTCGGCGTGGTTGCCCCGTTCTGGACCTCCAAGGGTGTTCAGAAGCAGGGCGAGGATGGCAGCATCACCGGCACCATGGGCGCAATCAAGGTATTGTGCAGCATTGATCCGAACGATGATGTCCCGCCGACCACCATGGCATTCATGCTGAACATGCTGCCGCAGGCGTTCATGTCTTACGTCATGAACTATGGCGAAGCTCTGAAAGCCATCCGTGATGCAGGCTTGGCACAGGTTGCCAAGCTGGGTGACGCTGACTATGTCACCAAGCTGCTGATCCTGCACGACTGGATCTCCCAGGTTGCAGAATTCGATATGGGCTCCATGGGCGATATCACCGGCGGCGGCAACAACGACCCCATCCAGATGACTGCTTTCGGCGCCCTGCTGGGCGGCGGGATCGGCGCTAAGGGCGTTGAGTATGGCTGCATCTGCCTGGGCTATGCATCTGCATTTAACTACATGGTCCAGAATTTGCCTGACAACAAGAAAATCTATAAAAAGACCGTTGACGGCAAAGAAGTTTGGAAGACCCCCGATGAAGTAGGCGATGACGCTGTTGTTGACTTTGCCCAGATCCTGTATTACTGCGATACTTCTGATACCAGTGTTGCCGGTAATGCGTTCGGCGGCGGCATGTTCAACAACGTCCACTACTTCAACGCAGTCAAGGTCAACAAGCTGGAGGGCAACAGCAAGTCTGCTACGATGACCACCGGCGAACCCAACAAGAACTGGTACTATGTTGATGTCTGCTATGACGACGTGAACACCGAGTGCATGGCCCAGACCCGCGTTGAGAACGCAGGCGACATGCGCCATGTCAACTTCCTGGTTTCTCCCTCCGGTCTGGAAGGCCGTTACAGCAAGTACTATGATTACATTGACTCGCTGTACGATGGCTACACCTACACCAAAAACAAGGAACCCGATAAGGATAAGGACGGCAATGTCATTCTGAACAACGGCAAGCCGCATTACACTTACACCAAGGCGGATAACAAGAACGAGACCCGTTACACCGATACCTGCTACGAGGATACCTGGTTCACCTCTATCTGCAGCCCCATCTACTTCGACGATAATTACTTCTATTACGTTGATACCACGACCAACCAGAACCTGTATAACGACATGCGCCGCAAGCAGGCCGAGAACGGCGACAGCGGCAGCTCTGGTTCCGGCAGCTCTGGTAACAACTCCCAGATGCAGCAGTTCATGAAGAAGATGCAGAACCAGGGCCCCGATACTCTGGAAGCACGTCCGCGTAATGCGAACTACTATATCCGCAAAGCGGATTCCAGCAGCTCCGGCGGCTTCAGCATGAGCAGCTTTACCAAGACGGATGACCCGTTTGATATCATCCTGATGTACTACAACGATCTGAAGGAAACCAGCAGCAACTTCAATGATGACGACAGCAATGCCAAGGTTCTGGCCGAAGCTGGCACCATCTATAAGATCGATACCAGTGCAGTAGATAAGCATACCAAGGTTGAAAACAACCTGAACACCGAGTGCCTGGCAGACGCTGCTGCAAAGCGGATCTACCCCGCACTGGTACACTCTACCGCACTGTATGATGGCAAGCTGTACTTCAACGTCAACAACGCCATCTACCGTATGGACCCGACCACCGGCGCAGTGGAAGAAGTGAAGGAATACAACACCGTCTATGGCGGCATTAAGCTGACCAAGGATAAGGACGGCAACATGGTTCCCGATACCCACTTTACCGGCATGAGCATGGTTATCATGGATAGCGCCAATGATACCAGCAGTGTGAAGTATCTGGGCACCTTCAAGAACCATCCTCTGGCTGGCCTGACCCTGCGTGACAGCTACAGCTTTGCTACCACCACCCAGCAGGGCCAGACTGTGATCACCGGCATCAACACCACCAAGGATCAGCTGGTCGTTTCTGTCGGCACCAACCTGTCCAACACCTATAAGAGCCTGGACGAACTGGGTGAGGACGGCAAGCCGGTTGTTAAGACCGATGATTCCGGCCTTTCCTATGACCAGCGCAAGAGCTACAAGAACGAGTCCTGGAACTACAACCCGAGTTACAACCAGAACATGGGCAGCTCTGACGAGAAGAACAAGAACGAAGAGTTCATGTGGTGCGCTAACCTGGTTGAAACCATGCCGATGTCCGACATGGTCAGCGACCTGAGCAGCGGCGCAACCACTGATGTTTCCGTTGAAGCATGGTGCGATACCCCCGCTTACACCCAGGCCCGCACCACCAAGTACGGCCTGACCAAGGGTGAAAAGAAGTACGCTGACGGCGCACTGCCCAAGGGTCATACCTGGGCTCTGGACGAGCTGGAAACCAAGTCCGTTGGCAACAATGTGTACCTGTGCTCTGATTGCCATACCGCAACCGAAAGCACCCCCCACACCGTTACCCTGCCCAATGCAGTTGAAGGTGTTAAGCTGACCCTGGGCACCACCAGCAACACCTACATCAAGGACGATACCGTTACCCTGACCGTAGAAAAGGAAGGCACCGATATCGTTACCGTTACCGCAAAGACCGGCGATACCGATGTTGCTCTGACTGAAGTTCAGGAAGCAGCGCAGGACGAAGCCGCAGCCCAAGCTACCACCGAAAAGGCTAAGACGGTTTACACCTTCACTATGCCGGACGGCGATGTGACCATCAGCGTTACCAAAGATGCCAAGACCTATGCGGTCAATGTTGCTTCCCTGACCAATGGTGAGATCACTGCTTCCGCTAAAGAAGCAGCTGAGAAGGAAACCGTAACCCTGACTGCTAAGCCCGCAACCGGCTATGCCCTGAAGGCTGGCAGCGTGAAGGTTACCTACAAAGACGCTGACAACACCGAGAAGCCCGTTGAAGTGAAAGCTGGCACCGAAGCCAACACCTACACCTTTGCAATGCCTGCTTACCCCGTCAACGTCAGCGCAGAGTTTGTTAAGGAATACAAGGTTACTGTGGCAGACACTGCGAACGAGAACGGCGAAACCAAGGTGAGCGCAACCGCAGCTGTTGAAGGCACCGAAGTTACCGTTACCGTTAAGGCAGCTGATAACTACCAGCTCAAGGCTGACAGCCTGACCTACAGCTATCAGATCGGCGAAGATACCAAGACCGAAAAGCTGACCCCGAACGCAGAAGGCAAGGCTACCTTTAAGATGCCCGCAGCTGATGTCAAAGTCACTGCAGAGTATGTCGAAAAGAAACCGGAAGCCTACACTGTGACAGTGAACAAAGCTACCAACGGCACTGTAACCGCTGATAAGGAAACCGCCGCAGCAGGTGATACCGTTACCCTGACTGTTAAGGCAGACGAGACTATGTACTCTCAGGCTGTGCTGGCTGAGGACGGCCTGAAAGTTGCTGACAGCAAGGGTGCTGCAGTTGCATGCACCGCTGGTGCTGACGGCACTTACACCTTCACCATGCCTGCCGACAACGTAACTGTCACCGCAACGTTTGAAATCGTTGCATATGGTGTTGAGGTTGCACCGACTGAACATGGTTCTGTTACCTTTGAGGGCGGCAAGAAGTACTTCAAGGTTGGCGAGAATGTTACTGCTACCTTTACCGCAGAGGCTGGATATGAGCTGGCTAGTGCTTCTTATCAGGAAGGCAACAAACCTACAGACATTACAGCCAAGGTTAAGGAAGCTAGCAACACTTACACCTTCACTATGCCTGAAAACTATGTGAAGATTGAAGCAACCTTCACTGCTGTTCAGCCTACTGAACCTACTGAGCCCACCGAACCCACCACTCCGGATGAGAACGGCGGCGACAACACCGAAACCGAGGCTCTTGAGGCCGAGGAGCGCACCGCTCACGGCGCTGCTGAAAAGACCACCATTACCGCAATGGCTGTCTTTACCTGCACCGATAAGAACTGCGCAAGCGCACAGTTCGTGGATGCAACGGTAAAGCAGACCAGCGGCGTTACCACCGCTACTGTCAACTTCAACGGCAAGGACTACACCGCCAAGTACGGCGAGAAGAACGGCTGGGTTGAAGAAAACGGCAAGAAGTACTGGTACGAAAACGGCGTGAAGCAGGGTACCACCGGCCGCGGCAAAGAGATCTATGATCCCGATTCCGACGCTTGGTACTGGCTGGATGCTGTCCAGGGCGGCGCAATGACCGTCAGCAAGGATGTTTACCAGGAATCCGCCGCCGGCCAGTGGGCTGATAGGCCCGATGGCACCGGCAAGTGGGTCCGTTACGATGAGAACGGCCACATGGTCAAGGGCTGGCAGCAGACCGAAAATGGCCTGTATTACTTCGATCTGATCACCGGCGCTATGGCTAAGGGCACAGGCGACATTGACGGCGTACCTTGCGCATTTGACAAGTACACCGGTGTTGCTCTGGACAACCAGTGGCTGACCATCAATGGTGCTGACTACTGGTACGAAAAGGGCGTTCGCCAGGGCCTGGATGGCCGCGGCAAGGAAATCTATGACCCGGCTTCCGACGCTTGGTACTGGCTGGATGCCGTTGACCAGGGCAAGAAAGCCACCAGCAAGGATGTCTATCAGGAATCCAAAGCTGGCCAGTGGGCTGACCGCGCCGATGGCACCGGCAAGTGGGTCCGTTACGATGCACAGGGCCACATGATCAAGGGCTGGAGCGCGGACAAGCGTTACTATTTCGACCCGATCTATGGCACCATGGCTAAGGGCGATGCAGTCATCGACGGCCGTACTTATCACTTTGATAAGAACACCGGCGTTCTGCAGTAATCCCACAGCCGAACAATGAGCTGTAACCAGCCCATTAACCCCTAAATAAAAATGCCGCAGCAGATGTAACAGTCTGCTGCGGCATTTTTGTATTTGTGGGCATAGGTTCGGTGAAATATTTGCCAGGCCAGTAGGGCGGGGGACCCCACCCTGCCGAAAGCTAGAAATAGTACACGATTAAAAAATCGCAATTTACCTTACCCGCATAATAAAGGCAACACACAAAAACATGGCGAACACATCAGGCCGGTGCAAGGGCAAAACCTACTAAAAAGCTGCGGCTAAATTTGGCAAATATGGCGCGCGAAGTATAATTTTTGGAGGATATCACAAGCAGAACAAACAAACTTTGTCAGTTCAAACAACAAAAAAGCAACAAACTGGCATGAATGCCAAAGAATGCGGCCGCGAATTGTGAAAGATTTTAATATATTTTCTTCATTTTTTCCTTACCTGTTATCATTTGAATTTGCAATCAAAATATGGAACTTGTATAATAGAATAAAAGAAAAGTGCAAACTAAATGGGTGAAGAGGATTTGGTGCAATGGATGATAAAAATAGATTCAGCATTCTGCTGGAGCATTTGCTGGAAGTTGCGGAGGTCAAGAACTATACCCTGGCCAAGCGCCTGCAATACGATGTTTCCTATATCAGCAAATGGGTCAGCGGCCGCATGCTGCCTGCCAAAAAGACTGAAAAGCGCGTGATGGAGGGCATCAGTGCCTGCGTGGTGGATGAAGCCACCGATGATGGCCGTGACCTGCTGCTGCGGGAATACAGCGTTAGCATCCCCAGTGACCTGAAAGCCGCCATTTATGATAACCTGATTGCTGAATATGATTATTTGCAAGAGGAGCTGGACAGCGGCGAGGCGCGCATTAGCCCCTATACGGACTTTTGGGCCGAGCTGAACATGCTGCAATACCTGACCAAAATGGCGCACCCCGTGCTGCGCCGCGTCAGCCAGCTGGACATTGTGGCTGTGATGGACCTGATGGAAATGGCGCGCGAATACCGCCTGAAAGTTGCCAACCTGCAAAACGGCCAGCTGGTGGACCAGCGCAGCTATGATAACGTCTATTTCAAGCTGATGATCGATATCAGCCGCGAAAAATGGGACCCCATCTATGATGCCGCGCTCATTATTAACGTGTTGACCAACTTCAGCCATATTCATTTCAAGCTGTTTGGCAGCACCGCGGCTGCCGGGCGCGCGGTGTTTGTGGTCAAGGGCGATTTTGCCATTACCGGCCTGCTGGTCAGCCACAGCCGCTGCGCTGCCGTTACCGCCACCGAGGACCCGCAGAACTGCGAAAGCCTGTATGATAACTTCTCCAAGCTCTGCGTGCGGGATGACCAGCTTTTCCGCGATACCAGCATGCGCCAGCTGATCAGCCAGTACGACTATATGCACACGCTGCTGGCCTCCAATCTGCGGTGGATGTTCGGCCACCTGAATGAGCTTCTGCTGCCGGATGACTTGTTTGAAGAGATCCTGACCGCCCACGAGGCCGAGCTGAAAGATTTTTTGGGTGCTACCCCTGCGGAGCTGCGTAGCGTACACAACCTTGCCAAAGGTGTGGTGGAGGAAACAAACATCCGCATCCTGATTTATGAAGCTGCATTTTCCTCCATGGCGGTTTCCGGCGAGCTGGACTTTTTCAGTTACAAGGTCAACCTTACCCCGGATCAGCGCAGCCGGTGCATCAGCTATGTGCTGCAGCTTTGCAAGCAGCGTGAAAAACTTGAATTCCGCTTGATCAGCGGCCGCATTGTGAACGATTTCCAGTATGTGGCGGACCCCAATGTGTTTCTTTCTGGCGCTGCATCGTATCTTCGGCTGGATAATAACTGCCCCATCAACCGGATTGCAATGGTCAACAACAGTGTGATGGAAGACCGCCTGAGTGAATATTTTGATCAGGTCTGGAATTTGGATGACCAGAACGTGACAAAAGAGCGCAACGCCATTGCGGAGCACATCCATCATGTCCTGCAGGGAATCCATCTGATTACCCGCGCCAAAGGTGATGAAATGGAAGAACTGCAAGAGAGCTGGATGAACAAAATCTAAAAATACAACATACATATGCATAAACATAAAGCCCTGGCTGCTGCGGTAGCTGGGGCTTTTGTTGCACCGAGGAAAATGAAATTGCAAGAAAACTCCATGCCAAAAGCGTGAAAATTCATGTGAAAAAAGTGAATCACGCGGAATCAATTTCTGGAAATTTGTGCCATGGGATTCTCGTGCTTTCCGTAAACAGGAATGGTATACTATATTCAGCACCGAAAATAATCGTAGCATTATGGTTTGGCGACGCTGTGCAACGATGTGCACAGCAGGGGAAAGTGCCATAAAGGTTTGGCGTGATTTGATTTGGATAATTTAATTCCCTGCAACTATAAGGGAAAGACATTTGGAGGAAATTGCAATGAATCAAAACGCGATGTTGACTGGCAAGCCCAGCATTGACCGCCCCTGGATGAAGTTCTATCCAGATGTTCTGCGCGGTATCCAGGTTCCGGCCTGCACCGTGGAGCAGTACCTCTCCGTGCGCGCTGCAGACCCTAACGTGATTGCCATGCACTACTATGGCGTGGATATCACCTGGGGTACCGTGTTCCGTAAGGTGGACGCTACCGCCCGCGCTCTGCAGGTGCTTGGCGTCAAGCAGGGGGACCAGATCCCCGTGTTCCTGCGTTCTGTGCCGGAATTCATTTATCTGCTGCTGGCAGCCGAGCGCATCGGCGCTTCGCTGCTGTGCCGTGACAACACCCTGGAAGAAAACATTGAAGCTGTTCAGAAAGCCAATGCCAAGGTGATTTTTGTTCACGACTTCTTCTCCAAGGCCGAAATCGAAGCCTACCGTGAGCAGACCAACGTGAATACCTATGTTATCGTTCCCGCTCTGGAAAGCGGCGACCGCTCCGCTATGCCGGTTTACCTGCAGCATTCCCTGGATGCCCTGTATCCGGATGTTCCCGCCCGTGGCTCTGATACCATGATGTGGGCTGATTTCTGTAACATGGGCCAGCGTTTTCGCGGCTTTGTGCCCGCTCCTGTCAACATTGACCGCCCGCTGCTGCGCGCCTATACCAGCGGTTCCACCGGCCCTTCCAAGCAGGTCATCCATTCTGCACACAGCATCATCGGCGTGCTGACCCAGATGAACTTTTATGGCTCTTCGGATAAATTCCGCCCCACTTGGCTGCTGACCATCCTGCCCCCGGCTCTGATCGCTGTTGTGGTTTCCATGATGCTGCTGCCCCTGGCCGGCGGTATGCTGCTCATTCTGGATCCGTTTGTGGATGTGTACGATGTTGACCTGGAAATGATGCGCTACCGCCCCAACAACTGGCCCCTGATCCCCATGTTTGTGGAGGTTATCCGCCGCAGCAAGCGTCTTCCGGCTGACTATGATATGTCCCACATGCTGGCCATCGGCGCCGGCTGCGAGGCATTCAACAACAAGCAGCTGCGCAATGTTGAGGAGTTCCTCAAGCAGCATAACTGTAACCTGCGCTTTACTGCCGGCTACGGCAGCAGCGAGGCCGGCTCCAACGCCACTCTGCCCATGGCTCCGTTCCCGGTGCGTGACGGCAACGTTGGTGTGCCGATGATCCACAGCATCATCAGCATCTTTAAGCCCGGCACCCAGGAGGAGCTGACCTACAATACCCCCGGTGAGATCTGCATCACGGGCCCCGGCGTGATGCTGGGCTATGACCGCCCCGAAGCAACCGCCAAGGCACTGCAGGTCCACGCAGACGGCAAGACCTGGCTGCACACCGGCGATATTGGCTATATGTCCGAGGACGGTGTGCTCTACACGATGACCCGCGGCGCATCCCCGCGCTTTGGCGGCGGCGACCTGATGGTGCAGCCGCTGGAGAACATCGTGGCCGATGCCGACATCAAGGGCATCAAGGACGAGTTCTTTGTTATCGTGCCGGATGATGAGCACGAGGGCTGCTTCCTGCCGTACCTGTACGTCCAGCTCAAAGATGGCTACACCTTGGACGATGTGCGCGATAAGATCAATGCCTGCCTGCCGGAACGTTACATGCGTCCGGTGGAGATTTTCACCGTACCGGAACGCCCGTTCTTCCACTTCAAGACCAACCGTATTGGCCTGTGCAAAGAAATCGTCGCCAAGCGCAACCAGCAGAAAGAGAAAGCCAAGCGCAACAGCTTTGCCGATGGCTGCATTGCCTGATGACTTTGGCGTGATAAAATCATGATAATGTAACGGCATGTGCCCACCTTATGATAGAGATAAGGGGGCACATGCCTTTTGTTTTGGTGGGGGAGCGGATGAAGATGAACGGTACGCGCGGTTGGGGGATAGGGGAGAAGGGCAATCGGATTCCGGTGCGGGGGAGATACTTGTGAAGTTGTAAAATAAAACTTTGAAATCCATCCGCGGATGAAAAGCACGATAGGGCACTGTATCATTAGCCACATGCTGAAAAAATGCTGTAGGGAACGGGATTGACCGTTCCGCAGCCTTATGGCAACACCGCACAATTCCCGCCTTACGGCTTAAGCACCGCTTCGGCGGCTGCGG
>ERZ791837.2125-NODE-2125-length-11529-cov-4.844780_pt1 | contig 11529 bp, 6 predicted proteins | sample MGYA00510292_ERZ791837 | MGnify/ENA primary metagenome ERZ791837 (study PRJEB30046, sample SAMN00715259) | human gut metagenome | study: EMG produced TPA metagenomics assembly of the A metagenome-wide association study of gut microbiota in type 2...
ACGGCATCGCCCGGGTGGTGGAATCCTATTTTCACGACATGACCAACGAGGAATACGCCCTGGCCGGCATCCGCAACTGCGAGCTGGTGGAGTATCATTTTGATTGAGTCTCATTGAAAATGCCCTCCGCTTCGCTCTGGGCATGAAATAAGGAAAGATTCTAAATAAGAGCAAGACCGGACAGCCTGCAGGCTGTCCGGTCTTGCGTTTTCACGGGATGGGGTCGTAGCGGAGAAATGGATGTATAGGCAAACGGTTGCTGCTGGTTCCGGATTATCCCGCAACAAATCCCTGAATTAACAGCAGGGTTGGATACTCCGGGAAAACCGCCCCACTCTGTGTTCTAAAAAAGATGTCGTTTCCCGTTCCGGCCCTTCTCGTGAAAAAGTGCTCCGGAAACGACCGCAGTCGTTTCCGGAGCACAAATTAAAAATAATTTTTCCGCTGAATATGCCCAGAGCGAAGCGGAGGGCATTTCAAACCATCAGCCCTTATACAGCCCGAACAGCTTCAGCAGTTTCTGCCAGAAAGTCAGCGCCACGGGGGCGGCCTCCGGCTCTGCCGCCGGGGCCGGGGCCTCGATGGCCACCGTCTGCAGGGCGAACTGCACGGCGGAAACATCGGTGTTCTCGGCAGAGGTAAAGCTCTCCACCTCGCTGCTGCCGTTCAGACCGGCCAGCAGGCTGTCCAGCTGGTCGCCCATGTCGATCCCGGAAACATTGCTGCGCAGCTCTCCGGTGCCGGCCGTCAGCTGGGCGGCACCTTCCGTCAGCTGCTGCACTCCGGCTTTCAGCTGGGCCACGCCGTTGGTGTAGGCGTTCAGGCCGCTGTCCAGCTGGCCGTACTGGCTGGCCAGCTGGTTCACGCCGTCGGTCAGCACCGAAAGGTTGCCCAGCATCCCGGTCAGGGCATTGGCCAGCTGACGCACCCCGGCATCGAACTGCCCGTACTGGCTGTTCAGGGTGCTGCTGCCCGCGTGCAGCTGGGCCACACCGTCGTGCACCGTGTTCAGGTAGGTCTCCATCGCGTCGATGTTGGCGCTGGAGCCCTTCAGCAGCAGGATGACGTCCTTGAGCTGGGGCATCACCCTGGCCAGCTGTTCCAGCTGCTCCATAGCTTTCGCGTTGCCGTCCTTCAGCTGGTCCAGGTCCAGCCCGTTTTCCTTCAGGATGGCCTTGTAAGCGTCGTAACTCACCTGCTCATCCAGCTGGGCGGCACCGGCGTCCAGCTGGGCAATGCCGTTCTGGATCTGGGTGGAGGCGTCCAGCAGGGTGGTGAGCTGGTCGGTGGAGGCCGACACGCCGTTCAGGGCGGTCTGCATCTGGGTCAGGGCCGCCTTGACCTTGGCGGACCCGCCGGTCAGCGCGCTGGACTTGCCGTTCAGGGTGTCAAGGCCCGCCTGCACCTGGGCAATGCCGTCTGCCAGCGCGTTGGCACCGTCGTCCAGCTGTACCGAACCGCTCTGCAGCCGGTCCAGCATGCCGGTCAGGTCGGCCCCGTCCAGGCCGAGGTTCAGCCGGAGCTTCACGCCGTTCAGCGAGATGGCGTTCATGGCAAAGTCGGTCACGTCGGCGGTCACGGTCACGTCGCTGTCCGAACCTGGCAGCAGGATGTAGGAGAGCTGCTTGTTGCTGCCCACATTGGCCATGGTGGCCCCATCAGCCACGATGTTCTGTGCCCGGTCGGTGTCCAGCGTCATGGTCACCTGCAGGGCATACTGGTCAAAGAAATCTCCGGTGCAATCCGGGTTGCGGCCCACCTGCAGGCGGATGGTCAGCGCACCGCTTTTGCCGCCCAGCTCTTCCGGGGCGATCTCGGCCCCGTCCAGTGTGTAGGTCAGCTTCACGAGCCACGGCAGCGCGGTGGCGGTGTCCATGGTGCCCTCATAGTAGAGCTTGCCGTCCTCGGCAACTGCAGCGGTGACGGTGTCGCCGCTGTGCTTCAGCGGGTCGGTGGTGGTCATGTTGCGCACGGCGGTGTAGCTGCCGTGGTCGGTGACGGTGTCCCCCGCCTGCACGGCAAAGCTGTTCACAGCGTACACGCCGGTCACGGTGCCGGACGCATCCAGATTGGCATAGATGACCTCTTCCTTGGCGGAGGCCGCAAGGGCCGGCAGGGCCGCCCCGGCCAGCAGACAGCCTGCCAGCACCAGCGCTGATGCCCGGCGCACAATCTTCTGTTTCATCTCGTCAAGCCTCCTTCGGCTGTTTTTTCGGTTTGATGATGAGCGGGTCGGCCAGATACAGATAGCCCGGCAGAGCCAGCAGCACGATGGCCAGCGACACCAGACCGCCCACACCCAGGAAGTTGCCCAGCTGGCCCAGCAGCTGGTTGGTGGAGATGGCCCCCATCAGGAAGCCCACCACCGCCAGCGCACTGCCCGTGGTGATCACCGAGGTGGTCACGGTGGACACGGTGGCGGCAATGGCCTGCTTTTTGTCCAGCGTCTCGCGGAACTCCTGATACCGGTCCGAGAACAGGATGGCGTAGTCCACGGTGGCACCCAGCTGGATGGTGCTGATGATGAGGTAAGCAATGTAGAACACATGTCGGCCCCGGAAATACGGGATGGCCAGATTGATCCAGATGGCCGTCTCGATGCTCAGCACCAGAATGACCGGCAGCAGCAGCTGACGCTTCATGAGCAGCAGGATCAGGAACACCGCGCCGATGGCCAGCAGGTTCACCTTGACCATGTCGGCGGTGATGGTGTCCATCAGGTCGTAGGTGCTCACGCCCTGCCCGGCCAGATCATACGCATCCGGGTAATACTGCTGCACCGTGGCACGCACTTTTTCCACCAGTGCAAAGGCCGCGTCGCCCTCGGTGTCGGCATTCACGGTGAGCACCATGCGGGTGTAGCCGCCGGACACCAGCAGTTTCAGGGTGTCCGGGGGCACGAACTCCGGCGGGATGGATGCGCCCGCGTTGTCCACATAGGACAGGATGCCCGTCACCTCCGGGATGGCGTGCAGCGCATCCGAAAGCTCGGCCTGGGTGGCGGTGTCGCCCTCCGGCACCAGCACCACCCAGGTATCGCTCTTGCCGAACGTCTCTTCGATGGCGGCGGTATCGGCACCCAGACGGGTGTTGGTGCCGAACATATGGGCGGCACCGTAGTAGTATTCGTTGTTGTTGGAGGCCAGATAGCTGGGCACCATGATGACGGCCAGCGCCAGCGCCGCCGGCAGCATGATGCGGGCTACAAAGCGGCCAAACTTATCAAAGCTGGGCAGCAGAGGCTTGTGGTGGGTCTTATCCATCCACTTGTAGCACGCCAGCGTGAGCGCGGGCATAAAGGTGAACACGGTGACAAGGCTCAGCACCACGCCCTTTGCCAGCGCAAGGCCCAGATCCGGGCCGATCTGGAACTGCATGAGCACCAGTGCCAGAAAGCCGATGACGGTGGTCAGGCCGCTGGACAGGATGGAGCCGGTGGATCTGCACAGGGCATCCACCATGCACTCCTCCGGGCTGGCATCCGGGTTTTCAGCCCGGCACTCCGCAAAGCGGTGGATCAGGAACACCGAGTAGTCCAGCGACACCGCCAGCTGCAGGATGCTGCCGGCGGCGTTGGTCACAAAGGAAATGGTGCCGAACATCAGGTTGGTGCCGTTGTTGATGAGGATGGCCGCCCCCAGACCCGCCAGCACCAGCAGCGGCTCCACCCAGGAATCGGTGGTCAGGATCAGGATGAACAGCACATACACCACCGCAATGGCTGCGATCTTTGCCACCTCGGTGACGGTGGAGTTGGTAGCCACAGCGGTGGACACCGCGGTCCCGGCCAGGGCATTGTCCTCCCCGATCAGGTTCTGGATGGCCGCCACAGCCTCCAGACGGTTCGCATCCTCCACCGTCACGGTGAACAGCGCGCAGTTGTCCTTATAATAGGTCTCCACCGTGGCGGTGTCCTGCATCTGCAGCGGCACGGTCACGTCCAGACTGTCGTCCAGCCAGGTCACGGCCTCCACGCCGTCGATGGCGGCAAGTTTTTCTTTGTAGTCCAGCGCCTCGGGCACCGTGACGTCCCGCACCATGACCCGCATGTTGGGGATGCCGCCGGTAAAGGCGCTGTTCATCTGCTCCAGTGCAATGGTGGAGGGTGAGTCCGGCGGCAGATAGTCGTTGATGTCGTAGTCCACCTGCACCGCCCGGGAAGCAAACACGCTCAGCACGGCGGCCAGCACGAACGCGGCCAGCACCGCTCTGCGCCGGTGCACGATAGCGGTATAGAATCGTTTCAGCAAAACAGGAAAACTCCTTTCCGGAAAAATCAAAACTGTTTATCATTCTAACAGGTCTGATAAAAATGGAAAAGAGATATTTTATGAATTTTCGCTTTTGGGCGTATTTTTTGCTCTTGACAAATAAATGGATTCTGCTATACTCTTTTTCGGTCATCGGAGGACCGTTTCCAACGTAATTTGGACGGGCCGGATAAGATGCCGTGCAGACAGCGCCCCGCCGGAGGCTTCCTTGCCGTAGTGAGGAAGAAGAGGAAGGCCGGGCGTGCACTCACGGAGCTTATCCGGCCCGTTTTGTTTCCTGTCGAAAGGAGTTTTTCGTGTCCAAGCAAAAAATCCAACTGTCGGATCACTTTACCTACCCGCGCCTGCTGCGGTTCGTGCTGCCCGCCGTGGGCACCATGCTGTTCACCTCCATCTACGGCATCGTAGATGGCCTGTGCGTGTCCAACTTTGTGGGCAAAACGGCCTTTGCGGCGGTCAACCTGATCATGCCGCTGCCCCAGCTGCTGGCCACCATCGGCTTCATGCTGGGCACCGGCGGCAGCGCCATCGTGGGCATCACGCTGGGCGAGGGCGACCAGAAAAAGGCCGACCGCTACTTTACCATGTTCCTGCTGGCCGCTGCCATCTCCGTCTCGGTGCTGGCCGTGCTGGGGCTTGTGCTGCTGCGGCCCATTGCCATCCTGCTGGGTGCCAAGGGCGAGCTGCTGGACTACGCCGTGCGCTACGGCCGCATCCTGATGCTGTCGCTGCCCACCTTTGCGCTGCAGAACATGTTCCAGAGCTTCTTTGTCACCGCCGAAAAGCCGCACCTCGGCTTTTACTTCACGGTGGCTGCCGGCTGCACCAACATGGTGCTGGATGTGCTGATGGTGGGCGTCTGGGGCTGGGGCGTAGAGGGTGCCGCCATTGCCACCTTCCTCAGCCAGATCGTGGGCGGCCTGCTGCCGATCTTCTACTTCCTCGACCACAAGAATACCAGCCGCCTGCACCTGCGCAAAACGCAGCTGTACAGCAAGGTGCTGCTGGACGCCTGCATCAATGGCTCCTCCGAGCTGATGACCAACCTGTCCATGTCGCTGGTGAACATCCTGTACAACTACCAGCTGCTGCGCCTTGCCGGGGAAAACGGCGTGGCCGCCTACGGCGTCATCATGTACGCCTGCTTCCTGTTCATTGCCGTGTATGTGGGCTACGCCTTCGGCAGTGCGCCCATCGTCAGCTTCCACTACGGTGCAGGCAACCGTGCCGAGGTGCACAACCTGTATGAAAAGAGCCTGCGGCTCATTGCGGTGGTGGCCGTCACCCTGACCGCCGCATCCATGGTCATCATCCCCTATGTGGCGCGGTTCTTCGTGGGCTACGACTCGGAGCTGCTGGCCCTGACCAGCCGGGCCTTCCGGCTGTACGCCCTGAGCTTTGTCATCATGGGCTTCAACGTGTATGCCTCCTCCTTCTTCACCGCGCTGGGCGACGGCGTGACCAGTGCGCTGATCTCCTTCCTGCGCACGCTGGTGTTCCAGATCGCGGCGGTGCTCATCCTGCCCGCCATTCTGGGCATCGACGGCATCTGGCTGGCCGTGACCGCCGCCGAACTGGCTGCCCTGGCCGTGAGCGCGGCCATGTTCGTCATCAAAGACAAGGTATTCCATTACCGCAAGGCGTAACCTTCTCCCCTGCTTTTTGCGAAACGGCGAAAAGCAGGGGATTTTTTTGGTGATTCTGGCTCTGCCGCCGGGGCGAGAATCGTGCTAGAATGGGCATAGCTTTTATTCACCGTTTTGTGAGGAAGAACTATGACGTTATTTCTGACCAGCAGCCCCAGCGGCTGCCCCTTTGAGCCCGGCCCGGCCATTCCGGTACTGGACAGACGCAATCATTTTCTGGAAAACCTGCGGGCCGTGTGGCCGGACCACCCGGTGCGGGGCCTTGCCATCGCGGCAGACCCCCACGCTTACGCCCAGAACGACGAGATGTGCCGGGTATTCCTGCAGAGCTTTGCGGACGCCCACCTGCCCCTGACCGAACTTGTGCCCTGCGACGCCCGCAATCAGGAAGAGATCGGCACTCTGCTGCCCCGCAGCGGCTTTGTGATGCTGTGCGGCGGCCATGTGCCCACCCAGAACCACTTTTTTGCCCAGCTGGGCCTGCCGGGGCTGTTCCACAATTACCACGGCATCGTGCTGGGCGTGAGCGCCGGCAGCATGAACGCCGCCCGGCTGGTGTATGCCGCCCCGGAGGAGCCGGGCGAAGCCGCCGACCCCGGCTACTGCCGCTGGCTGAACGGCCTCGGCCTGACCAAAACGCGCATCCTGCCCCACTACCAGTTCATCCGGGAGCACATCCTGGACGGACAGCGGATGGAGGACATTGCCCTGGCCGACAGCAGAAAACGGCATTTCCTCGCCCTGCCGGACGGCTCCTACCTGATGTGCTCCGACGGGCACGAAGCATTGTACGGCAAAGCCTGGTACTTTGCGGACGGCACCCTGGAGGAGATCAACGAGGACGAGGACGTTCTGCCGCTGCGATAAGCAAACAAAAAAAGAAGCACGCTGCGGCGTGCTTCTTTTTTGTTTCGGATGCTCTGGCGCACACCTCATTCCGCCGACAGGCGGACAAAGGGCGCAATGGCGTTGGCGTCGCCATGGCGCACGATGGAATAGGTGATGTCGCAGTAGGGCTGGATGGCGGTGCTCTTTTCCACGGTGGAGATGAGCAGTACCTGCAGCTGCAGACGGCGGAACAGCTCCATCATGGGGCGGATGCGGTCGCTGGTCATCTTGCTGAACGCCTCGTCCAGCAGCACCAGACGGATGCTGTTCTCGCTCTTCTGGTAGATCTGCAGCAGGGATGCGCAGATGGCCACATAGAAGGGTGCCTGATTCTCGCCGCCGGAGGAGTCGCGGCTGACGCGGGACAGGTATGCCTGCTGGCCGGTGACCCGGTTGGTCACCTTGATGTCGTAATCCAGATAGGTGCGGTAGTCCACATAATCCGACAGGGTGGTGGTGCCGGTGCGGCCCTCCTGCCGGGCACGGGTGTTCTCGTCCACATCCGCCATGATCTTTTCCATCAGCTCATCCACCTGCCGCTCGTAGGCGGGGTCGGCGGTGGCGGCAAGGTTGTCCAGCGAGTCGCCCTCGGTCATCTGCTGATTGCCCTTGTCCACGATGACCTGATAGAACGCAGCCAGCTGCGGGTCACGGCTGGGCTCCAGCTCAAAGCGGTAGACTTCTTCGCCGTAGGTCAGCTGTTCCATCACCTTGTTCAGCTCCCGGAACTGCCGCCGGGCATTGAAGATGTCGTCCTTCATGCGGAAGAGGATGTCCTTGCGGAAGCGGTCCTTGCAGTCGCGCTGGGCCTGCTCCAGACGGGCGGCGTAGCGTTCCAGGTCGATGCGCACAAGGCTCTCGTGCTGGGCACGGTACTGGTCCAGCCCCGCCAGACCCAGCGGGTAATCACAGACATAGTGCTCGTTGTAGGCCTTCTGGGCGGGTTCCAGCGTGCCGGTGAGGTAGGCCGTCAGGGCATCGTCCAGCCGGGCCTGTGCCTTTTCGGCGGCCTGTGCGGCGGCTGCGGGCTTGTCGGCCGGAGCAAGGGCCTGCATCCGGGTGCGGGCCAGCGGCTCCAGCAGCGGATGGGCCGCAAAGAACTTCCGGGCTGCGTCGGCGCTCTGCTGTGCCGTCTCCCCGGCCTTTTTCTGTTCGGCTTCGCAGGAAGCGATCTGTTTTTCGCACACGCGGATGTCGCCGCCCACCTGCTCCACAGCGGTGCGGGCGGCTTCCCAGGCGGCTTCCCGCGTTTCTTCCTCGCGGTACATCTCCTGCAGCAGGGGGTTCTCGCGGTATTCGGCCAGCTTGCCCTCCTGTTCGGCCACCGCATTCCGGGCTTTTTCGGCGGCGGTGCGGGCCTCCCACAGGCCGGCCAGCTGCTGCGGCGCGGTGCCGCGCTGGAAGTTCTGGTACTGGTCGTAGGCGGTTTTCAGGTTCTGCTCGGTCTGGGCGGCGGTGCGTGTGCGCTCGGCCAGAGCTTCCAGCTCTTCGGCCAGTGCCCCGGCGCGGGCGCGGCGGGCTTCCAGGCCGATATAACGCTGCGGGGTGCGCAGGCGCTCCAGCCGGAAGGGATGGTGCCGCAGCAGGTCGCGGGTGGCGCTGTCCGGGTACTGTTCCAGTGTTTCAGGGGTGTCGCAGCAGACGATGCGCCGCAGGATGGTGTCGGCGTACTGGGCCGCCAGCGGGTTTTCGCTGGTGACCTGTGCCGCCAGACTGTCCGCCGGGGCAGTCTCGGCATGGCGGTTGGCCTTGCGGATGCCCGGCGTGTCCAGCAGGCTGATGGGCCCCACCTTGTCCTTCAGGGCCACAAAGGCGCTCTTGGCGGCCTCGTAATGGGCGGGCGGCACAAGGATGTCGAACCGGCGGTCGCCCAGGCAGGCTTCCACGCAGTCCTGCCAGCTCTCGTCCGCCACGGCCAGCAGCTCACAGAAGATCTTGGCGTCCGGCTGCATGCCGCGGCTCTTCAACTCCGCGTTCACGGCATCCCGCACACGGGTGGCGGCATCGCCGTGGGGGTACACCCACTTGCCGCCGGACACGGCGTCCAGCTCGGCGCGCTTGTCCGCCTGCTCTTTGCGCAGGGCGGCGGTGTTCTGCCGGGCCGCAAAGTAGGCTTCTTCCAGCGGTTTTTCCTGCGCGGCAAGCCAGTCGGTGAGCTGCGGCAGGGTGTCGGCGGTGAGGTTTTCCAGCTTCCAGCCGGAAGCAAACCCGCTGCGGCGCAGGGCTGTGAGCAGGGCTTCGGCCTTGGATGCGGCATCCTCGGCCTGCGCGGCTTTGCGGGCGGCGGCATCCTGCGCCGTCTTGCGGCGGGACAGTTCTTCCTCCATGGCATCCAGTGCCCGGCCCTCGCCGCTGGCACCGGCTGCGCTGTGGGCGGCAAGGTAGGCGCGGCGGGCTTCCGCCTCCGCGTTCTTGGCCTCGGCATAGCGGGCGTTCAGGGCCTCCAGCTGGCTGTGCCCGGCGTCCAGATGGCCCTGCCACACGTCCTGTTCCCCGCCGTCGGCAGCAGCACGGGCCAGCAGGGCCGCGCCCCGGTTCACAAGGGCTTCGGTCTGCTTTCCGGCGGCTTCGCGGCCATCGTTCACGATCTCTTCCAGTGCATCGGCGCGGGTCTGGGCTTCGGCCAGCACAGCGTGCAGGTTTTCCAGCTCCAGCCGGTCGCCCTGCAGTGCTTCCAGATCCAGCTCCGGCTGCGGCAGGATGTACTGGTACAAAAATTCCCGGAAGTTGGGGATCTCGTCCATGCTGGTGCCCATCTGGAACACTTCGTTGAACTTTTTGCCCAGCGGGCTGGACGCCCGCCCGATGCCCAGCGCCCGGCAGATGCGGTCACGGGCTTCGCTGGGGCTGCGGGTGTAGGAGAGTCGGCCGACTGCGGGCTTGAAGTCCTCCTTGGCGCTGGGGGCACCGGTACGCGGGTCGATGAAGGGCAGCTGTTCCAGCGTGCAGCCGTCCTCGGAGAGGTACCAGGTCTGGTCGCCGGGGTGCAGCTCCTGCATGGGGCCTTCCGACTCCACCCGCACCGCGATGACAAAGGGGGCGCGCTTGAGACTGTCGTAGAACTCCGCGCCGATGTAGGCCACGGTATGGCCGGGGCGGCGGTAAGCGTTTTCCCCGCGCTGCTTCGCGTGGACCGAGCCCTGCAGGGTGCGGCCGCTCTTCTTATTGCCCAGGGCATTGAAGTTGCGGTTGGTGGTCAGGCAGTAGCGGATAGCATCCAGAATGGTGGTCTTACCCACGGCGTTCACGCCGATCATATAGGTCAGGCGGGCGCAGTCAAAGGTGACGTTTTCAAAGTTGTGCCAGTTGATGAGTTTCAGGCGTTTGAGTTCGATCATGCTTCTGCCTCCCCTGCGGCGGTGTCGGCCCCTTCCGGCCGTTCATACAGTCCCAGCTCGGTGCGGGTGCGGGCGCTCTCTGCCGCTGCGTCGGCAAGGTCGGCATCCGGCAGGGCCAGCAGCACGGTCGGGAACACCTCGATGCGGCTGTCCAGCCCGGAGAGCCGGCCCACCGGTCGGGCCAGATTGTACCGGCGCAGGGTGCGCATGAGGTTTTCCAGCGTTTTCTGGTCCAGACGGCGGGGCAGATTCATCTTCTGCAGTTCGGTCTGTACCTCTTCCACCGTCACCAGCACCTCGTCGGCATTGGCCGCAAGGCTCTCGCGCTTTTGCAGGTACAAAAGCCGCAATACCAAAAGCAGGATGCTCTCGTATTTCAGCAGCCGGGCCTGACTGCCCTCGTGGCCGTTGATCAGAGCCGCCGCCTGCAGGGGTGCCGGGTACAGCAATACAGAATAGCCCAGCGGGGCGAACACAGCGCGCACCTCGTCCAGATGGTCCTGCACATAAAGATATTTTGCCCGCTGATCCTCCACGCCGCCCAGCACGAAGCAGTGGTTCAGCAGGTAATTCGCGGTTTCTTCCAGCATGTTAATGGTTGCCATTTTCTTCCTCCCTGCGGCGGGTGAGGACAAAGTCCTCAAAGCGGAAACCGCCGCGCTCCACCCAATTGCCGGTGAGCTGAATGTCATAATCCCGGTGCGGCGACTGCGAGTAGGTATGCAGGCCGATGATGCGGGCAAAATCGTTCGGGTATTCGTCTGCCAGAAGTGCCGCGTTCACCTGCGGGCGGGCGGCAAGGGCCTGCCGGGCCAGCAGGGCCACGTTCTCCTCGGTAACGGCAAGGCGGGCGTAATCCAGCAGCAATTGCTGCTCTTTTTTGAGCTGTTCCGGATCGAATACTTCGGTGCGCACCGGGGCCAGCGGCTCGGCGGTGCGCTGGGCAGCGGGCGGGTAGAGGAATTTCTCCCCGAACACCGCTGCCGGGTACAGGTGCAGCCGCTTTGCCACCGGGCCGTCGTCCGGCTCAAACAGCTGCTCCGGCGTGCGGATATCCTCGGCGTAGCGGCGCAGCAGGGCGGTGACGCTGCCCTGCGAAGAGCGGTCGCTCAGCAGCAGGAACTGTGCCCGCTGCACAGCCCGCTTGCGGTAGCGGATGTGGCTTGCATCGATCTCGCGCATGAGCAGGCTCATCTCTTCCAGCGCGTCCCGCTGCTTCTGGATGAGTGCACGCACGGCAGGTGTCGCTTCGTTCGGGGCGCAGCGCTCCACCCGGGCATAATCAAAGGCCAGCTGCGGCAGGTAGTTCTCCTCGCAGTCGTCCAGCTCCTCTTCCAGATAGGCGCGGTAGTTGAACAGGTTGTCGCTGGTCTTGAAGCGGTGGTA
>ERZ791837.2127-NODE-2127-length-11526-cov-5.915352_pt1 | contig 11526 bp, 6 predicted proteins | sample MGYA00510292_ERZ791837 | MGnify/ENA primary metagenome ERZ791837 (study PRJEB30046, sample SAMN00715259) | human gut metagenome | study: EMG produced TPA metagenomics assembly of the A metagenome-wide association study of gut microbiota in type 2...
ATTCTACAACGGTTGCTCCGGTTTTGTCAATGAGTTTGACGATATCGCTCTGGGCATTGCGGAGGTAATAGTAATAATTTCCGTTATAGTTCACGGCAACGACTTTGCCGTTAGCGTCGTAGCTGAAGCGGAGCTTTGAAGTCGTTGTGCTTCCGTCGCTGTGTGTTGTGGTTTTGACGGTGCCCATGAGCAGCGTGCCGTTATAGTAATAGTCCGTAACGGTGTTGCCGATGGTTTTTCTTGTGCGGATGCCGTTTTCATCGTAGCTGTAGACATACGAATTCGAGCGTCCGGAGGATGCGGCTTTCGGGGTATACGACTTCAGCCGCTGACCTTCCCAAACCAGAGTTGCACCGAGGTAGTTCGTCGGGTTGCCGGAAGCGTCATATGTTATGCTTTCGCCATCGTACGAAGTGAGCTGATCCTTCCATGCCGAGTTTGTGTAGGCATAGGGAACGGTCTCCCGAGCCGTGCCGAGCGTTCCGACAGTGTAAGCATAGATCTTTTTGTTGAGCAGATTGCCCCAAATGTCGTATTCATATGTAATTGTAGCGTTGCTGCTGTTGCCGCTGCCGTAATAAAGGTTCTCCCTTACGAGCTGGTTCGCCGAATCATAAACATATGAATACTTCTCCGAAGCATTGGTGAATGACGTGTTTCCGCGCCAGATCCTGGTTATGTTGCCGTTGGCGTCATAATCATAGTTGTACTTTGCATCCGAGTATGCTTTACAGCATACCAATCATTCCCAAAATGTACTCGGTATGTGAGTATCTCGCTATACATTGCATGACAAATGTAAACACTTGCAAACAAATACGAATTGCCGTTACACCTCGTATCTGAAATCTATCGGCTTATAGACTTCGTATGTATAATAATCCTGCTTTTCCTGAGAAAGAACTTTTCCGTTGCTTTCGATCAGTGTGTATTTCTTTGCTGCACCGTTATCATCGAGCTCAAAGCGGTATCTTTCTGCAATATTGATTTTGTAGCCATCAAACCTACCGAAGCTCGCAACTCCACCGAACCCTTCTTCGAGCCTTCGCATAACAACATCAACATGATGACTGTCAATGTATTCGTACTCTTCCGAAGTGAACTCCGACCAAAAATGATTATTCAGAGGCTTAATCACAACATTACGGATATAATGGTATTCTTTTATATAACCGTTTTCACAAATAACAACAGAACCCGAATTATTGTTTGCATCATGCATGTGATAATTCAACCCTATCTCAATTCCGTTTTCGCGCTTTATAAATTCGTATTCCCGCGGGATAAGCATACCGTTTTTTGCATCGTCCAAAAACGATGGAAATGCTTTTTGAAAGTCAGATACATCGAAGTTTGCGACTGTTATATCCAGATCCAGATCACATTCTTCGCAGTTTTCTGCTGTAATTAATTTGCCGTTTTTATCAAACCCGTATCTGTACGTTGGAATTTTTGTTCTCGGCTTTGTTTTTAGCAGACGGCCTCTCGTCACGTTGCCGATAACCGTATCAAGAACACGACTGGGACAAAAATAGCCGCGCGGCAAGTAAACACTTCCCGATCCATATTTTACTGCTGTCACATTCTCCTTTACAGACTTATAAGTCTCCCATCGGTTCGGGTAGTTCTCGATAATCATGGAAATCAGTCTTTCACGCCATTCGGCTGTTTTGTTGTCACTTAACATAAGTTTTCTCCTTTCACAGTCCGGGCGCAAGAGCAACAGCTGCCAAGCATCCCTTCAGAGCAATTAACGCCGATTTCACATTCGCCTTTCTTTGCTCAAAGCTCTCACCCACATTGGCTGCAATTAACACAGAATTCACCCAATTGTAGTATACTTGCGTATGTAAGCGACGATGAGCTTCCGTTCTTAATAGTATCAAATTCAGAGAATCGCTGGTTTTGATACCAACTGATTCCAACACCTCTCTGGCGGGTGCGGCCTGAGGAGCACGTTTGGCAACAATGTGATGAAGTTCGCCGTTGCTTCGATATTTTGGAAGGGGCTGGGCTTCTTTAATTTTTTGGTCAATTGTTTCAAGGATCCTCTTTGCTTTCTCCTTGCACCATTCCCGTGTGGAATCGATGTCAATTGCCGGGTTAGCCGGAACTGCTGTTTCGGTAGCGGTGCTTACAACAGCTACTGTTGCACATGCTACGGTACCCACCCCAATAATACCAAACAATGATGAGAGTGACCAGCAGCCGGCTCCAGCAAGCATATTGTTCGGCATAACCAGTTCGGCCATGCATCCGCAGCCATCACTCATATTCACCGGGTTATTCAGGCAATACGCATACGCGTTATGCCCCAGGACGCCCTGACCGGTTGACAGGAGGACGTCCGCAGAGATAAACCTTCCGACTGAGGGATCATAGTACCTGCTTTGGAGGTAATAGAACCCCGTTTCCTCATCGAACACGTATCCACGGTAGCGGAACGGGTTATCCTTTCCGAGTGTGGAAGCGAGTGAGCCTGAGGTTGACAGAGGTTTTCCCCAACTGTCATAGCAATATTCTACAACAGTGCTGCCGCTGCTGTCAATAAGCTTCACAATGTCATTCTGGGCATTGCGAAGATAATAATAGGTGTTAAAGGTCGTGCCGTTATCGGTTGAATAATCCACCGCAACAACGCTGCCGGAAGAATCGTAGCTGAAGCGGAGAATTCTTGTGCTGCTGCCCGAACCGACAGTCATGCCTATCAAAAGGCTGCCGTTGTAATAATAGTTTGTTACAACGCCGTTTGAGTTTTTCAGCGTCCGTATGCCGTCCTCGTTGTATGCAAAGTTGACATACTTTCCTGACTTGCCCCAATACTTGAGCTGTTTGCCCGCCCAAGTCATGGCCGCACCGAGGTAGCGCGTCGGATTGCCCATCGCGTCATACGAGACGGTATCATTTTGCTTTGAACCGGTCGACACCGTTCCGTCCGTAACCGCCGTCAGCAGATCGCCCCACTGCGAATCGGTGTACTGATATTCCGCAACGGTGATCCCGAGCTTGTTCGCAATTGAACCCGTTGTGTATGCAAGTGATACTTTCCGAGCATGTTGCCGTAGGAATCGTATGCATAAGTGTAAGTTGAGTTCGCGGAATTGTTTTCTCCGTAGTACAGATTTTCGCGCACAAGCTGATTCATGGAATCATACTCGTAGGAGAATTTTTCATCTGCATTTTCGAACGTTGAACTTCCGCGCCAAATCTTGGTTATGTTGCCGTTGGCATCATAATCATAGTTATATTTCGCGTCCGAACCGTTGCGGTATGACCGGACGAGCGTTGTTGCTCCGTTAGTACCAGTCACATAGGAGAGTTGAATTTGTGAGACGGTTGCACTGCCGTTTTTTATACTGCGACCGACAAGTCTCCCGATTCCGTCATATTGGTTGCTGATTTTTGTGCCGTTCGCAAGGGTTGCTGTAACGGGGCGGTTGTCTTTGTCGTAGGTATAGGAAACAGCCCAATCAAAGCCACCCACCGATTGCGTGAGCTTGGAAAGGTTGTTGTTTTTATCGTACTCATACTTGTAAGACGCACAGACGGCCGTGTATTCGGGACTGCCGGATGAACCGCCGGTGAAGCTCTTTTCGGTGCTTGCCATGCACCTGCCGGCATGGTCGTATTCAAAGAAGGTAGAGCGACGGGTTTTATAGTTGCGAAGCTCGTAAAGATTGCCTTCACCGTCATACACGAACTCATAAACCTTTGAAGGGGAAAGCCCCGGCATTTCGAGTTCGGTAATTGACTCAACGCGGTCTATGCTGTCGTATGTATAGCTGAGTTTATAGCCATTGCCGTAAGTTACGGAAGACAAACGACCGAAAGAGTCATAGGTGTTGGTTGAAAGCACTCTGTTTCCGACTGAGGTTGAAATTGTTCTGCCCCAGTCGTCATAGGTGAAGCTGTATGCAGTTTGAGGTCGGGTAATACCCGTCAGTTTGCCGTAATCATCATACGAATAGTCCACCGTACTGTAGTTGCTGCCCGTGACAGCGGCAAGACGAAGCATTCCGGAGGCTGAGTAATACGTGTATTGACTCGTGTTTCCTTTTGCATCGGTTACTGCCGTCTGCAACCGTGTTGCTGTGTTATAGCTGTATCGAACGGTGTTTCCGCGAGCATCAGTAACAGCGGAAGCGAGCGCCGAGGCAGCATTGAATGCTGTTGTTGACGAAGTCGAAAGCGAACCATCGGACGATGCAACCGAAGTTTTTGTAACATTGCCGTTTGCATCGTAGACATTGGTTGTTTTTACCCCTTCCGGCGTTGTTGACGTAAGCAGGTTGTGCTTGCTGTCGTAGGTGTATAAGGTTTTGTTGCCGAGCGGGTCGGTGGAGGAAGTTACGTTGTCGTTATTGTCATAGGTCAGCTTGGGTTCCTGTCCTATAAGGGAGGCGTAACCCGTAACGTTGCCGTTATCGTCATAGGAATAACTTTGAGAGAACTGTTCCCTGTGCAGCTGAAGCCCGTCAAAGCGAGCGGTGTTGCGTGAGTAGTCGAAGCAGACGACGATTCTTACTTCGGTGTAGTCAAGCGAAGCGACCGCACTTGCACAGGTGTACTGCCAATCGGTTGTGTCGGCAGCAAAAGCGGCGGTGACCTCATTTTGGAAGGTGCCGTTTGAGTAGAACTGAAGCTTTATTTCTTTTCTTCCGAAGACACGGTAGCTTATCGGGCTGTCGGACGTGTTGAGCTGTACGGTTTCCGGCACGGAGTCGGATGCGCACCAACCGCCGAATGAATAGACGTCGCCTTTTTTGCCGTTTACCTGAATCGACTGGAAAACATGCTTAATTGCACCGGTGCTGCCGGTGATTTTAAGCACCTGATCCGAGAAAGCGCCGGGGTGCGAGGAATCGCCTGCTGCGGAGACGATTTCGTTGGGGATTGCGGTGTCGCCGACAACATTCTGTGCATAGCCTGTCGAGTTATCCGAATCATCGGACGAGGATGCTCCGTCAGTGAAATCGCTGTTTTGGAGCATGTTGTAACGATTCGGCGTTTCGCCGGTTTCAAGCTGTACGGAGTCGGCGTAGGCTGTTCCCGAAGCGGACTGCGGCTGAGCAATGCGGATCTTTATGTTTGAAACTCCCGTCGGGACGGTGAACACTGCAACGCCGCGTGTCCAGTCCGAACCTGTTGTTCCGAAAGTTTGCGCGGGGTCGCTCTGTGCAATCACGGCTGAACCGTTCAACACCTGCACAACGCCGCCTGCCGCACCGGTGAAGTATGCGGAAGCAGTGTAAACGGCACCTGCGTTTACGGAAACACTTTGCTCGATATAAGTACCCGAAGGCAGCTTTACGCTGCGATAACCCGTGTGAGCATGGGTTTGCGTGAACACGGCGGAGGTTGAGGATTTTGTCCAATAATCGTTCGGATTCTTTTTATCGAACCCGTGATTTTTGAGCAGGTTGAATACAGTCGTCTGCGTTTTGGAGACGGCAGCGAGCTGGGTTTTTGTTCTGTCTGCGGAGTTGTATGCCATGAACACCGCTTCACCCTCTGGATTGCGGATGCTTACGGCTTGCCCTGCGTTGTTGAACTGGTATGTTACGATTCGATTCTGAGCATCGATAACGTTTGTAACGTTCCAGCCGTATTCGAATCGGATCTGCCTGCCCGCTGTTTGTGCCGTGCCGGCTTTTTCAACAACGGAGGCAGCCTTGCCGCTGCCGGAGTAGGTATAGGTTATGCCGTATCCGGCGGGGTTCTTTGCTTTTTGCAGCAGATGCTTTGAATAATAGGTGTATTGCGAGCTTGTGCCGTCGGCATATTGTGCGGCACGAAGATTATTGTATTCGGAGTAAGAGTAAGCAACCGTCAAACCGTCGGGCGGAGTTACGGACGAGAGCCTGTTGCTGCTGTTGTATGCGAAAACTATGCGTTGCCCCGAGGTTGAGACGGAGGCAAGCTTTTCTCTTACCGCAGAAATGCGCAGATCCTTTTTTTGAGTTGAATCCCTGTATTCAATAAGGATCTTATTGCCGTTTGCATCTTCAACGGAGGTAAGCCTTCCTTGCTTCCTGCCGTTGTATGTGCCGTATTCAAAAACGAGTTTGTTTCCGCCCTTATCGGAAACGGTGATAAGTTTTGAACCCGTGTTGACGGTGAGCGTTGAATTCTTGTCAAGCTCATTAACGTATTTTGCTGACGAATCCGACTGTTTTTTGTAGTAATGCCTTGTGCCGTCGCCATCGGTAAGCTTGAAGAATGTCTGTGCTTTATTTCCGTTTTGGAATGACACTTCTTCTATCGACTGTGAATAATTCAAGCGCCAGCCGTAGCCGTAACCGATATCTGTATTCTTGTCGTTCGTGTTGTATACATGGGAAACGGAGATTGGCAAGGCTCCGTTTGCAACAGAAGCATCCGCAAACGAGAAAGTGAGGTTGCCGCTGAACAGGTTCACGCTGCCCGCGCCGGCTGCGCCCGCATCCTGATCCGAATACGAGAAACGGCTTTCAAGGCCGGTGGAGTTTACATAGACGATCGAAAAGTAGGGGTGTACGCCGGATGATACATTTGTTCGCGATGAGTGGTATATTGCGGAACTGCTGCTCTCCAAAACAACGCCGTAATTTTCAGTCACACCGGAATGCCATTTTTTGAACAGGTCGGTTATGTCAAAGAAGTTTACACCGTTCTGCACTTCGGACATTGCGAGTGAAAAAACTCTGGATTTGTCCGCAGGATTGCCGTTGTTCAATGCGGAGTAGCGCGTCCATGTCAGTGTGTCTTCCGACCAATCTGACAGCACGGGGTAAAGGTCTATTTCTTTGCCGAGGTTCGTTCCGGGTTCATCGTACCGCGTCAGGTTGATTGCAGCACTGACGATGACGTCACCGGCATTCAGCTCGGGGAGTTCATTCAGCCGAATAAGTATGTTTTGCTTTGAACTCAGGCGCAGTGCACCGGGTGCGGTTGAGTTTATGCTGCAAATTGTGTTGGGGAGATTCTTATCGACGTATGTGTTTTCAACATTGTTTTTGAAATTCAGCTTTATATCGGGATCAATCGTTACCGGATACGCTCGTTCCGCACTGCAAAGCCATGCAAAACTCGGAACCATGGTATAGATGAATCCGTCCGAAGTTGAATTCGGAGCAAGCGAAACCTCGAAATCGGTGCTTTCCGCACCTGCTGCATCGAACATATACGGTGCAGGAAGGGTGAAGACGGTTTCGCCCTTGCCGTTTTCAAGCAGGACGGTATTGCCCTGCATTCTCGGCGTGAGTGATGTCTTTATGTTGAATGACCAACAAAAATCCTCACTCTGCGCCATTGACGGACGAGAAGAGAGGGTTATAAATTCAGATATTGTTTTTCCGTTAAGAGAGTACGAGAGGATTGCACTGTCGTCGGTTTCGGAGCGAACATATCGAACAATGCTTGACAGGCAGTCGGGGAAGCGAAGCAGGGAATCGCGCTGTTGATCCGTCAGGTCCGTTGTATCGGTTGAGTTGTTTTGAATTTCCGCATGAAAGTCTGCGGCGGTGAGTCCGTTTGAAAGGTTGGCAAAGGACAGGCTGTTCAATGCAACAGAGAGCGTTTCCCCCATGTATTCAACGGAGACAATTTCACCGGAAAGGTTTTCGCCGAAGCATACGGTAAAATCACCGGCAGTGTTTTTATACCTCAGGATGCCGTCCGCATCCGTTTCGGCGACAAGAGTGTTGTCAATGGTCTGCCATTCTCCGTTCTGTTCAAAGTGAACGGGGTCGGAGTAGATGACCCTTTCGACCGCACCGTCCGCACGGCGAAAATCCTTTGAATACTCGCCGCGTTCGGATTCGATTTCGCCTGTGAGAGGACTGTAACCGAGTGCATTGCCGTTCGGGTTATCCCATACAGAATTCAATTCTTCCGCCGCTGCTGCAAACCTGCGGTTTTCACGCGAAAGCTCGGTGAGCCCGTAAACGGGCTGAAACAGTGAGAAGGCGAACAGGCAGACGACTGCCAGGAACAATGAAGTAATCCTATACGTTTTTCTCATATATCTCTCCTGATTTTACTCGAACACGGACTGACGAATAACAAACCGATGTTCATACTCCAAGTATACCGAATTTTGTCAACATTTGTCAAGTGTTTTTAAAGGCAAGCTTATATAAAATATTATTTGAGCGTATTATATGCTTTGAAACCGTGTTCCCGATTATATGCAAATGCAGCAAACCGGGCGACCCATCATGAGTTGCCCGGTTTTGTTTTGGTGAGCTGGGATAAAAACCCTTTCTACAATTCTTTCGCCCTATTCTGTTGATTCAAAAACCATTGAATGCTGAGTCATTGTTTCCACAGCGGTTTTTACTTGAAGAATTACTCTTTCTTTTTGGGCTTTTTATTTTTAAACGCTCCGAAAGCCGTGCCATAAGTGCTTTGTGTGCCAGTCGCAGTGCTTCGGGAAATTCAGGAATCTTTCGAACCCGAAACCAGTACCATGTTGACAGAGCCAAGCTGCCTATAGACACCATAAATAACTCGAGTGCAATTTCCTCGTTCTTAAACTTGAAAAATACAGGCAGTGTAATCAGCACGAAAGCCAGAGAGCGCAGCAGCAGTCTGTATGGTTTATCGCCGCAGAACAGTCCGACTATAATGCAAGTCAAAGGCAGAAATCCAAGCCAATCTACAGTTATATTACATAGACCTTCAAAAAACCTTTCGATAAAAACAGTCATGTTAATATCCCTTTATACCGCTATCATAGTAAGCTTTATGTCAACGAGATAATCATCCTCTCGATGACGAAGGATGATTAGAAGGTTAAGACTTCTTATTTGAGTTATTTAATCAAATCTCCCGGTTTGAGCATTGAATCTTGTTCGCATCCGCAGCATCTGACGCTTTTGGAAAAGCAAAGCCAACAATGCATAGAGCGGCAGCACTGTGAGCAAAGCTCCGCATATCAGGCTTGCCTGAACATTGGAATGCTTTATCGCAGCATACAGCAGCGCACCAAACAGGCAGACAGCTATAAAGATTAGTGAGACGGCATTTTTTGCGTGACTGCGGTAGCAATGGTCGAAACTCTCCGTATTCTCACTGAATTCTATTGTCGGGCAGCTGCTGCATGAAACAGTTATCAACGGACGCAAATACGTTCCTTTAAGAACAGCATCTTCCGGAATCGAATACCTTATCAGGCAGTCCGAGCCTGTCTCTCCGCCGATTTTAAATTCCACCTTTGCAGAATACGGGCAAAGATCATCATACCATCTGCCCGGAACAACATCAGCAAGCGCGGATATCCAGCGGAAAGGAAGCGACAAGGAGAAGAAGAGCCTGTCGAACTTCTTCTCATCCGCCGAACGTGCGGGTGTGCCGATATAAGCTTCAACATCGTAAACACGGCCTTCATCCAGTTCAAATACAGCCTCGCGGTCAACGGAATCAAGCGTCTTCTCAAGTTCGCCGATGCGAAGACTGCACTTCATGCCGTGTGGAATTTCAGCTTTGATTTTTATCATAATAACCTCGTCAAAATACCCAAATAGAGTTATTCAATTGTCTATCGAAAGCAAGGTCAAGTATTCCAGACACAATGCCTCCTATAGACAGAAATATGTCTATATTCGGAACAATAATGTTTAAAATCTTGTTAATTGTGGCTGAGCTTACTAATCCTGCCAGCTTTGCAACCATCTTTGGAACATTTATTATTCTAGAGAGCCATTTCCCAATGCGGCCTATTGATGAAATAGCGGATTTCACCCCATTAAGTAACTTTGTTGCGTTTTTTACTACGAATTGCAACAACTTCGTAAGCGGTGATTTAAGTCGTTGTTTCAAAGCTACGCCCGCATATTGCTTTGCTATAGTTTTTACTGGTGCAACCGCCATGGATAAACCTGGAATTAAGCATAGCAAAGCATCAACAATACATGCAATCATCCACCTGCGTATTACGAAGCAACCACTAGGATCACTGTTGTTCACCGGATTATTTTCACAATAAGCGAAAAGGTTATGAGAAGGAATTGTTCCGGTTACACCGATGAAATCAACATCATCAGCATTTATGAACCTTCCGGTATCGGGGTCATAATAGCGAGACTGCAGATAGTACAATCCTGTTTCAGTATCGTAGTAATACCCGCGATAGCGGATGGGATTATCCTTTCCCAGCGTTGAAGCAAGAGAGCCGGTTGTTGAAAGCAGCTTGCCCCATGCGTCATATCGGTATTCTACCACAGTGGTGCCGCTTCTATCAATAATACCAACGATATCATTTTGCCCATTGCGAAGATAGTAATACTCAGTGCCGTTATATTTCACAGAGACCATAGTGCCGTCCGTATCGTAGCTGTACTGCATTGCAGCCGCTACGATACCATTGACATTGCGTCTTATCTCTGAAACGAGCTGTGACCCCGCATAGGTGTAGGTAGTTTTATCGAGCCTGCTTTTATTGCCGCCGACTGTGCTTACCGCATCCTTGCCGACACGCATTCCATTCTCATCATAGGTGAATGTAAGATTCTTTTCGGCGTTATACATATTGTGGAGCTGTCTGCCGTTCCAGGTCATGTCATAACCGCAGTAGGAGAGGGGGTTCCCAATTTCATCGTAGGTTATGGCTTCTCCATTATAGCTTACAAGCAGGTCCTTCCATTCACTGTCATACGAATAGGTATAGGTGTTTCGCGTATTGCTCGGTAATCTCCCGGAGGTGTAATTGTATTCAATCTTCGAGATAATGTTTCCACCCTGATCGTAAGTGTATATGGTGGTAGTGTTTGACGCCGAATCGTTAACTCGAATAAGTTGGTTCAGGCCATCATATACATACGTGGTTCTTTCATTTCCGTGAACTATGCTCGTTATATTGCCGTTTCCGTCATAACTATATACGTAGGCGGCATCAGAACCATTCTTGTAACTGCCGAGATATACGATGTAATTGAATCGCCATTTACGTTGATACCGATGACGTTGCCAAAAGCATCGTAGCTGAGACCGTAGTTAAAACCATTATGAGCAATAGTTGTAAGGTTATCGCCGGTATAGCTGTATTCAACCTGAGCAGTGTTTCCGCCTACGACCGATGACATTCCGATAACACGATCCATAGAATCATAAACATATGATGTGATGTTACCATTTCCATCAATGATGTAGTTCAGGTTACCGGCTGTCTGATCGTATCCATATTGGGTAACATTACCCTTGCTGTCGGATGACGAGACCAGAAAAGCACCATTGGCAGAGTAGGACGAGGAAGTTTGTACATAGCTTGATGTGTTTGAAGAATCAATGACTTTTGAGGTAAGCTGATTACCAAACGCATCATAAGTATATGCGTATGAAAGCCCGTCCGGGGCAGTCATGGTCAGCATATTACCATGGTCGTCATAGGTATAGGTGGTCGTCTTGCCCTCTTCATCGGTAACAGAGATAAGATTCCCATTATCATCATATTCGTAATGGGTGGTGTTGCCTTCGGAATCTTCGGATTCAGCGGTGAGGTCAGCACATCGGTAAGTGGATAGTGTCAGCAGATAGGTAAGCCGCTGG
>ERZ791837.2129-NODE-2129-length-11522-cov-6.479812_pt1 | contig 11522 bp, 4 predicted proteins | sample MGYA00510292_ERZ791837 | MGnify/ENA primary metagenome ERZ791837 (study PRJEB30046, sample SAMN00715259) | human gut metagenome | study: EMG produced TPA metagenomics assembly of the A metagenome-wide association study of gut microbiota in type 2...
TCCGCATTAGCGAAGCGGACACGCATAGCCAAACGAAGCATCAGCGAATTGCCGTATTTCACCCATTTAGTAGCATCTCCGGCATATACCGCATCATAAGCGCCCATTACATTCACCCCATTTTCCGCCTTTTCCGTTAATTCTTCAATGGCTGCGGTCAATTCTTCAAACATCGCCGTATACACCTCTTTCTCCGAATCGAACGGAATGTTCATTGTAGCGTCCGCCGCATGAGAATAAGGCATCGGACCGAAACTTTCAAGTGTCTTGTGCCAAGCGGAAATCTTCAGAATTTGAGCCAAAGCAAAGACTTCGGGCGTACCATTTTTCTCGGACGCTATTTTCAATTTCTTCCAAGGATCAAGAGCATTGGTATAAGACTGTGTATAGGTCGCTTTTATCCAATTGTCCAACAAATAATAAGTAGTATTGTTACTACCTGCGTTCCAACCGTTACTGTTGTTCTCGCCAAAAAATCCACTCCAATTATCGGCCGACAGATGATAAGCTATTTGATATTCATTGATAACATCTGTATCATCAGCCTGTGTGCCTACGGGAATCACTGTCCGTTGCATAGCTGTAATCAGCCCTCCGACTTCAAAACCATCCATCGCACCTTCTCCGTCGCTCATCTCAAATTGGTTGGTATTGATTTCTTCAAAATTGCATGAGGCAAATAGCGTCATTGCGCATATCACCGCTAATAGTTTAAAATGATTCATTTTTCTCATAATAAAGAAGGTGTATTATAATTTAAATTTAATACCGAAACCAAAGCTACGAACACTCGGTTGCATAAAATAATCATTACCTTGTCCGTAAGTACTAGTGGAAGGAGTCAGTTCCGGATCGAACGGAGCTTCGCAATACAACATCCAAGGATTGTTGGCTATAAACGAAACTGTAACATCTTTCAACACGTTACCAAACCACTTATTAGGCATAGTATAGCTAAAGGTAAGTTCTTGCAAACGAATATTGGTGGCACTGTATACATAGTAACCGGAAGTTTCATAATTTCCCGTACCTGTCATCTGATAATAAGACTTCGCGTCTACCAGACCTTGTCCCTTCAACAATACGCCTCCCGCTTCACGAGCCTCAGCCGAACGTTTGGACACACCGTAACGATCAAGCAATGCCTCTGTAGAAGAGGTCACCACACCACCAAAACGCCCGTTGATTTGGAATCCGAGTCCAAAGCCTTTGTATGTCAACATATTACTCCATCCCATATTAAAGTCAGGAGAAGTTTTTCCCAAATAAACAGGTTCCCCCTTTTCCATTCCAAAGGTTCCGTCGCTCTTTACCTCAACATATCCCAAGTGATCTTTCTTTAAGAAGGTGTTGGCATAAATATCGTGGATACTTCCGCCTTCTTTCAAGATGACACGACCACCATCCTTCAAAACCTCCGGAATATTAATCGGTTCATCCATCAAATCCGTATGATAGTTTTCAACCATCTCCTTAATCTCATTTATATTACGAGAGAATGTCAATGTTGAAGAGATTCCTAATCCGAACTTAAACCGATCGGAATAGCTTAATGAAGCCTCCCAACCACGATTTTCCACATTACCGGCCTGCAAGTAAATCTGCTTGTATCCGGTATATTCCGGAAGATCACCCAAGAAGGTCTGATTGTATGTATTAGAATGATAGTAGGTTACCTCCGCACTTAATTTATTCCACAACTTCAGACTTAATCCAAATTCGTATGACTTTGTACGCTCTGCCTTGAAATCAGTAAACGGATAGATACCGGTAGGATCTAATGCACCACCCACAATAGGGGTAGTTACCGTACCCGGAGTCAGTCCCGAACGGGATACAGGCGCACCGACTTCCGTATACGAACCGCGAACTTTCAGGTAAGAGATAAATTCGGGCAATTTGACCATCTCGGAAATAATCCCGGACAGACCGATTGAGGGATAGAAGAAAGATTCTTCATCGGTATTCACCAAACGTGAGTTCCAGTCATTACGTCCGGTCAGCGTCAAATAAAGCATACTCTTCCAACCAAGTTCCAAATTGGCAAAAACAGCATGATTACGTACACGACTATCACCACCCTTTTCTGAGATACGACCATTAGCCGGATCGATATTAGAAGCCGCAAATTTATTGGGCACTCCCAATAATGTCCCTTTGTATCCTCTCTCCAATGCCCAATAGTTAGAATAGTTCCAACCCGCATTGGCAGAAATACTGAAATCAGCTATATGCTTATTGACGTTCAACATAAAGTCGGCATATTCCTGACGGTCTTCATAGTTATTGTATCCATACAGTCCTTTCTTTCCTTCCGCAAATTTATCGTCGGATGAAGCGTAAATCTTGCGTTCAAACAATACATGTGTGTCATCCATTCTGAAACGGGCTGTCGCATTCAACCAATCGGTAATATTATAAGTCAACCCTACGTTGAACATATAACGACTCTTTTCATTCGTAGCTACATTGCGATAAGCAGTCCAGTAAGGGTTCTGTGAAGCATATACCGGATCTGCCACCGGCCAATACTGAACCGGAAGTTGGCGACTTTCATCGAAATGTTCGAATGACTTAATTCCATCAAAGTCTTCACCACGAGGGAACAAATAGGCGGCCATCACCGGATTCCAATATTGTCCTTGCGATACCATATTCTTGTCTTTCTGTTTCACATACGACGCACCTAAATCGAGTTGTAATTTATCATTAAGGAAAGTTGCCGTATTACGGATTGTGAAATTCAAACGATCATATTCATTATTAGGTACAATACCTTTGGAATTGGTAGAAGAAACAGAAGCAAAAGTCTGATTCGATTTCGTACCGGTGGTCAACGTAACCGAATTAATAAAGTTTGTTCCGGTATTAAAGAAATCCTTCTTAGGATCATAACTTGTAGGAGTCAACAGTTTCTCACCCCAGCTTTCATACATATCTTTTTTGTTACCATACGTATTTTGAAACTCAGGAGTCATATAAGCTTTGCTGAATTCTGAAGAAGAAGAGAACTGCACTGAAAGTTTTCCTTCTTTTCCTTTTTTAGTGGTAATCAAAATTACACCGTTAGATGCTTTAGAACCATAGATAGCTGCAGAAGAAGCGTCTTTCAATACGGAGATACTTTCAATATCATTCGGGTCAAGGTCGTTCATGGAACCACTTTCTACACCGTCAATCAAGATATAGGGAGATGCATTATTCAACGTTCCTACACCGCGGATTCTGATATTACTTCCGTCTTCACCGGGACGTCCCTGACCTGCAGTAATTGTTACACCCGGCATCAAGCCTTGCAAACCGCTTGATACATTCGAAATAGGGCGATTGGTTAACTCATCGCTGTTTACTTGTGCAACGGCACCGGAGAGGTTAGCCTTTTTCTGTATACCGTAACCTACAACAACAACTTCACTCAGGACTTCTGTGTCATCTTTCAACACTACATTGAGAGTCCCACCATTCCATTTGATTTCTTGTTTTTGATACCCTACATAGGAGATTACGATGATATCTCCTTTCTTCACGTTAGTTAAGGCGAAATTACCTTCAAAGTCGGTAATTGCTCCGTTGGTGGTTCCTTTCACTATTACAGAAGCACCAATAATGGATTCTCCCGTGGCGTCTTTCACAATACCTTTACATGTTTCATTTTGTTGTACGATAGCAGAAGCGTTAACTTCGGAAGCTGTAACAGCAGAAATGGTTCCTGTAGAGAATGTTCCCAAGAACAATAACATGCTAACTGATTTCAGTCGTTTTAACATAATATTGAATTTTAAAGTGTTTGATTGAAATTCAAAGTTCTAAAAGGATAAGTTCTTCTAGAACTATTCCTTTTTATAATCTGCTGATAATCAATGCTTGTATTAAATAGATTCTTGGATTATTTATACTGTAAATCACAATAAATGAGGAAAAAAGATAATATTTCTACCGATATTCTATTCGTTTTTATTAATCCCCTTTTCATTATACTATTGTTTATAACGGCTTTACATGGGAACTCATATATAAATTGTGAGTAAAAAAGAGTTTTATGTATTATCATTATATTACTAAAATTCTACCAACTAAATAGTTAAGTCTTTTTAGGGTAACCCTTTAATTAGATATTTTTATAGTTTAATTGTTAAATTGCAGAGAAAAACAAAGATAGTTTTCAAAAATGATTGGTCTTTTTTAAAAATATTATATATTTGCGCCATTAATCTAAATCATATTGAAAAAACATAGTTCTAGAAGAACTACGTTGATAGTAACTTATTTATTATCTTTAAATTAATACTTTATGTTAAAGAGAGTCAAGTCGGTCAGTATGCTGCTATTTCTTATGGCTGCATCTACAGGAAGCATGAATGCTGTTTCAGCTCCTGCAATAGCAAGTTCAAATGCTATTGAGCAACAGACCGAAACCTGTAAAGGAGTTGTAAAGGATGCTATGGGTGAAACAGTCATCGGTGCGTCCGTAGTAGTAAAAGGTACAACCAATGGTACAATTACCGGTATCGATGGTGATTTTACCTTGAGTGGAGTTTCCGAAGGAAGTATTCTTGTTATTTCCTATGTAGGTTATGTTACCCAGGAAGTAAAATTCAACGGTCAACCACTTAATGTAATCCTGAAAGAGGACAGTCAAACATTGGAAGAAGTTGTCGTAGTAGGTTATGGTGTACAAAAGAAAGCTAATTTAACAGGAGCAGTTGCAACTGTAAATGCAAAAGCATTGGAAAGCCGTCCCGTGTCAAGTGTTTCTGCAGCTATAGCAGGACAAATGCCTGGTGTAACAGCTATTCAGAGTTCAGGTGCTCCGGGTAGTCAAGCTGCTGATATTACTATTCGTGGTAAGAACTCTATCAATGCAGCCAGTCCATTGGTTATTGTAGATGGAGTACCGGGTAGCATGAATACAATTGACCCAAATGATATTGAAACATTTACAGTTTTGAAAGATGCTGCTTCTGCTGCTATCTATGGTGTACAGGCTGCTAACGGTGTAATCTTGATTACTACGAAACAGGGTAAAAAAGGAGAAAAGACACGCGTAACTTATTCCGGTAATGTATCTTGGTCTTCTCCGGTAGCAAAACGTGAATTAGTGAATGCTTATGAATATGCTGTTTTATATAATGAAGCAACTTTAAATGAGAATCCTAATGCTACATTGATGTTCTCTCCGGAAGAAATAGAAGACTATCGTACCGGAGCATTACCCAGCACAGACTGGTATGAAGCTGCTATTAAAAAGAGTGCTATAGAAACAATGCATAATGTTTCTATCAGCGGTGGTACTGAAAAAACAACGTACAATGCTTCATTAGGTTATATTTATCAGGATGGTTTGACTGCCGATAATGATTATTCTCGATTCAATGCCCGTATGAATTTGAATTCGGAAATCAATAAATATATAAAGGTAGGTATCAATGCATCCGGTTATAGAGGTGTCTCTAATGATGCATGGAATGGCTTTGTGTCTGTTTATCAAGGCGTGACTCGCGAAAAGCCGACTAATAAAGTTTATAACGAAGATGGTTCTTATACTTATTCCGGTGTAGATAACCCGGTTGCCATACAAGGAGACAAGTCTGGTTTCAGACGTAATACACAGCAGGAAATAAATCTTACGGGTCATGCTACTATACAGATTTTACCTGAATTGAGTATTAAAGGTGTATATTCAGTACGTAATTATACCAGTAACCAAGATGGTTTTAAAAAGCATTTCACTTATGGTAGCGGAAGCAATGCGTATGATTCCGGTTTGCGTGAAGGCTATGATAAATATTATAACCACAACTATTACACCGGACAAGTCTTGATTAACTTCAACAAGAGTTTTGGCAAGCATAATATCAGTGCATTAGCGGGTTTTGAATCTTATGAACATATTTATAAGTATACAGAAGCTACTCGTCAAGGTGGCGGTAGTGATGAGCTGCCTGAATCTCTGAATACATTAGACCAGTCTTCACAAAAAAATAAAGACGGAGGTTATGAAATGGCTCGTTTGTCTTATTTCGGACGTATCCAATATGATTATGCAGGTAAGTATCTGTTTGAAGCTAATTTACGTAGTGATGCCTCTTCACGTTTCCCGAAAGATAATCGTTGGGGAGTATTCCCCGCATTCTCTGCAGGATGGAGAATTTCTGAAGAAGCATTTATTAAAGACAATGTAGACTGGCTGAGCAATTTGAAGTTACGTCTTGGTTGGGGTAAAACCGGTAATGAGGAATTGAAATCCGATGATATTTATCCGGCAGTACCAACATATACATATAATATAGCTGACAATGCTACTAAATATTTATTCAACAATACTTTGTACTCAGCTATATATGAAGCTCGTTATGTGAACAATAATTTGAAATGGGCAACGGTTACTAACTATGAATTAGGTTTGGAAGCCGGTTTCTTAAACAACATGATTAATTTTGAATTATCTGTTTATAAGAAGAAAACCAATGATATGTTGCTGTATCTTCCTATTCAGGGAGTTATCGGTATGAATGCTCCGGCACAGAATATTGGTAGTGTGCAGAATACCGGTTTTGATTTCTTGATTAACCATAACAAGCAAATTAATAAGGACTGGAACTATTCTGTATCATTGAATGTATCTTATGTAAAGAATGAGATTACGGATATGGCAGGTACAGAAGGTCCGACAAGCAACGACAAGATTTGGAATTTGGAAGGATATCCTATCGGTTCTTACTACGGTTATGTAGCCGACGGCTTCTTTAATACAGAAGAAGACCTTCTTAACTGTCCGAAACGTTTGGCTGCCGGTCAGGAAAAATTAGGTGATATCAAGTACAAAGATTTGGATGGTGATAAGAAAATTACAGAAAAAGACCGTACTGTTATAGGTAAGAATTTCCCAAGTTGGACCGGAGGTTTGAATCTGAGTGTAGGTTATAAGAATTTTGATCTTTCTGCTTTATTCCAAGGAGCATTTGATGTAGACGGATACTACACCGCTGAAGCTGCTTATGCATTTTATAATGGTGCAACTGCTTTGAAAAGACATTTGGATCGTTGGACTCCGGATAATCACAATGCTTCTTATCCTCGTGTTACACGTTCTAGTCAAACAAACTTTGTAACATCTTCTTTCTGGCTTCAAGATGCATCATACGTTCGTTTGAAAAACCTTACTTTAGGCTATACATTACCTCAAGCATGGTTAACTAAAGCCGGTATCGCTAATGCAAAGGTATTCTTAACCGGTGAAAACTTATTTACTTTTACAGGTTTGGACGGTGGTATCGACCCGGAAGAAAGCAATGAACGAGGATGGTCTTACAGTAACGTTAAAAAACTGTCTGTCGGAGTAAAACTTTCATTCTAATATTTCAAATAAAACAGTATAAATAACATGAAAACAAAATTTTTACATATAGCAACGGCCTTATTATTTGCAGGATTCACTTCTTCATGTAGTGATTTCTTAGACCGTTATCCATTGGATGAGCTATCTGATAGCAGTTTCTGGAAAACAGAGAATGATGCGATGATGGCCGTAACTGATATTTATGGCTGCCTGCCTACATGGGATCAAGACGAAGATATCAATTCAGATAATGCAGTTCATGGCATTAAATGGGCTGCCGGTAACATATCAAAAGGTATTTACGATCCGATGGACCAAAGCTGGGCGGGTAGTTATACTCCGATTCGTCAATGTAACTTGGTATTGGAAAAAGTAAAAGATATCGAAATGAGTGACGAATCGCGTAAAAAAATTGAAGGACAGGCTTATTTCTTCCGTGCATTTGTATACTTCAATTTAATCCGTTCTTTTGGTGATGTTCCTTATATTGATAAACCATTGAACTTAACGGATGTAGAAGATATCACTCGTACTCCACGCGAAGAAGTGTATGCAAAGGTTATGGCGGACTTTGACAAGGCAATTGAATATTTGCCTGAAGAATGGGATGCCGCAAATACTCCTCGTGTTACCAAAGGAGCTGCCTTGGCTATGAAAGCTAGAGCTGCTTTGTACTATAATAACTGGCAAGTTGCAGCAGATGCTTCTAAGGCTGTAATGGATTTAGGTAAATATGAACTTTATGATGCCGGAAATACCGGTAAATATCAGGAGTTGTTTTGGGAAAAATCAGATGGATGTGATGAAAATATCTTGTATGTACAATTCAACTACCCTGATAAAACTCACTACTTGATTGGTTGGGAATGTTTCCCTACTTTAGGTTGGGGAGGTATGAATCCTACTCAGAGTTTGGTTGACGCATTCGAAGATAAAGACGGTGCTCCTATCAGTAAATCTACAATTTATAATGAAAAGGATCCGTTTAAAAATCGCGACCCTCGTTTGGAAGTTAATGTACTTCATGACGGAGAAGAAATGTATGGTGTTACAATTAAAGTCAAACCGCTGAAATCAAGTGGAAAAACCGGTATTGAACAGCACGGTGATGCTACAGCAACCGGATATTATCAGCAAAAATGGTTAGACCCAAGTATTGATCCTCAAAGCGAAGGTTGGAATATGGGTAAAGACTGGGTGGTTATTCGTTATGCCGAAGTTCTGCTGACTTATGCAGAAGCGATGAATGAGCTTCATCCGTTGAGCGCAGAATCATTTGATGCTGTCAATCAAGTTCGTAGACGTGTAGGTATGCCTGATTTACAAAATACAGACCCAAGCAAACCGACATATTGTGCTACTCAAGATGAACTTCGTAAACGTATTCAAAACGAATGGCGTGTAGAGTTTGCACTCGAAGGCGGTAAACGTATGTGGGATATTCGTCGTTGGGGCATTGCCAAAGAAGTTTTGAATGCACCGTTCTTGGGATTGAAGATGAAACCTGTAGAAGGAGTAGTAGATGGCAAACCGGCAATTGTGGATTATATTCTTTATGAAGGTGAAAATATAAAATTGGCGGGTAGTCATTATGAAGATCATAACTACTTACTCCCTGTTCCTCAGACAGAAATCGATTTGAATCCTAAACTGACTCAGAACCCGGGATATTAATCTTTTGTGTCAACTTAAAACGATAAGAGAATGAAAACAACCTATACTAAATTCATACTTCTGCTCGCAGCAACTACATTTATTGCGTGCAATGAAGAGGAAGCCCCCAGCTTACATATCTCCGCCAGTGCAGACAAGACAGAGGTAAAGGTAGGAGAACCCGTTACATTCAGTATCCGGCATAATGCAATGGCCGTATCCATTTACACCGGAGATGACGGGCACGACTACAAGAGCAGTGCCTACTATCTACTGCTAGGAAAAACCAACGATGATTTACAAAACAACAATTATCGCCCTATCGATCCGGAAATTACACCGTATAATTGTAACTTTGCCGATACACCCGCCGGTTCCACTTCCATTACAGACAATCTCGCAGAAGTTGTGAACGCAGGCAGTGGCGATAACCTGATAGGTTCGGAAGCCGAAATCGAGTATGACGAGTCCATTCAGCAGAATGTACTGAAAATCACATCCGTTCATCCCGAATGGTGGTATCAAGCACTCCGCCTGCATACGGACGCCAAGCTGGGAACAAACAAAAAGCTGAATTTACGGATGAGATTCGACAAAGACATCCTGGGAGATGTCAGTTCGGGAGAACAGCGTCCGGACATAACAACCTTTCAGGTAGTCATCCGCCTCGGCGGCATCGGAGTCGGTGAAACGGAGGTTATATTCAGAGATGAAACCGTCTGGGACATATACTGGAATCCCAATACCGCGTTTACAGACTACTCCGTTGATTTGTCGAGTGTTATAGACGCCTGGCAGGGAGCTACGGGAAAAACTATGGGTACATTGTCATACATACAGATCTTATTTACTCCTAGTAATAATGCCGGATATTTAGGCGATTACTACATAGCTTCCGCAAGTTATGGTGATATAGACTATATTCCGTTCTCCACAGGCCAGTCTCTGAACATCAATGACAACTCCGGAATATTGAAATATCAATATACGTATACGCAACCGGGTAATTATCAGGTAGTCGTAATAGGCACCAATACAAGTATGAAAAACTATTCGGATAGCGGGTATAAAGACAATGTAGGAAACAATATTCATGCGAGTGAATATGATTACAACACTCAGTTCTCTACCATTGACATAACCGTTCGTCCATAACACAGACGTTTTTTGCTTATGAGATATTATAAACAAATCATTCTGTCACTTATCGTTCTTTCCTGTGCATTCATAACCGGCAATGCACAGGAAGAACTCCTGTTCCGTCATCTGACCAGAAACGAGGGACTGCTACACGATAACGTGACCTGTATCGTACAAGACTCCTTAGGATATATGTGGTTCGGAAGCCATAGAGGGCTTAATCGATACGACGGATATTCCATTGATTCCTACAAGTACGAAAACGGTATTATAAATTCAGTCTATTATAACAGAGTTTATAGTATTCAGATAGTAGGCCGCTATATCTGGCTGGCTACGGAAGCCGGACTGGCTTGTTTTGATATCAGAACCAAGCAATTTGTCAGTTACCGGACAGAGGCTCAACCCGATCCCGCCTTTTATTCCAAAGTCAGGATGCTCAAGCAGGGCATTGGTAATCAGTTATGGCTCATATCGGATAACCAAATCAGATTGGTAAAGGTTGAATCTTCCGAAAAAGATAACGGGGAACCGGTCATTTCTGCCAGAAAGATAGGAGACGCTTACAATTATATTTCCGACGAGTTGAACCCGAAGGTGGCAACAGACAGCTTGGGAAATGCCTGGATTTCAGGAAAAAGGTATCTGTCCGCCTACAAGGTTGACGCTGAGGGAGAACTGAAGTTTTCCGGCAATATCAATAATAACATAGGTTCGGGAGTCAGGGATATTTGTTATGATAACGGAGATTTATGGATCATCTACCAGGAACATCTGGCTAAATATAAAATCGAAAACGACGGCAGTTATACACTTGCCAAGCAGGTCATGTTCCATACTCCGGGCGGGGTACTGTCCTTATGTGTTGACCCCGAATATGTATGGATAGGAGCAAACGAAGGGCTTTTCCAAGTATGGAAAAGCAATGAGTCCACCTCTGTCATGGAACATAAGCACTCACCGTCCAATCCCTATTCGGTAGGAAGTGACATCAACAATATCTTCCTCGACAGGGACAATAATCTATGGGTATCCGCCTGGACCGCAGGCGTGTCTTATGCCAATACAAGGGCCCGTTTTTTCAAAACAGTCAGATACAGTCCTTTCAGAACGTCCGATACAAGTATCGGTTCCGAATTTATCAGTTCCGTACATTACAGCAAGGATGGCCATGTATATATGGGAAGCAAGTTTGGCGGATTGAGCAGTTTCGATATCAGAACAAAAGAGGTGATATGGGATTATTGTCACCTTCCCCAGTTATTTCCGAGTATCACAAGTATACAGTCGGATAGCAGGAATATCTATGCAGCTGTCAGAGATAATATCGTCATTATCAATAAAAAAACAAGAGAAGTTACCCACTCACTGCGGACAATCAACGGCGGTT
>ERZ791837.2131-NODE-2131-length-11518-cov-3.220099_pt1 | contig 11518 bp, 9 predicted proteins | sample MGYA00510292_ERZ791837 | MGnify/ENA primary metagenome ERZ791837 (study PRJEB30046, sample SAMN00715259) | human gut metagenome | study: EMG produced TPA metagenomics assembly of the A metagenome-wide association study of gut microbiota in type 2...
GGGAGTATGGAAGATACCGAACCCGAAATAGGTATCACAGAGCTTTGCCACATCGAGTGCAGTCTGCGCCATGTCATCACTGAGATATTGGCTATCGGTACGGGGATAGGTAACTAGTTTGCCCTCATAGAGCGACTGCGTATAGTCGAGTGTCTGCTGGGCGGTATAGCCAAAAGCCTTGTTTGCTTCTCTTTGGAGCGTAGTCAGGTCATACAGCTTCGGCGCTTTGTCGGTTTTTACCTCACGCTTGACCGAGCTGATCGTAACCTTACTGCCGTCACAGCCGTAAACAAGCGTATCGGCGGTATTTTCATCATCAATTCTTGCAGAAGAAAGAATGAACTCACCGCAATTCAGGTCAGCCGTGTAATATTTCTGCTTCACAAAGCCGTTTACCTCAGCATCACGCTGTACGATCATTGCAAGCGTCGGTGTTTGCACTCTGCCGATGTTGAGCTTACCGCCATAGCGAACGGAAAACAGACGAGATCCGTTCATACCCACAAGCCAGTCAGCTTTTGCCCTGGCATAGCCTGCATTGAACAGGTTATCGTATGCAGACATAGGCTTCATCGTTGTGAGAGCCTTGCGGATAGCAGACTCTTCAAGGCTTGATACCCATAAACGCTTCACAGGTTTGCGACAACGAGCCATGTTATAGACATAGCGGAAGATACATTCTCCCTCACGGTCAGCGTCCGTTGCACAGATGATCTCGGAAATATCGTCCCTGTTCATAAGGCTTTTCAGGAGATTGTACTGAGCCTTTGTGCTGTCCGTGACATGGAACAGCCAGCTGTCGGGGATCATAGGAAGCTGAGAAAAGCTCCACTTCTGGTCCCAGCCATTGCCGTAATCATTCGGGAACTTCAAGCCGACAAGATGTCCGACACACCAAGAAACGATATAACCATTACCCTCGGTGTAGCCTTTGTGTGCGGAAGAAGCGCCGACCACGGCAGATATGGCTCTTGAAACACTCGGCTTTTCACCGATAATCAGGATACTCAATGCAGATCACCTCTGAGTCTGAAATAAACCTCAGTTGTGATATACACCGGAATGATGTAGTTGGAATGCTCATCACCGACATATCCTGCCTTGCGGAGAGCTGCGATCACCTTTGAAGCGGTGTTCCTGTCAACTTCAAGCCACTCACGGATCTGCTTGTTAGAGGTGTACTTGTCAAGCGAGATATGATAGACAAGCATATCCATATCTTTATCCGAGATGCCGTCAACATGAACGGAATCAAGTGAAGCGAAGTTATGCATACTCACAGAAAAAGTGGGCATATTCTGCTTCTTAGGTGCAAGGCACTCATCGTCAGGCTCGTCCATATTATCGTAGAACCTGTAATCATCGTCCTCCTCGACTTCTATGTCCTCATCGTCCTCGTCACCGTACTTCTCACGGAAACGCTCGTTGACCTCACCGCTGCACTCACCGAGCTTGTAAGCTGCGTAGGCAACACCGCCGATCGCACCGAGTCCGATAATACCCTTGATGATCTTCTTTACGTTCATAATAGAAACCTCCAAATTTAGTAGTCTACGGGTTCACCGTAGTTGATTTTCTTGATTGATTTTATGTTTGCTCCGAGGTCTAGACCGTTCCAGTTGTAGTAGCCCCAACTTCCGCTGAATGCCACGCAGGACGGAAGATTACCGTCATCGTAGATAAACTCCACGATACACTTACCGTTGCCGCCGAAGTTGTGATACTTGCCCTCGCCATCGTCGGCATAGCCCTTGCTGTCACATATCTTTGTGGTGAACTGAGTGCCATTCTCAAGCTCAATCAAAAATCTGTCATTGCAGTAGCCATACCACACACCCATAGCACAGCAGTAATCACCATAATCATCACGGCGTATGCCCGTGTCTGTTATGGTATCGACTTTTGAGCCGTATATAGCTCCTGAGCTGGGCATTGCAGTCAAGCCCGAAGCACGTTCTCCGGCGAAACAGTTTGTCCAACCGTCCTCATACGGAAACTCATAAATGACCTCTACCGTTTCCGTCTTACCGTCAGCACTTGCGGAAACTGCGGTATAGCCGTCCTTTTCATCATCTGAAAGAATAGGCTCGACTGTTATCGTGTACTCCGTACCCTCACGCAGACCTGTTATGTAGCAAAGCTCATTGGATTTGAACTCAAAATACATATTGTCCGCATAAGTGTAATCATCATCGTGAGCCGTGCAGCTCACAGTGTAATCACGGTCAGTATCACTGTCCCAAGTAACTTTCAGGCAGGAAACGGAGATAGTCGATACAATCAGGTTATCAGCCGTCAGCTCGATTGGCTCAGGTTCAGCAGGAGTGCCGGAAAACTCCATAATAAAGCCCATGATCAAGCTCAGAGCTTTCCGCTGAAATTCAGGATTGAACATCGTTATCACGCTCCTTTTCTGATCTCAGGAGCGTTGTAGTCAGCAGATACGGCATTCCGATCAGAAGTGCAAGAACCGCTGTCACCACCAGTATCACAGGCAGATGTTCCATTAAGGCTGCGTAGTCTATCACGTTTCTTTTCCTCTTTCTCCTTTGCTTTCATCTCCTTGACGAAAGCACGGTATTTCGCTGTATATTCATAGGACTTGCCGAAAATATGGACAGCCGCCTTATACAGATTCGGCTCATGTTCCTCGATGATCGCAAGCTCCTCGGTGATATGCTTGCTGAAAGGACACCCGACACAGCCCGTTCTCCGCAGTCCGTATTCGGTATAACAGCGAGAGTGTGTCACGCCGAACATTTCCTCATAGTCACGCTTGTCGCCGTCCGTGTACCAAAATACAGGACGGAAGGTGTTGCACCCCTTAGACTTGCACTCAGAGAAACAGGTCTTAAATGCCGCCGAACGGATACCGCCCTCAGCTTGCCTGATTCCCGTAATGTCAAGGTCAGCATCGTGTTCCTTAACGATACGCTTTGCAGGCTTCTTCTTGCTGTATTCACAGCACTTGTTGGATATGGGGAAATCCGGCGGATTTGCCATGATGAACTCTTTGAGAAATCGGTTGCGATAGATTGAAAAACGGCTTATCTTCTGGATACCGTCTTTGTCTGAATAGCGTTCACCGCACCACCATTGCAGAGCTGTCTTGCACCGAGGATATTTCTGTAAGAGGACTTCCAAAGGCTCGTCCTCCCACTGAAAGTGATGTGCCTGCAAACGCATCATCTGTTCGGAAACGTATTTCGACAGGAAAGGAACACCATACTCACGCACACAGGTCGGGATAGGCTTGTCGGGCTTGACACGCTCAATGGTGATACCGTACTTCTGTTCAAGATAGTCTAAATGCTCCTTAGTGGCGGTGTATTCAAGTCCCGTATCTATCCAGAAATACTTGACCTTGCCGTCCTCATCGACCTTGTGAATCAGGTCAAGGACAATATCGCTGTCCGAACCGCCGCTGATACTGCACACGGCATCATAAGACCGCATCAGGATACGCTGTGCCTTGCACATACTTGTGTAAATGGTGTAGTTGTTGTTATCAGCACACTTGTTCAGGGCTTCATCAAGCATTGTGAAGCCCTCCCAAGATGTGGGCGATCACATCGACCGTCCAGCCGTTGCCGACAGCGGTATATCTGTGCGAATCCGCTGCGCCCTCAGTGTAATTGTCGGGAAGTGTCTGCAAACGCTCATACTCCAATGGAGTCAGCTTGCGGACAGCACCGTTCTGATAGACTTTCTTCTGTAAATTACCGCCTGCACCGTCACCGCACAACGTTCCGCACTTATGTTTCGGATTGAAAACACGCTTGTTTTCCGAGAATATTTTTTCTCCGTCAAGTGTAGCGATGACACGATCATCTTCACCATTCAGAGTATATTTCTTACCACGATACCAATACTTTTCGGGAACTTTTTCTGCTGAAAGAATAATATCGTCAAGCACAATTCCCTTATCAGACGGCTGTGTGACATTCGGGATATTCGTCCAGTACAGCCGTTTGCGCTCCTGTGCCGAAACAAGTGCGGAATTTATCATAACAGGCTCAACACCAAGTTCACGGGTGATCTCATCACGCCATTCCGCTTTCATGCTTGCGACATTCTCAAAGAGGAAATACTTCGGAGCGACCGTATTAAGAGCATCGACATAGGCATAAAACAGACGGCTCTTTTCGCCTTTCAGACCTGTTTTTCCTTTCTGTCTGTAAACTGTATTCAGACCTGAAAGGTCTTGACAAGGACTTCCGCCGATCAGAAGATCAAAACCGATATACTCTGAAAAGTCCGCATTTGTTACATCGCCCTTATGCTCAATAGTCGGATAATTCTTTTTGCTGATTTTGATAGACGGCTCATTTATTTCATAAGCGACATAACGTTCGACAGGGATACCGGCTCTTTCAAGAGCGACCATTCCGCAGGAAATACCGTCAAATAGGCTGAGTACCCTCATACCGCACCGCCTTTCTCCGTCAAAGAAGAAAGAATATGGGCGATAACGTCCACCGTCCAACCGTTGCCGATACACTTGTATCGCTGGGTATTGGAAATGCCTGCGGTATAGTTGTCGGGGAGAGTCTGCAAGCGTTCCGCTTCGATCGGCGTGAGTTTTCGGATCACATAATCGCCGTCGGGAAGGTCTATCTTATACAGACCGGTCTTTGCACCCTGTCCGCCACCGTTAGCAGAGAGTGTGACAGATTTGCCGACAATGGAGTAAATACGCTGTCCCTGTCCGCCCTTGCCGTAATGACCGACACGGACGGGAGAGCATACAAGACTATCTTTCTGCACAGTTGTCAGGCAGTTGGATTTGCCATCCTCACGCACTTCGATATGCTGTTCGGTCTTTTCACCGTCAACGTATCTGCCACGCTGGGCGGCACCAACAGGCATAGCGACCGCAGTTGTTCCGCCGTTAAAACCTGAGTTTTTGATAATAGTCGCTTCACCGTACTTGTGATAGCCTGCCATGACAGTGCGGGACTTGTCCGAACCCTGATATGTATTGATCGGGATAGGCTCTGCGACCATAGTCCGCTGCTTACGCTCCAAAGTGTTATACAGCACAGCACCGTCATAGGAAGCGGTCATACAGTAGGACTTGTCCTGCCACGCAACACCGCTTTCAAGTACATCTTTCAGCAGGATACCTTTGTCAGCAGGAAAAGAAGCAAACGGAATGTTCGTCCAGTAGCAGCGTTTACGGTTCTGAGCCGAAACAAGCGCCGAGTTTATCATAATAGGCTCTACACCGAGAACCCTTGTGATCTCGTCCTTGATACGCTGATGAACGGAGTAGTTGTTTTCGTAGAGGAAATACTTACAGCCTGATTCCTCTAAAGCTCGCACATACTCTTTGAAAAGCCTGAACCCCTCACCGTTGCAGTCAACCTCTCTGTCCTTTTTGGCGATAGACCAATAGGTGCAGGGCGAACCGCCGAGCAGAAGGTCATACCCCTGAAACTTCGTGAAATCGCCGTCATAAACATTCCCGTGATGAACGATTACGGGGAAATTGCGCTTTGAGACTGTGACGGCATACTTGTCGATCTCAAACGCATCATAGCACTCCACGGGTATGCCTGCCCTTTGTAGTGCAAGCATACCGCAGGAGATACCGTCAAATAAGCTGAGTACCTTCATTAGACAAATTCTCTCTCTTTTCTCATTGTCTTATGTTGTCTGTTCTGTTGTCGGGAACTTTGAATCCACTGGGTTCAAAGTTGATCATACTTCGTAGTAGTCATCAAAAAGATCGTTGTAGTTCTCCTGAAGCTCCTCAAACTCCTCGCAGAGCTTGTCATACTTCTTCTGGATAACAGTCTTTTCACAGGTGAAGTTCTCCGCAGCGGTCAAATCGCCGATAAACTGTCCTGCTTCAAATCCACGAAGAAACCACTTCTTTCTCACGCCCTCGACCGCCTTAGCGGAGAGTCCTGCAATTCCGGCGGCACCTGCCACCGCTGCCATACACACACCGATCTTCTTCATCTTTCCCATTCTTTTGCCCTCTCTTTCTTATTCTTCATCGTCCTGATCATCGTAGAACTTCATATCGTCCTCGTCCTCAGTGATCTCATTATCATCGTCATACTCAGGCTCGACCTGCATAGCGGTCTTACTGTTGCCGCCGTTCTTTTTCTTCATCAGGAAGAAGCCTGCACCGCCGACACCGATCAGAGCGATCGCACCGAAAACGAGCATCATGCTGTTCTTGCTCATAGGCACAGGCTTTGCCTGGACCTGAGCATCTGTTGCATCTTCGCCGTCCTCCGCAGATTCCTCTGTATCAGCGGTATCTGCACCATTGCTGGACTGCATCCTGCCGTTTGCCTTTTCAGCCGCCTGAGCTGCCTGTTCGGGCGTGATTTTCTTTTTCTCATCATCGTCCTCAGCTCCGGCGTAGAGAAGTGCGTACAGATCATAGTCGTCAACTTTGTTCAGGAAAAATACCTGGTCCTCGGCATTCTGTGCCGAATAGTTTATCAGCACATAAAACACATGACCGTCCTTTGTAGTAACGGCGATGAACTGCATTTCCTCGGAATTGTAGACAATTCTTTCGGACTTGATAAGCGTAGCATTACCGTCCGTATCATAGTAATCATCACCGTAATAGTCAGGAGCGACCTCTGTTGTTCCTGCTTCGGCAAGGTCGCTCATGACCTCACGAAACTTCTCCATATCATCGGATTCATCTGAAACAGAAGAAGTCTCCTCAGTATCGGAGCTTTCCGCTGTATCTGCGGTGGTTTCGGTAGTATCTGCCGAGCTGTCCTCATCGACCGCAGTAGTCTCCGCTGTATCCTCTCCGGCAGAAGCCCTCTCAGCGGCAGAAGCGGTAATACCGCCTACACTTGCTGTTGCAAGCATGAAAGCTGCAAGCATAGCACTAAAAAAACTTGCTTTCATTTGTATCCTCCTCGGAATTTGTATTGATTGATATTTCGCCGTTTGCAAGCGCTTCAAGCATATCGTCCGTAATGCCCTGTGAACGAAGGCGCATGAGCGTGTCATGCTCTTTTGTCACAAGACTGTTTACGTCCTTGATCTCACAGCTAAAAACTACGGCGAGCTGAGAGTGTTCAAGCACCCTCGCTTCGGACTCCAGTTTTGCAAGCTCCTCCTTATCGGACTGGATTCGCTTTCGCAGGAAGTCCTGTCGCTGATGATTTTCAGCGATTTTCTTGTCTATTCGCTCCATAGTCCCTCCGTTAATACAGCACAAGTCGGGGATCAATGTAGTCCCAACCGTAACCGTCCGTGTCTATATAAATGTGGAAATTCACATTTCCTGCTGTTGTTTTGGCGAAATCCTGTCCGTCATTGACCGTATCGCCCTCAGAGAAACCACTCAGAAGCACAGCATTTGCAATGGTGACTTCAGTATCACGCTCAGTACCGCCCGTACCGTCATACCAATACTCAACATCGTCCTTGCGGACAGTGATCTTGTTTTCATCGGTATTCACATCGGTGATCTTGCATTTGAACGGAGCTTTGAGCTTATCGCCATTGGTGCAGTACACCTTGATGCCCTGATACAATCCGTCACTGTCGGTGTTCCAGCCCGTCATTTCATAACCGAACTCACGTTTCAGGTCATAGTCACGGACAGTAGCACCCGGAAGAAGATTGTGCAAAGTCTGGTGGTTGCCGTACATCGAAGCAGAGCCGTCCGTACCGATCAGCAGACTGTAATACTGCAAGCGTTCATCGGAATGTGACATACTGCCGAGCTTATCGGCAATGACCTCATCAAAGGTCTTGTTCTGCTTGACATTGTAGTAGAGCTTGCACTCCGTTTTCCACTTGTACTTTTCATAGTAGGCGTACATACACACATCGTTCAGACTGCTGTTCCAGATATGCGTATCCGTAGGCGATACCAAGAACCAAGCGTCTGTACCGTCCCAACCCCAAAAACTGCGGTCGTGGCGTTCCGAGCCGTGCATAAAGAAAAATGTGTCGGTATCGTTGTCGATGTAGTAGAACGGGTGGCTTGTGCCGGAATACCAGCGGTGATCCATGATAAAGAAGCCTGTTTCCTTGTAATCGTTCTGTGCATCAAGCACACGGTAGCCGTCTGTAATGCAGAGATAGCCGTCATCGTCCTCATACTGCGAAAGCTCCGATGTGATCGCAATCGGCTTGAAACGGTATCTGTACGGCTGCCCGTCATAGATATAAGCATCTTTCTCAGCTCTGTAATATGTTCCCGATGAAGCATTACCGCCGCCCCAATAGTTGTATGGGGAAAGCTCCTCCCATCGGGACTGATTATCGTACCAATAGACGAACTCATATTCCTCATTGAAAATTTCTTCAAGCAGATCTTCTGTATCGCCGTCAAATTCCCAATAGTAAATATCATCGTTATCGGCATCGAAATCATAGTAGTAAGCACACAAGAAACTCCACAGCTTATAGGTATCGAAGTCATACACAGGATCAAAGTCATAGACCGAGGAACGTCCCCACACCCATTCATCAGGTGTATCTGAGAGATCACCCGTATTTGCTCCAAAAGCAGCAAGACCGTTTTTCCAGTCGGAAGAACTGCCGACCTTGCGTATCTTCTGATTCAGGTTATATGCAAGTTCCGTGTAGTATTTCTCTGCTTCACTCAGGTCATAGTCCTGGGCTGCATATGTTCCGAGGGTGAAACCGCTGTGCGATGAAGTAGCCGAGAAGATCATTGTAAATATCGCAAATACAAGCAATATCACAATGACAGGTATCGCCAAACAAAGAAAGAACTTTTTGACTTCGCTCTCATAGACGTTCTTCACGAATTTCCAAGCGGCTTTCAGAGCTGCGGAAATTGTATCCTTTGCACCTTTTTTCTTTTTGGGCTTAGGCTTTTTCCGCTTCTTGTAGCTGTCATGTTTCTCTTTGAGTCTGCTTTCCTGACGGCTCAGGCGGTTATTTGACTTCGACTTCTTGTCATTCAGGCGGTCACGCTGTTTTTCCTTCTTCTGTAAACGCTGAGGTTTGCTTACTTTCTGAGCCGCAGGCTCGACCACACGCCTTTTTGCAGAGTCGATAGCATGAAGAAAATCGTTGTCCTGATCTTCATTGACCGCCTTTTGCCACGCAGATGCTTTCATTCGCCCTGCGGTATATGTGGCGGGCTTCAATGCAAGCAGTCCTGGATCGCTGAGATGTGCGATTTTCCGCTGATTCCTCAGCTCTTTGGTACGGAACTTGCTTTCTGTCCTGAGCTGTTTACGCTCAAACCTCAGCTCACGCTTCGTCTGCTTATACGCCTGCAATCGGCGCTTGTTCATAGCCTTGCAGAGCTTATTGCCGTGGGCAGGCTTAACCTTTGCCTTGTATTCAGCTTTCGCTTGTTTCATGTCTGCCTTAGTCGCAGCCATTTTCGGCTTTTGTGTTTTCGCCTTATAGAGCCTGTTGTCGGCTTTCTTTAGCTGTAACTTTGCTTTTTCGAGCTTGTACTGCTTTTTTGTTTTCAGGTGATTGTGAACGCCCTTGACTGCATCAGTTGCCGTCCGCCCCATGAGAAACACACCACGGTGATAATCGTCCACCGCTTCACGGGTGTACTTCTGTTTGAGCTTTTGGCGGACTTCACGCTGGGCAATATCCGATGTTTTCAGACCGACAGTCTCCGCTGCGAGAGCCGTATCGACTGCCGTCTGTGTAACATCGTGAACTGCAAAATTCACAGCACGGGCATTTGCCTTGAACAGCTTGCCCTTCATGGTCTTTGGCTGCCATGATCTGATAGTTCTTGTGACCGAGGGTTTATCGCCCTGCACACGGTATTTTAGGTTGACAGCCTTGTGGATAAGTCCATGGTTATTGCCGTGATACGCTTTCGCACCACGGACAATATACGCACGGGTTCGGTATCTGCCGTGGCGGTTCGGCTCACGGCGATAGTCGATCTGAAACTCCCTTGCTTTCAGGTGGGAAACCACTTTCCAGCGGGGAGGGTTCTGAATACGGTCAAGCCGTGCCTGCGCTCTGCGGAGGTTATTTTCTTTTCTCTGTAAGCTCATAAATCCTCCATTCTTCGCAGTTTACGCGCTTTCGGTTGGCTTCGTGGTCATAAGGCGATACATCTCTGTATCTGTCGGGAACTTGTCTGTAAACGGCAGCAAGACCTTATCATAGCGGATAAGTCCTTCGCCTGGACCGCTGTTCGTTACATACTTCATCTGCTCCTTTGAGATATGGAGCTTCTCAGCGAGAATATCTCTGTCTCCGGCGGCCTGATTGAGCATATACACGAAATCGCTGTTGTCAAAGATGTTCTCGACCTCCTGAGAAGAAAGCAAGTCCTTGACATTCTGCGTGATTCCCGTGGGAACGCCGCCCCATTTACGGAATCGCTTCCAGATCTCAGCAGAATACTTCGCTGTCTGCTCCTCCTTGAGAAGCAAATGGAACTCGTCGATGTAGTAGCGAGTGATCTTCTTTTTCTCACGGTTTGCTGAAACCCTGTTCCACACGGTATCCTGAACGATCAGCATCCCCACTTTCTTCAACTGGTTGCCAAGCTCCTTAATATCGAAACAGATGATACGATTGCTCATATCAATGTTGGTGCGATGATTAAAGAGGTTCTGGCTGCCGTTGACGAACATCTCCAAAGAGTTAGCCACTCTCAGAGCGACTTCGCCCTCCTCATGAAGCTCTCTCTGCAAATCGGATAGAAGCGGCATCTTGTCCTCAGTCGGCTCATTCTCAATAAAATGCTTGTAGATACGCTGTACGCACTTGTCGATAACAGACCTCTCCTCAGCGGATAGACCGTAGCGACCGCCGACAATGATCTCGCAAAGTGAAATCAGGAAGTCGGACTTATTCGCAATGACTTCCATAGGATTGCTGAACATATAGTCATCAATGGTAATGTCCATAGGGTTGATGTGCTGTTCGCTGTTTGAAGCGATACGGATAAGCTGTCCGTGCAGAGCTGAAACAAGCGGAAAATACTCGCCTTCGGGATCGCAGATGATAATATCGTCCACCGTAGTCAGAAAGCAGTCGAGAATCTCACGCTTAACGCTGAAGGATTTGCCTGCACCCGGTGTACCGAGGATAAGACCGTTCGGGTTCTTCAATCGGGAGCGATTTGCCCTGATCATGTTGCCCGAAAGCGTATTGATACCGTAGTAGGTAGCCTGTCCGTCCTGAAACAGCTCTTTTGTGGTGAACGGCACGAAAATCGCAATACCCGAAGTGTGCATTTCACGGCGGACAGGAATCTCGTTATATCCAAGCGGAAGCGTGGAAACGAGTGTCTGTTCCTGCCGATAATCATAGGGAAACATAATGCAGTTATTCTTCTGGCACGTTCTTTTCAGCATCTCAGAAAGAAGTTTCAACTCTTTCTTTGATTTGGCGTATGCTCTCAGCGAAATGCTGATATGGAAAAGTCGCTCATTCTTGCTGTTCAGGTCACCGAGGAGCTTTTCAATATCCTCGATATACATCTTGATTGCAGGCGGAAGAATATCGGGATCATAGCCGGACTGCGATGCCTTTTTCTGTTCGTCGATCTTCATCTGCT